>Ga0209542_10001241_pt1 | contig 60540 bp, 54 predicted proteins | sample RifCSPhighO2_01_FD_184028 | JGI IMG/M metagenome (GOLD analysis project Ga0209542, IMG submission 184028) | Soil microbial communities from Rifle, Colorado - Rifle CSP2_plank highO2_0.1 (SPAdes) (version 2) | ecosystem: Environmental > Terrestrial > Deep subsurface > Rock core/Sediment ...
AAACTCTGGACAATTACAAACAGAGCCAGGGCAAGGGGTCGAGATTTTTATGATATTATTTTCCTTATTCAAAATACAAAACCGGACAAAGAATTCTTGACTATAAAGTTCGGAACCGATGAATTGTCCGCGATCAAGACAAAAATTATGGGTTACCTGGAGACGCTCGATTTCGAAAAACTAGCAAACGACATAAAACCGTTTATTTTGGTTGATGGCGATACTGATAAGATCCGCTACTTCAAGAAGTTGTTTGAGCAGACCAATTTGGAATAACCTTGGGGGTTATTATTGAACGTTTTAGCGGTGGACGAGAATCGTTCCCAGCCCGGTAAAACTAATCAAAGTGTCCCTCGTCGTCTGGGCGATGAAAATTGAACGAAGTTTATTGATCACAATATAATTCTAGCGCAAACCCGATTGTTTCGCCCCCGATTTATAGGAGTGCCAGAAGTTCCTCTACCGAAAGAGGAATCTGATTGAGAATTCCATTCTTGAGAGTTCCCTTGCGGATGGATTTGTGGTTAGGAACAATTATTGTCTGAACGCGCTTGTTGATCGTTCGCTGAAGTTTAATATGGCTACCTTTTTGCGAAACTGTTTTGAAACCGATTTTGAACAAAACCCTTAGAAGTTGATTGGCGGAAATTTGGGGCAGTTTAGGCATATGATACCCTAATGGGGACGAGGAATTGTTTCTGACGCGCTTCGCTAGGGTATCTTTTATCTGGCGTTTCTTCGAGATACAGTCCGATGGCTTCACGAACGTTGTTGGTAGCTTCTTCTAGAGTGTCCCCCTGGGTGCAACAACCCGGCAACGACGGAACCCATACGGAAAAACCACCGTCGTCTTCTTCCTGAAAGACGGCATAATATTGAAGAATTTTTTTTCTTTTTATGTTTGCCTTTTTGTTTACCATGGGTATATTATACTGCGCCCAACCAACAATTTCCTAAACCAAACGATCTTTTCTAGCGTAAATGGGCCAAATCAGACTCAACCATCATTTCCACTAGTTCTTTGAAGCTGGTTTTAGGTTTCCATTTGAGAAGTTTTCTGGCTTTGCGCGCATCTCCGATGAGTGGTCCTGTTTCTGTAGGCCTGATCCACTTTTTATTCAGGACGACACAATCTTTCCAGTTTAGACCGGCATCGTCAAAAGCTACCTGACACAGGTCCTTGATCGTATGGCCTTTGCCGGTGGCGATGATAAAATCATCGGGCTTTTTGTACTGAAGTATCTTCCACATTGCCTCGACGTAATCGCCGGCGAAACCCCAATCCCTAACTGAGTCGAGATTACCCAGTTCGAGCTTGCCATCTGAGTTGACAACAGGTTCTCCACCTTGGCCGAGAGGAATTTGATGATTCTTAAGACCCAACTTTATGGAGGCAGCCGCCAGACTTACCTTCCTGGTAACAAAATCTGGACTCCTTCTGGGACTTTCATGGTTGAAAAGAATGCCGGTTGAGATAAAAAGGCCAAATGACTTGCGGTAGATTTGAGCATCGAAATGGGCCAAGGCTTTGGCGGCGGCATAGGGATTGGCCGGTGCAATAGGAGTTTCTTCATTTTGAGGGGTGATTTTTGTAGCGCCGTATAATTCGCTCGTACTAGCTTGGTAGGTTTTGGCTTTGGGGCACACATTTCGAACCGCCTCGAAAATACGCAGTGCCCCAAGGCCTGTTTGGTCGGCCGTAGCCAGAGGTTGGAGCCATGATTCGTGAACGTGAGATTGAGCGCCAAGGTTGTAGATTTCGTCGGGCATGATCTTGGCCAGATACATCGAGAGACAGGCAGGATCGGCCAGGTCGCCGAAAATAAAGTTTATTTGATTGCGAATATGGGAAACATTGCCATAATCTGACTTACTTTTTCGACGAAGTAGCCCGTAAACCGTGTAGCCCTTATCAAGAAGAAACTCTGCCAAATACGAGCCGTCTTGTCCGGTCACACCGGTAATGAAAGCGACTTTTTTCTTCTTTGTCATAGGGCTACAGTTTAGCGAGGAAGTATCTTCTTGTCTAGCTTCGGCGTAAATATCTCAAGAGCGGTGGTCTGGTCTGGATATTTAATCTTTTCAACTGGAATCAAGAGTTCTTCAATTTCCTCTGGATACTTCACAAAGTAACGATCTGGTAGGACGATATAGCTAACCGGATTTTCTTTCAGAAATGCGACTATGTCCTCGACCGTTTTGGGCGCGGAGAAGTAAAGGTTGCCGAATGTCTGCCAGAAGGTCGACTCACCGATGACGATTTGTCTCAATTTGAAAGCCTCATGTTGGTCAAAGGGCGTTTTCTGCCAGAAGCGAAAATCGCCGTTATGATAATAGCCGTCCCAGACGACAAGCATTGGGGCGTTGTTGTGGCTGACCTGAAAATCGGACAGTTCCTTGAAACCATATTCATAAGCGCGGGCGGAGAGGGCGGGATAGACATGGAAGTAGCTATAGAAGAATGACCAAACGGAATAGAAACCGATTAAAGCAATAACTATTCCATATGGCCAACGCCAGTTTTTCCTGACCAGGTTAAAGGATTCGACCAGGCCGAGGGCGCAGAAGTAAGTTAGGAAGGGCAACATGGTGACGGCGCGGAGAAGGTAGCCGGCCCCATCCTTCGTAAGGGCGGCGGGTATTGGAGAAACCAAGATCCAAACCAGAAAGAGGTTTCTGGTTTTCGGATCAGCGGTCTTGAAAAATCGAAAAGCGCCATAAAGCATAAAGGGAAGAAGAAAGGGATAGAAAGCGCCGACCATGCCGGTGGAGTGACGGAGAATGGCATCGCCCTTCAGGAATAGCCAGTCGGGCGAGAAGAAAGAAAGATAATTTCTAGTAAAAACTGACAGGTTGGCGGTAGCCCGGTTCAGAAATAATTTGTTGGCTAGCTGTTCCGGAGGGAGACCGAAAGAGAAAAGAGTCGGAAGTGAATTCCAGGAAAGGGCGCGGTATTTGTCGGTGTCATAAGGCGTATTGACGTCTCGCCAAATAGCGAGGTCTAAACCTCTCCCTGAACCTGATAAAAGTTTGTAGCGGTTGACGACTAGAGGAAACAGAAATAAAACACTTATAAATGAAAGTGCGATCATTAGCTTCCTGACCTTGTCCGTAGATTCTGAATAAATCACTTTCATGAATAATAGGACCACTACCGGAACAACGACAACCATCGAGTGGTAATAAAACAGAGCAATGAGGATAAAAGTGAGGCTTAAGAGATAGTCTTTGATTTTCTTGGCTCCGATAAAGAAATATAGATGTAGGAGGATTAAATTAAGGATTATGGCTATATTTGTATAGCCGATCCGCCCGATCATGTGGCTCCAGGGAAGGAAAATTATTAATAATACTGAGACCAGGGATATGCTAAGTTTTTTGTCTTTTTGAAGTGCACGAACAAATAAGAAAAAGAAGAGGGTCAGTAGCGATCCGAAGAATGCGGCCGGAAACCTAACTCCCAACATGTTGTTGCCAAGCAACCAAGTAAGAGTGGAGGTGCCCAAATATAACGTCCGGTAGAAGAGATTGAAGATATTGCCACTTCGGAGTGAAAGCTGGTGCAGAAACCAGTAATGCCCACTGGTTTCATCAATATATAAGGGAAGCGTGTCGATCCTATACAGGCGAAGGACCAAGGCGATCAGGAACGATACAAAAAGGAAAGCGCCAATAAACTTCTTGTTTGTCACTGTAGGAATATTTTAGAACTAATCGGAATTCTTTGCATTGCGGGCCTCTCTTCCGGAGAATCTTCATAATAGACATTATAGTTTTGATCGTGATAGAGAACCCGGAAAAGTTCAGACCCTCCGATGCTATTAGCGATTTGCCTGCTTGAACCCCATTCCTTTGTATAAACTCGGGTGTCGTTAATAAATTCAAAATAGCTATCGGCCGGTTTTTCAGGGAAGTTGTCTTTGAAATATTTGACTATATTGTCACTGATTTTGGCCCGGCTCACCGAAGGGTGGGTGGTATAGGTTAAGTAGTTCATGGAGAGATTTAGGGCTAGGTAAAAGAAAATAAAAATAAGTAGCGACTTGCCTCGTTCCGGCAGCAGCCAGACGACGCCCAGGCAAAACCAAACTAAAGGCAAACCGAGTTCCAAAGTAAATTTATGCAGAGGGAGAAAAAGCACCGGCAGGAGCGAGGCAATAAATAGAAAGAGACAGGAGAAGAACTGGCGATTCAGTTTTTTTATCCTGCCGAAGAGACAGATACCGAGAACCGTTAAGTTGGCGAGGAGGAGGCCCAAGATTATCCCCCACCAGATTGGGAAATCAGTAAAAAAACGAGCGATGGGTCGGAAGCCGCTGCCGATGTAATCCACGAGCAGTTCGGGTGCGCCGAGTGACCAGAGCCCGTACCAGGTCAGGGTATTAATGACTTTGGCTAAGGAAAAATTCCATTGATAGGTATCCCCTAACGCCGGACCAAAAACAAAGAGGCGCAAATAGAGGTAGGGTAAAAGGATCAAAGCAAAGGGTACAAGTTTCTTCAGATCAAATTTTTTCCGTGACCAATCAAGGATTAGCAGAACCAGGGGCAAAACAACAGCCGTTTCCTTTGATAAGAGCGCCAGAACAAAATACACTAGAGATATTGACCTTCTATCATTTAAGTAGCCGGTGATTGTTAGGAGGGAAAAGACTACCAGAGCAATCTCCTGAAAGGCTGATAAAAAATAAAGCCGCGTGAAGTTACTGACCGAGAAACCATACAGTATGGTACATATTAAGGCTTTTTCGTTGGTCTTTTGTAGTTTTTTGGAGAGCCTAAAAATAAGATAAAGAGAGAATGCAAAGCATGTCAGGACAAAAATATGAAAGGGTGTTGGATTAACACCGAACAATTTCTGAAATGCGAAAAAGAAAACCTGTGTGGTTAGGGGACGGTAGAAAGCAATGGATTGAGGATTTTTGATAAAAGAAAAGAAGTTAAAGAATTCGGAAGGGTGGGTGATGTCTGATACTCTCAGGTGGAACCAATCGTCAGAAGAAAAAAAATTAAACAGTGATGGACTAAATATAGCAATCGATAAAAATATTACAAAAAACGCTTGCGATCGTTTCATATGCTATCTGTTACCCGTATAGACAAAAGTTACTGCATTGCTAACCGCTTTGCTGAGTCCCCTCACCGCAAGACGCCCGCTTCTGGTTGTCAGCGGGTTTGTTCTGAAGATTATTTCATCTTTTTTCCATCTCATTATCCTTTGTTCCACTCCGTCAATATAGACTTTGCCAATAAAGGGCATCTCGCCAAAGTTACGCCCAGTTATAGTAACATCAACCCAAGGTTCGGCCGTTTCATTCGGGCTAACTGACCAGATCTTCAAGTCATCCCTGTAGGGAGTGGACCTATCGAACACTGATTGAGCAATGACTGTGCATAAATATAAAATGACAATACCCACAAGTGTTTTTCTCCTTAGATCCAGTCTCCTCAGAAATAATAACAAGAGAAAGATAACCAAAACCACTAAATATATGGACACCAGGCTGTTGCCGACCTGGTCCCAGAATTGAGCGCCCTGGTTTTGCACAAAGAACTCCTGGAAAAAATTGAGGTAGCCCCTCACCTGGTCGAAAGTGGACCACACTAGCCAAGCAAATAACCCATAAGGTCCATAGAGGATGGTTAGGCCCGCAGTTCTTACGAAAAGTATAATTAAGTAGGCCAAAAATCGAGAGGTATAAATATAGGTTTTCACCATCGGGGCCCGCCACCGGTATACAACTAAAGCGATCGTCTCCGATGCTGGGACTTCTGTCCTTTTTTGTTTTAATCCCAGCCTCACCCGTTCGGCGGTAACATTTATTTCTCCCACTATGACGAGATAGGCGAATAGTCCCATATTTCGACCCTCTACGGCCAAATCTTTCCAATAGTCTTTGATTAAGATAAGATTTTTGGGCTTAGCCTTTATCTCATAGATCAACTGTGACACGGAAAAGGCGAGGAACATATAAGCCCAAACCCCGGCCTTATCCCCCAGGGCGGCTTGTCCGATCAGATAAAGTATTGGCGAAAGCGAGAAGATCGCAAGAAAAACCGAGGAGGTTACGCGACTCTCTACTTTGTGGTGCCAAGCCATGAGTCCCCAACCGAAAACAACTGATAATATGAAAAACGCTGAATATCCTTTAGCGTACACGATGTCGAAAAATACCGACAGGAAAACCACCACTGAAAAGGCGCCCATGCTGGAACCAACCAGACTATAAATAAGATAGAAAAATAAGGGAAGAGAATACAGAAACAAGTGAGTTAAGAAATCCAGATCGCTAACTAGAAAAGCCAATTTGTGGTAAACAAAGTACAAGAACAATCTGGGATCTCCAAGAAGTTGCTTCTTGGCAAATACATGCCTGGCAACGACTGAGCGATTGAGTGGGCTCGTAATGGCTACTGAATCTTCATTGACACCATGGAGAGATTCAATTTCTACAAGATATGTCTTTCCGGCCGAATCTTCGATAATTGGAAATCCGAACGGAAAAATCCGGTATTGTTGAAACTGGTCAACTTTATAATCATGCTCATAGTACCAGCTATCTTGACCAACTTCCTTTATTCTAAATCTCAGGATGTCATTATTGATTCTGAAGAATGTCGTGAACCTAACGCCTATCGTCCCCAGTTTTTGGTAGCTTGAGGGATAATCAATCATTACCGCGTCCCCTTGCAAGAGTGGGTCTCCACGGTAAGCTCCCAAGAAAGGGGAAGGAAGAGTTTTTTCTATGGAAAGCGAGAAATAGTTGAGGTCGCGGAGATATGAAAAAGTGAACAATAACCAAATGACAAATAGTATCTTGGGAACTAATTTTGCAGTAAACAGTTTTGTCACTTCTTTCGAAATAATATCTTTTTAATCGAGAGCGTGAGCAAGGAAACTATAGCAATGAGAAAAAGGCCAATATTCGTGTACATAGTAATTAGGAAATATTTTTGCGGAGTGAACTTTATTTCCATATTCATATCGCAGGGAACGTCGTCACAGATTAATTTCGGATCTACGTACCACGCATTTGCGAAGCCGTTCACTACAAAATGAGGTGGTTTATAACTTTTACTTTGAGGCAAGAGATCCCATCCTTGGTTGTACGCTTCGTTAAACACCAAGACGAAGGGTTCGGTGGTATTATTGATCATGGCGCTGTATTCGGTTTGAGATATTTTCTGGAAACTTATCTCAGGTAGAATAGTTTTTTTTATTTCCGGGAGTGTGGTGTCTGTATAGATAAAAACTTTGTGTTCGTCAAAGTTTTTAATCGAAAGGCTACTTATATCAGTATTTTTATCCACCGATAATATATTCTGGGTGGCGTATATCTTTGGTCGAATGTATTGTTCTTTTAATTGGTAAAGTCTTACTTTTGCCCCGAAAGTCGCGACGGGCGTTGGTAAAATGAATTCTTTTATATTTTCTTTTTGCCAGTCGAACTGCTCGCCATTATTCATTGTGTCGAGGTCATCCTGCGTCAAAACCAGATCAACTCCGCCCAACCTAAGTAGGTCAAAGCTCTTCTTATCAAGAAAAGATTTTAGAATCGATGTATAGTTATCGAGGTTGTTATCACAAATTACGTTGGTCATTCCCAAGGCGCAAGGTATGGGGAGGATCGAATTACCAACACCGCCCGGATACCAGTTGTACAAAGAATTGAATGGTGTGGCTCCAAGGGGAATAGTAAGAATAACTTTTTGATTCTTCACGGTCCATTGACTATATTCCTCCCAGTAATCAGGAATTTTTACGAGTCTCCTCTTCCACCCAACCGCTTCGGCATCAATAATTTTTCCAGAATAAAAAGGATAGCTTTGTATGATAAAGTGCAGAACTAATATGATTGAAATAGTAATGAATTTTTTATGATCATTTTTTCTGTAATAATCCAAAATAACTATTATCATTGCCGAGAGCGAGAATACGACATACGGAATAAATTTCGCCCATGGTTCTCTGAACATAACCATTAATGGAACATGATTAATTAACCATTGATAAAAGCCAGGGAAAAAATAAAAGCCGCTGGCCAAGCCCAATCCAAAAAGATAAAGGGCCAACCAGAATGTTGCCCTGCTTCTAGAAGCCAACTTGGATGCCCAAGTCGTTCGAACTGAAAGTAAAACTACCGTGCCGGTGGCGATAACTGTCGAGACTACGATCAGCGGGTGGCCGTAAAAACCCCATAAATTAAAATAGTAGATACCCAGGTGACCCGACTTCTCCCACCAAACCCCCCTCATTTGAAATAAGAGGTCAAGGGTCGTTCCGATTGCTGAAAAGACGAATAGGTTGGATTTTTCTTGCATGGCAACTAATACATTCCTATAGATAGTGAAATGGTGTATTAGTATTGGGGCTACCGATAACAACAGAACCGCCATGTCCCGAAGTGCTTTTCTTAGGATCCAATTTCTCTCAGAAAACAGATAATATAAAAATGCTAGAAAATATATCGATAAGGAGATCACAGCCAATGGGAGGTTTGTAAAAATTCCTTGAAAGGCAAACACCCAGATGTAGCTTTGTAAAGCGTACTTGACTTTTTTCGTCTTCAAATATTTATATGTCAGAAAAAATATGGGCGGCATCAAGATAAGATTAAGTATTTTGGCTGTATAGCCAAGAGAACCGACCATATAAAAATTGAATAGATAAGCCGAAAGGCCAAGTGACCTGACAAAACTACTTGTCGTAAAAAGGGAGGAAAACCATCTGAACCCAATGGCAATTGAAAGAAAAAGGAAAGAAATAAATAACTTTTGGGTACTAGATCGGTCGACACCAAGTTCCCTCATGGTGTCGTAAAAAACGGCATTTGGTATTAGAAGCGATTGGTTTGACGGATCGCCAGCGCTACCGAACCCATAGTCTTTCGTCCACATTGTGGACGCCTTTTCGAGCTTGATGTCGTAGTTTATGAAATTCGGTTCTTCGGAGGTATAAACAAACCTCTTCGGAATCCAGAACCAAGGCAAGATGACCAGAATCGTCGAAAGAAGTAAATAGTACAACTCTTTTTTGATTATGAGTAGAAGTTTGTTTAATATTGACACATTAATTATTGTAAGCTATCAAAAATATCGCTATTTTTCCAGGTATAATGTCGCACACCAGGATATTTGATTATGCCACGAATCAACAAGCACGGCTCTTTACTCATATTGATAGTGATTCTCGCCGCCATTATTCGTCTCTATGGTGTGGGGTTTGGTCTACCGGATCTGATGCATACTGACGAGGCGAGAATAATCTTGGATTCGATGTCAATGGGACAAAGAATGTCCCTTTTACCCCAAGACGTTAATTACCCGTTATTTTATAAATACGTCTTGCTTGTTTCCTATGGAGGTTACTATACACTTGGCTTGCTGTTTGGTTTCTTTAAAGATAAAACGGACTTTGCGGTGAAGTTTCTTCTCGATCAGTCCAATATCGTCTTGCTTTCCCGAATCGTGACGACCCTCTTAGGAACGATTACCGTAGTAGTGGCGTATTACTGGGGTGTATTAATCGATCGTTCGAGAAGGACCGGTCTGGTTGCGGCAGTATTTACAGCTCTTGAATGGCAGTTGGTCCTTGAATCTCAATATGCTCTTCACCAAACGCTTGCTGCCCTTTCCTCCTTGGTTGCTTTCTTGGGCTTGAGTTTGGTTTTGGTTTCAAAGTCCAGAAAATCGTACATCGTCGGGGGTGTGGCTTTGGGCTTTGCGGCCGCTTCTCATCAATCAGTCGTATTGTTGCTTCCAACTCTGATTTATGTTTTCTCCACTGATTTGTCAAAAAATGACAATATTCGCCCCAGGGAAGCCATAACAAACTGGCTAAACTTTTGTTTCCCCGCTCTTCTTATCGGCATAATGGGAAATTTGAATTGGATGTTCAGGTTTAAGGAGTCCCTTCACTTTTTTCTCCAGGGGACTGGGGCGGGAAGGGTAGCTTTTTCGTCAATGCAATATTTTTCGTACGATATCCCCAGTATCGTTTCATGGTATCTTGCTGAAATTATTAGAAGGGATTACTTGATTGGTTTATTTGTTTCATTATCACTCATTGTGGCCATATTACGAAGGAAAAAGCTGGACATTTTATACCTTATAGTGACTGTGACCTACTTCGTTTTCTTCTATCGATGGGCGTTCAGATGGATGCATTTGTTCGTTGGTCTTATTCCAATCGCCATGCTCTTTGCTGCCAAATGCCTATCAGATTTAATCAGTAGACTTAGGGTATCAAATATTGCAGTTGTTATGTCTGTTTTTCTAATTATTTCTCCAAATATTTTTGATCTCGTGAGGATGGATCTAAATAAACACAGACCGGAGACGAGGCAGTTGGCGAAACAATGGATTGAACAAAATATTCCCAAGGGAACAAAAGTTGCGATTGATTACCCAGCCCACGCCGTCTCATTGGATACAAAATATCCAAATATTCTGCGTAACCGTATTGCGCAAGACTATTTTGAAAATACAGTTCCTCAAGCAATTAAAGATAAATATCTACAACTAAATGATTTGGGCATGATTTACGAGGTTGTAGATATGATTGATTCTAAATCTAAACCTGAGTGGCCGGATTTTATGCCAAGAGAAGCTATTCAGAAAGCGGAGTCGTCAGCAACTATGAAAGATATCTATGCCTATTTCAATTTTAAGCCAGTCGATAAAATTGTTGCCGAAGGCGCAAGATATATTGTTCTAACAAGTTATACGTATGCGATGTTTCTATATTCAGATGATCCAAGAAAAATTTATATGGCGAATTCTTACATCAAGGATGATGTTTTGCCATTTTTCAATCATGGGCACACAATTGACGCGGGGACGCAACATGAACTAATGTATTATGTCGCAAAAAGAGGAAGGGATTATTTTTCTCAATTACTAGACAACAAGATTCCAGGAATAAAACTGATCAAGGAATTTGTTCCGTCCGCGGACCAATATGGTCCGGTCGTAAAAATCTATTCGGTCCTGCAGAATAAATAAACTATTTTTTCGCGAGCCGAAAGAAGCAATAATCCTCCTGTGGGATCAACGTACCTGATACCTTAATGGTTTTGCTTTCAATTATCTTGATTCCCTTAATCTTCTTAAATATCCTCTTGTATTGTGAATATGTGCGGATATATTTTCCCCTATCTATTGCCGCGAGGATGTGCGCCAAGAAATGGTTTTTTTTGTTTGGTTTTAAGATATCATAGAACCAGATTTGACCATTGGACTCAAGTAGGTTGATCAATTTTTCAGTGATGGGAATAAAAAGCACTGGAGAGAGATGGTGTCCGGTTCCTGCGAACAAAATATAGTTGAATCTCTGCCTGTTAAAACGTTTCCCTAAGATGTCTGTGCATATGAATTTGACATTCTTATAACTCGCCCAGCGTTTTTTGGCATATGAAATTGATTTTTTATCAGTATCAACACCGGTGTAGTCAAAGTCCAAAAATGCCCCAGTAATATTGCCAGATGAGCAACCGAAATCAAGTAAGCTTTTTTTGAATTCCACTGCAGATCGATAGATTGCTTCCTTTTGTTTGTCTGCCCCAAATATTTTTTCAAAAATCGTCCACAGAATCGGGTTTTGCGCCAGGTGTTCAACGATCATCTTCTCTTGGGATTATTGATTATATTTTTGACGATGTACATCGGTCGATTTTTTACTTCTTCAAATATTTTTCCGATATATTCTCCCAAAATACTTAAAGATAGTAGTTGAATACTACCTAAGAATAAAATGGAAATAAGGGTTATGGGTAGCCCTCTAGGAGTGTCCGGGTACAATAACTTGAGTACGATCTGGGCAAGAATTCCCAAGAACGACATGAGGGCTACAAAGAGTGAACAATAGGTGATCATCTCAAGAGGAACATAAGAAAAGGAAAAGAGCCCTTTCCTGGCCCATCCGAAATTCCGATGAAGATTATTTGTAGTTTTTCCAAACATCCTTTCCGGTCTGACATATGGGACTCCGGTTTGTTTGAAACCCACCCATGCCCGGAGTCCGCGGATGAAACGGTCTTTCTCGGGCAACTGATTCAGTGCACCAACGACTCTTCTATCCATCAGTGAGAAGTCGCCGGCATCGACGGGGACTTTGATGTAGGAAAGCTTCTCGAAAATCCTGTAAAATGCTTTGTAGGCCAATTGCATCAGACTGGGAGCTTCCCGCTTTTCCCTAATGCCATAAACGACTTCGTAGCCTTTGTTCCAAAGAGGAAAAAATTTCTCTATTAACTCCGGAGGATCTTGCAGGTCACCGTCAAGAAGGACAACTGCATCGCCGGTAGCTAGTTGCATCCCGCTGGTAAAAGCCATCTGGGAACCGAAATTGCGAGTATGGTTGATCCCCACCACTCTTTTATCTTTTTTGGCAATTTTTTGGATCACAGCTTCACTATTGTCTGGACTTGAATCATTGACAAAAACTATTTCGTAATTGACCCCAATTTTCTCAAAGGTCTTCTTCAATCTTTCATACATTATCGGTATGGCTTGACCGTCTTTGTAGCAGGCGATAATTGCACTGATCTTTTTCCTTCTTTTCATCTTATTTCTTTATTGATATGGCGCAGAGATTCCCCGGTTTTATTCTGATGTTCGTGTCGAGTAATTTGGATTTAGATTTTTCAACTACTTTTTTGAAACTTTGTGGAAGAGGAAGAAGTCTCAAAAAATATTTTATGCTGAAAATCGCTGGCGGGTTATAAATTTTTGCGACTTTATAGTCATTTTTCCTGAGTATTTTACCGATAGTTTTTTGGCTGTATAAATAGGTGTGTTCGATATCGATGATTGGACTTCTCTCTCCCAGAACTCTGGCAGAAAGAGATTCGACATCATGATTCATTAGCACCAAGATACCTTTGGGTCGGAGAAGGGTCAGACATATCTTCAGAAAATGGTTTGGATTCGGGATGTGGTCGAATACCTGGAAGGCAGCAATCATGTCAAAACTGTTTTTTGGGAAAACTCCCTGGTGAAGAATATCCTGTTTGATGAATGACCTAATTCTCTTATCTGCTCTGGATATGGCATCGCGGCTGGGTTCGATTCCTGAGACTTTCCCGAAGCCAATTTTTAACGCCTCTTCGAGCATAAAGCCATTGCCGCAACCTATCTCTAGGAAGCTATTCCTCCGTCCGAAATACTTAACCGCCTCCTGCAATATTATGCCGTATGAGGTACGTAGGTTGTTTGTTAGATTCTTGTAGGTAAAACGGCTGTTGACGTAGAGCTTTGATAGTTGGCTGTCATCAATAACCTCATATGTTCTTACAAGTCCGCATCGACTACACTTGACGATGGTGCCGTGAATACGGTCCGGTAGCCGTCGGGCGGAAAATATCTTGGCATTCAGATCCTTGCCAAAATTGACAGTAGACGGGTAGATCACATCATAATCAGAGCTGGAACAGATGGGACACTTTTTCCGTAATATTTCTATTTTTGTTTTCGGCATGAACAGGATTATATTCTATGATTTTTCATTATGATAGAATCCTGCCATAGTCAATTCTTATGAAGGAAAAATGCTTGGTCACCGGCTCTCGGGGTTTCATCGGCTCTCGACTGATACAGTATTTGGCTGAAAATGATTACGAGTCGGTTCCTTTGGCCAGAGAAGCGCTGAGCTCCCCGGATATTCTGAAGGAAACTCTTCAGATAGAAAGGCCAGAAATAATTTTCCACCTGGCGGCTTACGGCAACCATTATCAGCAAAAGGATGCCAGAGAAATCTTCCAGGCGAACTTGATTGGAACTTTCAACTTACTCGAGGCGGCGGCAGAAATGGGGTTCCGAGCGTTCATAAATTCCGGCTCTTCAAGTGAATATGGTAGAAAGACTCTGCCAATGCGCGAAAACATGCTCCCCGAAACAGATACGTTTTATGGAGCAACCAAGGTTGGGTCGACCTTTCTGGCCAGGGCGTTCGCTCGCCAACTTGGCCTACCGATTGTTACCGTCAGACCATTTTCTGTTTATGGGTCAGGAGAGGCGAAAAACAGATTTATTCCAACGGCAATAAGATGTGCCCTGAACGGAGAGGAGCTGGCCCTAGCCTCTGGAGTGCATGATTGGATCTTTGTCGATGACTTTGTTGACGGAATGGTGGTCGTTTCGAAGAACGCGGCATCATTCTCGGGTGAGGTGATCAATATCGGAAACGGGATACAATACACAAATGCAGAGGTAGTCCGCGCAATCGAGCAGGTTACCGGAAAAAAAGTAAAAATCAAAATAGCTGACAAATTGAGGGCGTATGATACCGAGACCGTGTGGGTGGCTGACAACAGCCTTCTGCTTGGCCTTGGTTGGCAACCCCATTACGATCTATTAGAAGGTATTAAAAAGACAATCGATGCGATCAGAACAGATTCATAACCGGCGACGGATAATTCAAATGTCTTATGAGGCGGGGGCGTCTCATCTTGGGTCGGCTCTTTCGGTGGTTGATATTGTGGAAGCGGTATATGCTGTGAAGCGGCCTGATGAAAAATATGTGATGAGTAACGGCCATGCCGCCAGTGCGCTATATGCGGTGATGGAAAGATATGGATTATTGGAACAACCGAATTTAGATGCTCTCGGAATTCACCCGGATAGGAACCTCGAATTGGGCATCGATGTGTCCTCGGGAAGTCTAGGGCAGGGACTCCCTATTGCCGTCGGAATGGCTTTGGCAAATCGAGAAAGAAGAGTCTTTTGCTCGGTCTCGGATGGTGAGTGTGCCGAGGGGAGTATCTGGGAAGCTATTAGAATCGCCGCTAAAGAAAAACTAGTGAATTTGAAAATAATCGTAAATGCTAACGGCTACGGCGGCTATGGCGAAGTCGACACCAGTCAGTTAGCCGTATCTCTTCAATCATTCGGCTTAAATCTGGTCGAAGTAGATGGTCATGATATCGACGGTTTGAAAACCGCCCTCTGCCTAAGAACCGTTAGGCCGGTGATCATTTTTGCCCATACCAAAGTTGACGAGCTACCATTCCTCCAGGGATTGTCGGCCCATTACCATAAAATGACAAAGGAACAATATGAATTAGCTCTTCAATTATGGTCGAACACTTAAGTCAGGCTGAAAGGCATGAAAGCATGCGGGGTTGGTTTGCCCATGAATTACATGCCAGGATGAGGCAAGATACCCGAATTTGGGTCGTCACCGGAGATCTTGGTTTCGGCATGTTCGACAAAGTAAAGCGGGACTTTCCGGAACGTTTTGTAAACGTCGGCGCGGCAGAACAGGCGATGATGGGGGTGGGAATAGGACTGGCCATCGAAGGAAAGATTCCGGTAGTATATTCGATCACACCGTTTTTACTCTACCGTCCCTTCGAAACAATAAGGAATTACGTGGATCGTGATGGAATTCCAGTGAAACTAGTTGGCGGGGGAAGAGACAAAGATTATGGTCATGATGGATTCTCCCACTGGTCTGTGGAAGACAGGAAGGTGATGGAGCTTTTCCCCGGAATAGATAGCGCCTGGCCGGAATCAAAAGAAGACGTTCCCGACGTTCTTTCGGCAATGCTTGCCAGTCCGCGGCCAACCTATTTGAATCTCAGAAGATAACCTTTACGTCCCCGTTAGCTAAGTTTTTACAATTAGACACTGGGCTCCAGAAAGCTCGATTACTGGTTCGATCCGGTTTTCGAAAAACTCATCAACGGCCTTCTTGACTCCCGGAATACTAGTGTAGTCGTGGGAGATAATGACCCCCCCTTGCTCATTCTTGGATAAAAGAATGCCAACCCGGAGAGGGTTGATTTATAAAGGTCAACGTCCAGGTTTACGAAGGAGAATTTCTTGTTTTTTACCGGCCCTGAGGTGTAGGGAAACAATCCCTTGTAGAAATGAACACTATTGTACTTCTTAAGATAACGTTTGATTTCTACTAGCGACGCAGGGTAATCCCCTTTTTGAACCAGACGAGTGTCATCAAGATTACTTAATTCTGGCAGTCCCTCAAACGTGTCAAATAGGTGCAAAGCTCGTTTGCCTTTTGCTTCGCAAATGATTTTTGAAGAACCTCCTTGGTAGGTGCCGACCTCGGCAATATCGCCCTTGATTTTTGACGTATTTTTGACGGTTCGGTAAATGGTGTAACCCTCGTTGTCACCGAGAAGGAGATCTACCTCTTTTTTGATCTTTCTGACCAGCTTGATTACTTTTAGCCGTCCCGGGTCGTTGTAGTAAACCACGACGCCGTATTTATAGTCCATCCAGATTTTATGGACGAACCTAGTAATTGGTTTCAGAAGTCTTGATTTGGTTATAAACCTGATCATTTTCGATTCTTTATAGAAATTCATGTGATTCTAATACATCCTTACGAATATTTGGAGATAAGATCTACCACCTGTTTGACAATTTCTTCGGTTAGTCCTGCATATAGGGGCAAACAAAGTACTCTGTTGGAAATGAAGGTTGCAACAGGAAGATTTTTTTTGTAGTCATCCCTTTCGATCTGATTAAAGTAATCCAAGCTACTTGTTAATGGATAGAAATATTTACGGGCATGGATCCCGTTTTCCTTAAGTCGATCGTAGATTAGGTCTCTATGTTTAATGTCTCTATGAAGCACCGGCATGTAGCTGTAGTTATATCTTGAAGCAACAAGTTTTTGGAATTTCAACTCCTTTATCTTACCCAGTCGAGAGAGATAGAGATGATACATTTTGTCCCTCGCCCGAATATCCCTGTTGATTGTTTGCAGATTACAAAGCCCCATTGCCGCTTGAAATTCGTTCATTTTCGCATTCGTACCCGGGAGGACGACTTTTTCCTCATTGACTATGCCAAAATTTCTGAGCAATCTTTGTTTACCATCAAGTTCTTGGTTCGGTGAAACTAGTGCACCACCCTCAATGGTATTAAAAACTTTCGTCGCGTGGAAACTTAAAACTGACACGTCACCGTGATTGAGAACGGATGAGCCATTATATTCCACTCCGAATGCATGCGCGGCATCATAGATTACTTTAAGATTGTGTTTGAGTGCGATTTCCTTTATGTGATCGACAGCGCAGGGATTGCCGTAAACATGGACTGCGAGGATAGCGCGCGTATTTTTGGTAATCTTTTTCTCAATTTCCTCCGGGTTAATGTTGAATGTTTCTGGGTCAATATCGGCGAACACCGGCTTTAGTTTTTCCCACAGAATGACATTTGTAGTAGCGGCGAAAGTAAAAGGTGTTGTAATCACTTCCCCTTCAGTTATATTGAGAGATTTGAACGCCATTTGAAGTGCAAGCGTGGCGTTTGTGACCAAAGCTAAATTGTAAACTTTGAGGTAATCTCGAAGTTTGAGTTCTAGTTCCTGAACCAGCTGGCCGTTGTTGGTGACCCAATTATTTGCCCAGATTTGCTGAAGATATTTATAATATCGGTGTATCGGTGGAAGTTTGGTTCTAGTGACAAATATCATTCGTTGAATCAGATTAACGTTTTCCAGGATTCTGGTGTCAGCTGTCTCACTACTTTTGCGGGAATTCCCATGACCAGAGAGTTGTCTGGAATATCATTAACAACCACCGCCCCTGCGGCGATAAATACCCCCTTACCGATCTTCACCCTTTGAATAATGGTGGCGCCGATACCCACCCAAGTTTCATCCCCAATCTCTACTCCCCCGCCAATGGTTGCTCCGGGTGAGATGGTGACAAAATCACCCGAAACGCAATCGTGGTTGATGCTCGCCTTCACGTTTAAAATACAGTGCCGGCCAATTTGAACATCTGTAGTTATAATCGTGCCTGGACAAACAATGCTACCATCTCCGATTTTGACATCCTCGCCGACGTAGGCATTCTTGTGAATCAAAGTTTTAAACCGATAGCCGCCTGCTTCCAAATCTTCGACCCAGCGTCTTCTTAGTGGGGAACCGATGCCGGCAATAAGTTCAATCTTTCCCGGATCACCAAGATCAATTGCATCAATAACCAAAGAACCCTTAAGTTCCTGTCCACTTCTGTGACTATTTTGTTCCACGAATCCCCCCACCTGAATCCCTAAATCATCAAAATAAACTTTCACTTCCCGCGCCATCCCGCCGGCGCCGAGAATGTACACCTTCTCTTGTTTCATTTATTTTTTAAATTTTATCGTGGCAAGCAAAAGCATCGCTAGCTTAATACATAAGACACCTAGATACAAGTCGGGTCTACCGAGTAATTTTTTCCACTTTCCTTTTTCAAAGAATACCGTAAAGATTCTGTATTTCAAACCAAATTGCTCATCAATCACCGGCTTGAATTTTCCTTTATATTTTTTGGTCCACTTTTGTTTGTATGTCTCGATTCCCTCAATCCAATTACCCTTTTTTAGGATGTAGACAAAAAGGTTCATTCTTTCTTCGTGATGATAAAGGGGTTCGGATATGGAGTCGAATTGGCAGCCAATTTGTCTTAATTGAATATCCAGGTCCCAGTCGGCAGGACCACCCGAGAGTTGTGGATCGTACTGTTTCTCGGTGCCAAAAAATTTAGATTTGCGAATGATACGAACGGCGTCGATTGATGTTGCGTTATAGAACGGCCTTTCAAAATTTCGAAGAGCGGTCAACAACTTGCTACCAGTAATTATTTTTTCAGGTATATACCAGGCGTCATACTTTGTCCCCTCCTTTTCGACCCGTTTGGCAAAATCACTAAGTAGCCCTTTTGAAATTTCCATGTCGTGGTCAAGGAATAACAAGTACTCACCGGTCGCCTTCTTGGCCCCGAGATTGCGCTGCTGACAGACCAATGGCGGTTTTCCGGGTAAGATGTAGGTTTTGGCTCCATACTTTTTTGAAAATTTGATTGTGTTATCGGAGCTTTCGTTATCAATGATTATTATTTCAACCTTGCTTCTTGGGTAATCGACCGACAATATTCCTTTTAAGCAGACAGACAAGATCCACCCTGAATTTCTCGTGGGAATGATAACCGAAATCTTGGGTAGGTTTTTCACTTTCCCTATATTAGTCCAAACTGTGGGTTTTGAATACCGTCTATTTCTTGGCGTATACACCGATTAGGTTGCCGCCGAAATCCGGGAATATCCAGGCAATAAAATCATAAATTGACCACAGTGAACCAATCTGGAATTTGTGGCGTGAAACATAGCCAATACATGAATGGGCTTCAAAACCGTACTTTTCCAAATCATCGCGACCCATGAGTTTGTGGTGCATCATTCTTGTGTCCCTGTTTTTATTTGAGGGATCGGAGTCAGCAACGCCAGGATAGAAAATAGCTCTTAGAGTGCGTATGAATGGGTTACCGTCATTCGGGGTATCAAGAACAATGTGGTTTCTGGTAGCGCGGACCATGTTCTTTAGGACGATTTCGGAATCTTTAGGAGTAAAATGCTCTATCACTTGAGAGCAGAAGACGAGGTCGAATTTATTACTCTGGAAAGGAAATTCTGTCGCATCAGCAATCACAAACAAACGATTACTTGATCCGAATTTCTTGGCGGCTTTTTTTAGAAAATACGGGACATAGTCAAACGAGACCGTCGAACCCCTGAAGTCCTTCTGATAGGCCCCGACACCACAGCCAACGTCAAGGGTCACGCTATTGCTGTTTGTGTACTGGTGGACGAGCTTCTCAACTCTTTTTGTGGTGAAAAATTCAAATTCACTGAATTTTTCTTTCTTGTTCCAAAGATCTTTGATGGCTTGCTGACCTTTAGGTCGAACAAGAATCAGTATTTTATCAACAACCGGGTACCTACTTTTACAGTCGAGACAACTGTAGAATTTGACCCCATCCTTCATGTTGACACTATTACACTGAGGGCAACGGATATAATCCAAAAAATTCAGCTTTATTTTTTCCATTGATGTTTTTCGAAATTTATAATTGTGTTAAACGCAATATGCCCCTTGTTGATGACTATGTCAACACTCAAAAACGGGGCTTATTTGTGATAAATGTATTGTACAATCAAAAAGATGAACGAGATCGCGAGGGTAAAAGTGCTAAAAGTGAGGCATCTGACCGACTCCACTTTCGTGTTGCGGGTAGAAAGAAAAGGGTTTGAATTTATTCCTGGTCAGTGCGTCAATATTGGCCTGACTGATGAGGCGGTAAACCGAGAGTACTCGACCTATTCTGGGATCAACGACAAATATCTGGAGTTTTTGATCAAGGAGGTGACGGGTGGAATCGTGTCCCCGGCGCTTAAAAAACTGAAGAAAGGCAACGGGGTTTCGGTTGATGGCGCTTATGGGCTTTTTATCATCCCCAAGCCGGAAGCCAAACAAAAATATCTTTTCATCGGCTCGGGCACCGGTATCGCCCCGTTCCACTCCTTCGTGAAGTCCTATCCCGGTCTTGACTACACCCTTCTGCACGGCATCCGTACCGGGGACGAGCAGTACGACAGGAAAGATTATGATCCAAAACGGTACGTCGCCTGCGTTTCCCGCGAGAGAAAAGGCGGCTTCCATGGTCGGGTAACTGATTATCTTAGAAAACACCCCGTTAACCCCAAGACGGTCTGCTATCTCTGCGGCAATAGCGAGATGATTAATGAGGTTTACGATATCCTAAGGAGTCAGGGCGTTAACGGAACTAATATAATTACGGAGGTGTTCTTCTAGAGCTCGTGCGATGCATAGGCTTGACAAATCCACTTTTTGATTTAGAATTAGTAAAGAATGTTACCAATTGTGAATCAAATCCCCTACTTTAACAAAATTACGCTCGGGGAAATACTGGGCAAACGCGGAGAGAACCTGAACTATTGGATTAAGAAACTTCTTAAAAATGGAGAGGTTTTCGCGCTAAAAAAGGGTCTTTATGTTAGCAAACCCTACTTGCTGGGTCTGGCCAAGAACCCGGATTTAAAAAAACGATATTTGGAATATCTGGCAAACATTATTAGATATCCTTCCTACATTTCTCTGGAATACGCATTGAGTGAATACGGGGCGATTCCGGAGGGCGTGTACGCGGTTACTTCCATTACTCTTAAAACCTCGCGTATTTATAGTAATGAATTGGGAAACTTTATCTACAAGAATATAAAGAGCGAATTCTTTAACGGTTTTGAATTTAAAGATTTTGAAGGGAAAAGAATTAAATTTGCAACCAAAGCCAAGGCTCTTTTTGATTTTTTATATCTAGGCAAGTGGACGAATACGGAGAATTCTAGAATTAATTGGGATGTTTTCAATGATACCGATAGGAACGAGTTTGCTAAAATTGTAAATTCATCGGATTCGCCTAAGATGAAAAAGATTTTGGAGGTATTAAAATGGTAATACAGGACCTAAAAATGGTATTGGCCAGAAATAAAGACCTGGCAAATAAAGATTTTGTCAGAAATTTGCTGAAGGAAGAACTACAGGTGTTTGTTTTGAACTTTGTCTATACATCTTCTTATAGGAACCTTATTTTTACAGGCGGTACTTGCCTAAGAAAATTCTATGGCCTGCCCCGAATTTCGGAAGATCTGGACTTTGACATAGATGGGAAAAGCTTTGATTTTGTTGAATTTCAAAATGATCTGGAAGAATATTTTGTAAAAGATTTACAATGTAAGGAATTTACTTTAAAGCATAAAAACCAAACTGTATTTTTGAAATTCCCGGTTTTGAAGGAGATTGGTTTTTCTGGTCAATCGGACACAAATATTCTGTTTTTGAGGTTGGATTTCGCATTCAATAAAAGTAAAAACTTTGGCGTCGAGAATCAGTTGTTTTCTGCCTATGATTTTTCATTTTTGGCCAAAACTTATGATTTCCCCACCCTTTTTGCCAATAAAATTTCGGCATTTTTGACCAGGGAATATAAAAGGGGGGGAACGCAGGCAACGTCGTTTAAGGGCAGGGACGCTTTTGATTTGGTATGGATGTTGGGGGAGGCCAAAAAAACAGGAGTAAGGGTAAATTTGAAAAGAACAGGAGATTTGACGGGGATCGCCGATAATAATAAACTGAGAGAGGCGATTTTAAGGAAAGCTGAGAAAGTTGGTGTTCAGGACTTGCGTAGTGATTTGGGAGCCTTTTTCAAGGATTTAGATTTTGTCGATAATTTTTGTAAAAACTTCCAAAACATGCTTGGAGCGAACATTGGTTATTTATAAAGATGGAAACAAGCTATGGCCACAAAAAAGACACTTAAAGTTGCTATCTCTTATCCGCCGATCGTCAATGAACGCGGCCAGAAGGCGATGGTTTCGCAAAATAGAAACGTCCAGTACTTCAAAACCCCAACGTACCTACTGCCGGCTACCTATGCTCAGGCGGCAACGTGGCTAAAACAGCTAAAATTCAAAGTGCGTTGGGATGACGGCAACGCTCAATTAAAGACATATGAGAAGTGGTTTAGCGACTTGGTAAAATGGAATCCTGACATAGTCGTATTTGAGAGCACGACACCGGTGATGAAGTTCTACTGGAGGCTGACCGATGAGTTGAAAAAAAAGCTGCCAAAAACCATCTTCATTATGACCGGTTACCACTCGATGAGGAAGCCGGAAGAGACGCTGGCGATGAGTAAAACCGACGTTGTTCTTAAGAGCAACCACGTCGACTTCGTGCTTTCGCGCCTGCTTCCCTATATCCGAGATCACCGAGACTGGCGAAAAAATTGTGATATTGAGGGGTTAACGATTCGGGTCAAGGGAGGCGAGTACCGCGATACCGGTTCTTTCCGCCAAGTAGAGCCAATTAACAGGTCTCCCATCATCAACCGCGACCTGGTTCACTGGGAAAACTACGCCTATGAGAACGGCAACTACCTCCAGACGCCGGGGACGTATGCCACCAGCGTGATCCGCGACTGCATGTTCGGCAAATGCACCTTCTGCCGCTACAATGGCCCGGAACTGACCTTCACCAAGATGAAGGTGGAAAAGAGCGTCGACGAATATGAAATGCTGATTAGTAAATACGGGGTTAAAGAAATTTTTGACGACTCGGGAGTCTGGTATCGGGGAGCTGACGCGCGAGAATTCTGTCACGAGATCATCAGGCGGGGCTTACACAAGAAAGGCTGCTATTTTGGCATCAATACCCGCTTTGAGTACCTGGATGAGGAAACGATCAAGCTGATGGCGGAGGCTAATTTCCGCTTCGTTCTGATCGGTCTGGAATCCGGCAGCGACGAGACCCTGCGCCGACTTAATAAGGGCTATCAGCGAAAATATATCGAGCGCTGTCTCTATTGGATGACGAAATATGGCCTGCACCCACATTTAACCGTGATGGTGGGTTACTATTGGGAAACCCAAAAAATGCTTGATGAGACGGTCAGGTATGTCGAGTATTTGATGTATTCCGGCCAAGCCCGCACTCTCCAGGCGACCATCTGTACCCCGCTGGACTACACCCCTTATCACCAGGAGTGTATTGATAAGGGGGTATTGTTGACAAATGATTACAACGATCACGATATGAGCAAAATCATTGTTAAAACACCGATCCCCCACGAGAGATACTACGAGGCGATTCGGCGGATGTACTCGATCGCCTTCTCTCCCCGCTTTATTTGGCAACAGGTTAAGTATTTGGCAAGTTGGCGTAAACGCGATTGGCAATTTCTGTTCACTTACGGCTGGCGGGCGATTAGACGGGTAAGACAACATATTTATAATCTCACCCAGGCCCACCGAGAGCCCATATCGGCTTTGGAAGTGGCTGGAACGCGGGGTTGAAAAAGAGACTATACTGGTGGTATGACCAAAAAGGCTAGACAGGAGATGTTAGATTTATTGACTGATTTTCACGAAAAGGTAGTTTACCCCGCCATGGAAACTTTAGTGAAAGATAATGGAGAAAATATAAAAGAAGAGTTGGGTGCCAAAATCGATGCTATTGACCTAAGATTGACTAAAATAATCGACCACCATAGCGAAAAACTGGACGATCATGATAGAAGGCTGGGTAGGCTGGAAGAAGCTGTTAGCCTAGCGGGATAGTTTTTTTGTAAAAAGAAAGCCTTGGAAAAATTTTAGGCCGTACCAGAGGTGGGTAATCAGAACGACCGGAAAGGAGAGGCCCGCCTGAAGAACACTTTGGGAGCGGGTGTAGATCCAATAGGAATTGCCGGCGACGGCCAGTAGGTAACCTCCGAAGAGATACCAGCTGAAAGTGGTTAGGCTGGGGTTAAGCCAGGAGAAGAAAAGAAGATAGATGAGGCCGAGAACCAGGAGAGAAGGACCGAAATAGACCGGGCGCAGAGATGTCTGGGGAAGGACGCGGGCAAAGAAACCACGGTGGAGGCCGAAGTTGCCATTTTGGCGTAAATGGGGTGCCCACAAGGGTCGGCGGTGGTGATAGACGAGGACTCTCGGATCATAAACAATTTTTTTTGTTAGTTTATGGACTAGGTCGAGGCAGAGTTTGGTATCCTCTCCCGGCCAGTAGTTGCTATCATAACCGCCCACGGCGAGGAAGTCCGCACGACGAACAGCCAGATTCATCGATGGATAGTCGTCAACAAACTGCTTCTTGCCCGGAAGAAATCGATAGATGTAAGGTCCGGCACCCATTGGCGAGGCAGACATCCAGCCGGAGGCTTCTTCCTGCCAGGAAACACCGGGCGGAGTGACCCCCGGACCGCCGACACCGGCAACCCGGGGATCAGAAAAATGCCTGACTAGATGCTTTAACCAGTCGCGAGAGGGATAGACGTCATCATCGATAAAGGCCAGAATTTCTCCCTGGGCCTTTTTGGCTCCCCAATCGCGCTTTTGGGCCGGGCCGACATAATGGCCGAATGACTTTTTGACGAGCCTGGGGTAGTTTAGTTTGACGGGGTAGTCGGTAACGAGGATTACTTCATAATTTTGGTAGGTTTGTTTCCCGATCGCCTCGAGACATTCAATTAAAAGAGGGTTATTTTTCTTGTAGTCAATAATGATGACTGAAATGAGCGGCCTGGTCATTGACTGGAATATCTTAGCTTAAGGTCCGGATCATTCGCCCAGAGATCATGGTGGGCATCATCGTAATAGCGAAGAATATGCGTCCGGTAGAAAATGGCCAGATAGTCAGTGGCGAAGTTGAATACTGCCGTGGAGGTAATGTTGCTGGCAAAATTGAATTGAAGTTCGATGGGTGACTCATATATCCGCGTAAAACCCAACCGGTTAGCGACGGCGAGTATTTCCAGATCAAAAGCCCAACGCTTTACTAAAAGGCGGGGGAGCACTTTTTCCAAAACTTCCCGGCGAAAAACCTTAAGTCCGGTTTGGGTATCGGAGACGTTTAGGCCAAAGAAGAAACGGGTGGCCCGTTGAACGATAAAACTTAAGATCTTTCTTTGAAGGGGGTAGTTGACCCGACTGGCGCGGTGACGCTTACTGCCGACAATAATATCCGCCTGGTACCATTTCAGATGCTCCAAGGCCAAGCCAATGCCGCTGGCATTAAGGTCGTTGCCGGCGTCAATAAAGGCAATAATTCCTCCCCTGGCCCGGGCCATGCCATAACGGACAGCATAGCCTTTGCCGCGGTTTTCGTGATAGTAAAAAATTTTTATCCGCGGCCCACGGGCCAACTTGGCCAGATCGGCGGTGTTGTCTTTGGCCGATTTGGCGCCGTCGACAACACAGATAATTTCATAAGGACGGTTAAGCTCTTCGAGATATTTCTGGATGCCAAGTAAATCGCGATCAATCGTCGCGCAGTTATATGCCGGCACGATAACGGAGAGCAGACTGGGATCAGCCTGAAGTGGTTGGTCAACAACTGTTTTTTTCATCGGCTATCGCTGATAATACAAGATATATGTGGCGGGTTGCAGTGGTGGTTTCGTCAATTTTACTACTTATTTTTTTTGTTTCTCAAAACCGACACTGGCTGACCGGTCTGACGACGCTGACAACCGCGGAAAAAACCGAACAGTTAAGGCGGATGAACGAATATCCGCCCGCCGCTTACCGGCTGGCCAACCTGATCGAAGCTAGGAAAGAGGCGGTAATCTATTTCAAACTGGAGCGGAGGTTTCTTGACTTTTTCGACCTGCCAAAAACTTTTGGCGGCGGACTAAAACCGGTATTATTGCCGCTGCTTCTTTTTGGTCTTTTCGAAATGGTGAAGCGGTTGATGCCGGAGGCAGCCACTCGAGAGGCTGCTAAGAACAGCGGTGGTCGCTGGTCGACTGGGCTGGTGTTAATGATGATTCTGCTCTTGGGGGTTGGTCTTTACTTCTACAAACTGGACCGCTTGCCAAATAGTTTATCTGACGACGAGGCGACCGTCGGCTATAACGCCTACTCAATCCTGACTACCGGCAGGGACGAGTATGGCAAGACCTTGCCGCTGGCGTTTCGCTTTTTTGGGGCCTATACGCCGCCCCTCTTTGTTTATTTGGCCGTCCCAATGATCAAGTGGTTCGGCTTGAATGCGGTTTCGATCAGAGCCTTATCCGGGGTCTTTACTTTGTTGGGGATTCTGATTGTCTATGGCTTTGTCAAGAGACTTAACCTGGTTAAATCGGCTTTGGCGGCAATCCTCGCGGCTTTTGTTTTCGCGGTTAGCCCTTGGGTCGTTTTTTATGCCCGTATCGGTTATGAGGTCACCGCCGGCTATATTGTTTTTGCCGCCGGTACTTATTTTTTGTGGAGAAGGCTTTCAAAAGGAAAGCTGTCTATAATTGGACTTTTGCTGCTGTCGCTTTCCACTTATATCGCCCATACGGAGAGGTTTCTAGTGCCGATCTTTCTGGTGACTGTTGGCTTCACCTTTTCTGGCGAGATTTTTAACCGGAAAAATAGACGACAACTCTTTATCGCCGCCGTTATTTTGCTTATCTCCCAGATTCCCAATCTTTACCTGATGACGACGAAATCTTTCTGGACAAAAAGCGAGGTTTTTGGCGACTGGAATGTAAGCAGGACAATTGGTGAATTTAGTAATCAGCTGTTGACCTATTTCTCCCCCAAGGCGCTGTTTGGCACCCCCGCGGATATAAATCTCCAACATACGGCTCCGGAGATCGGTTTATTCTATTCCTGGCTGATTATTCCTTTTTTCATCGGGCTTTATCAGCTGTATTGGAAACGGAAGACGGTCGGAGGGAAATACCTGCTGGTGATGCTTCTGACGGCGCCAATTCCGGGTGCTTTTTCGGGGCATTTTATTTCGGTGCAAAGAGTGCTCCCCTTAATTATGCCGCTGGTTTTGGTAACGGCCTTGGGTTTTGATTTTTTACTGGCAAAAATTAGGCCCATTTTCTTTTTACCGCCGTTTCTCCTCCTGTCCGGCCTATCCCTAGTGTTACTGTGGCGGTCATATTTCGTCCTTTTTCCCAAGGAAAGATCGGCTTATTGGAGTTACGGCTATGAGCAAATGGCAGAAATCTTGAAAAATAATCCGGGTAAATTTTACGTCATCGATAGCGCGCGGGCTGGCACGGTCTATAGCGGCTTACTTTTTTACTTGAAATTTTCCCCGGCAGAATTCCAAAAACAGTTTCCGCCTGAACTTGCCAGGGAGTATTACTCTAATCCAAAGATCAGCCCGAGCTACAAGTTTGCCAACGTCGAACTTCGGGGAATAACCTGGGAGAAGGATATTTTCGTTAACCAGATTTTGGTAGGAGACCCGCTGGCTATTTCCGCTGATCAGGCGAGAGAGCATTTCCTGGTAAAGACATTCGAAATCAAAGATCCAAATGAAAAGCCGATCCTGGTCGGCTACAAAACCGACCCCGGGAGAAAGGCCGCCGCAAATTTACCGTCGAAGATAAGGAATGAGCGAGGCGAGTAGTCCAGCTTCCAGAACCAAGTTTAGCGTGGCAATCTGTCCCAGGTTTTGGTGAAAGAACAGAATAAGCAGCGGCTGGGCCAGGGTGGCAATTAACAAATTGAGGTTGACCCGCGGTTTGCCAATCGCCATGAAGTAGGAAATAAGAAAGAGATTAATGGAAAAGAGAAGCATCGTGAAAGAAAAGGCGGGAAGATAGTTGGCGGCGGGAAGATAGTTGGCACCGGAAAGAAGGGTGACCACCAAGCGCGGAAACAGAGAGAAGAGACCGGCTGCACCTAAACCAAAAAGGAGGATAACCGCGCCCAATTTTAACAATACGCCTCTTGACTGTTTCGTCGCCGCGTGACGATGAGTGGCAATGGGAAGAACCAAGGCGATTAGCGGGGAAAGGCCGAAATAGATCATCCGCCCCAGGATCGATAAAGATGAGTAAAAACCGGAAATTTGTTCGGTCATAAAATAGCGAACCAGCAGAACGTCGGTGCTGATTAGCGACAGAGAACCGATGGCGTAGATTAGACTGTAGCTGCCGAAATTCCTAATTGAAAAACTGATTTTTTTTCCACCGTCTTTGGGGAAAATCGAGGCACGGATCAGAACCAAAACCAGGAGCGTGCCGATAATTCCGGAGGCCAGCTGGGCCGTAACGGCACCGGTGGCGGAAAGACCGGATCGAATTAAGATATAAGCGACAACGATGGTGGAGACAGTTTCGATGCCGCCGACCGCAATCTGGGCGGTAAAACGTTGAAATGCATTAAGAAAACTTCTGGCGATAGTACTTAACAGTCCCACAAAAACGGAGAGGCCCAGTATCACAAAGGCGGCCGGGTGGGCCTTGAAGATCGCGGCCAGGGGATTTGAAAAGACGATCAGAGCCAGCCCGGTTGTAAGAGTAACCGGAGTAAGACGGCCCAGCAGGTAGTAGAAGAATTGGTTTACAGCTTTATCATTAGCCTTGCCCTTGAACTCGGCCACATATTTGGTGACAATGTTGGCGATGGCGGTATTGGGAATACCTAAGAGATAGAGCAGGGATAAATAGGCCAGAAATTCACCGTAGTCAGCCGGTAAAAGGAGACGGAGCAATAGCAGGTGGAAAAGATAACGGCCAATATTGATGACGAAATTGCCAAAATAATAAACGGCGGCTGACCTGGCTGATGGTGTGGTAATAATTTTGATAAGACGCTTCATACTTAAATCAAGTGATATAAACCGCGCAGATCATTTAATCTGACGGTTAAAAGCTCGCTCAAAGATGTGAAGATGTCATGGGGAAACCTGACTCTGGTTGCCGGATTGTCTTTCCAAGTCACCGGGATTTCTTTTATAGAGAAACTATATTTATGACACAAGAAGAGAATTTCCGAATCAAACCCCCAGCGTTTGATCCGCGAATGCTGAAATACCTGCTTGGCGCAAGGTGCAGAAAATGATTTGAAACCGCAAGTGAAATCAGAAACGGGCACTCCCAGAACCAATTGCGAGAGAAAGGTGAAGCCTTTGCCAAGGTTTTCGCGGACCCAGGGTTGGTGGACTGAAACCTTGGCGCCTTTGGCCTTTCTGGTCCCGATTAGGCAATCATATTTACCCAAGAAAGGAATAAACTTTTCAAACTCAGCGATGGAGGTAGAAAGGTCGATGTCCAGAAAGAGGCGGTAAAGTCCGGAGGCGGTCAGCATGCCCTGCTTGATAGCGTGGCCCTTACCCTGGTTGGCTGGATAGGAGACCGCCTTAATGTTTTTTTGGACAAACTTTTTGAGATGGGTGCTGGTGTCATCGGTACTGCCATCATCCACCAAAATTATCTCCCAGGAAAATTTTTTCTCGGAAAGGTACTTGCTGATGCCAGCAATATTCCTGGCTCTTTTTTCCTCGTTGTAGAGAGGGATCACCACTGATAGGTACGGTTTTTTGGGCATGGGGTAGTTGGCTTAGCCGATGAAGTAACCGCGAGTGAAAAGGGCGATGAGAATGGCGGCGGCGATAATATTAATGGCCAGGTAGATTCTTTTAACTAATGGTTTTTGGCTGCCATACCAGAGTGAAAGCAGGATAAAGCCGGGAAAGATGGTAAGAACGTAGCGGGGCAAACCAGCAAAGGTGCCGGTAAGGGTAGGGGCAAGATAGGAGAGGAGCATAAAAATAGCATAGGAGCGGCGCAGTTTCCTGAAAGCGAGAACGGTCAGAATAAGGAAGAGAATACCGACAACGAATTCAAACAGGACCGTAAGGTAGAGTGGACTGATTAGCTCGCTTCCCAAAAGCATTTTGGCATAGCGAAAGAAGACCTGGTGGAGGAGGATTAGTTTGTCGATAACCAGGTTCGGCCCAAAGTCAGGAGTAACCTTGAGAAACATTAGGGGGTTGCCCGTCTTTAAATACAAGTGTTTCAAGTAAGCCAAGAGGCCAAGGGGTGGTAAAAGCAGCCAAACCAAGGAGGGGGAACGGCGCGCCTTCTGCCAGATTTCCCAAATCAACGCCGGCCAAAGAAAGATACCGGCTAATCGGGTCGCGCTGGCAAAAAGTCCAAACAAACAAGCAAGAAAAAATTGCTTTTTTCGAGCGAGATAGAAAGACAGGACGATCAGGAGTAGAAAAAATGATTCCGTATAGACCGCGCCGAAAAAGAAGGCGGTCGGAAAAAGAATGATCAGGAGCAGTGTGTTTCGGGCGATATTGTCTTGATAGTCAAGCCGGATCAGCCGGTAGAGATAGAAGAGGGCCAAAACCAGGCTGACGTGCACCAGGACCAGACCGGAAGCCAGATAATCGGGAATGACGCTGGTAAGAAATCTGATCACTATCGGAAAGAGCGGAAAAAAGACATAAGTTGACGGCGAGAGCGGCAAACCATAACCGAAGCGGGCCAAGTCCAAGAAGTCTTTACCGGCAAAATTGGCCCAAATGTTAGCCAGGTAGGACGGGGAAAGATTGGCGCCAAAGGTCTGACAACAATCTTTGATGGGAAGAAAATAGGTGGCCAGGGTGGCAATAGCTAAGATAGCCAGGCGCCAAACAAGAAGATATTTAATGATTTTAGAAAGCATCGAGCTAATTGTAACCAATAACTCTGCGATAGACGTCCAAGGTAAGTTTGGCCGTCTTTTCCCAACTAAATTCTTTGGCTTTTTCCCGGCCGAGTTTGATGAGTCTGGCTTTTTCTTTTTCGGAGAGCGCTAGTGCATCACTTATCGCTTTCTCGATCGACGGCTGACTGGCCGGGTCAAAGATGATTGATTCGGAAGGGATGATCTCGGTCAGACTGCCGGCATTACTACTAACAATCAGGCAACCGGCCGACATTGCTTCCAGAATGGGCAGACCAAAGCCCTCGTAGAGCGAGGGTTGGACGTAGAGGGTAGCCAGACGGTAAATGGCGCTAAGGTCGGCGGTGGGAACGAAACCGAGGGTAAGAAAAAGGGGGTTGTTGGAAACGGTTTCTTTCAGTTTGTTAAACTGTCTGATTTCCGGGTGAACCCGCTGTAGGCCGAGAAGTCTTTTGAGAGAAAAGGTTTCGACTGGAGGTTTCACAAACTCCCCGCCGACCAGAACGAGGTGGGTGTTGAGATTAATGGCGGCTTCCCCCAAGCGAACCAGATTTTTATTGGCATTGATGCCGCCAACATAAAGAATGAATTTATCAGGCAGGTGATATTTTTCTTTAATATTTTTCAAGAGAGGGGCGGAAGGTTTTTGGAGATAGACAGGATCAGCGGCGAGAGGAGTGACAAAAACTTTATCGGGATCGAGATGGAAAAACCTGACTAAGTCCTTCTTACTGTTAAGTGAGTCGGTGAGAACGGCCGAGATATGCTTTAGAGCGCGTTTTTGGGCAAAGAGAGCTAGTCTGGCCCGCAAGCCAAGGGGGTAGAGATTGGAGAGAACCAGAGGGGTGAGGTCGTGGATGGTGACGACGGTGGGGTAGTCCAACTTCTGGGGCAGGGTCGGATAGAAAAGATCAAAAAAAGGATAATGAACAAGGTCGGGCAGGATCTCAACCAACTCAATCTTATCCCCTTTGATTAGTTCCCGGGCGAGATTCTGGCGGTAGAAACCGACGCCGCGGCTGGCCGAGTGCTCCTCGCCTTCGAGTTTGACTTTAATCTTTGGCATTTTTATAGAGTTCCCACAATTTCATATAAGCAAAGGCGTGGTGGAGGCCGGAATAAATAGAGAAAACAAAACCGGGAAAGCCGTCGAGAAAGCCGCGGTAGCGGATGAATAAAGAAAGAAAGGTGACGGCCGGTTTGATGAATAAATAGTTAATGGTGTTACCGGGACCAACCTTGACACCGGCTTCTTTCAATTGGACCGCTGCCAGCGATGAATAACGATTCTCGCGGATAAGATAACGGCCGAAGTCGGGGGCGGCGTAGTGATCGAGATCGGACTTTAGAAAACCGGTCTGGCCATTAACGACCATTTGTTCATGGACATCTTTGGCGGGTAGATAGGCTTTTCCCCGTTGAAAAAGACGGATAACAGGGTCCGGGTACTGGCCGGCATGCTTTAGTTGACGGCCAAGGAAAAAGTTTTTGCGAGTCAGATAATAGGCGGTGGCTGGGGCCGAAAGCGGCGTGACCCGGCGACCGAGAAGTCGTTTGATCGGCGAGACCCAGGAATCGTAGCCAAAGGTTTTGCCAGCCAAAAGGTCGGCGATTTCCTTTTTTAGCGGCTCGGTGACGATTTCGTCGGCATCAAGTTGGAGAATCCAATCCCCTTTCGCCAGGTTATTGGCTTTTTGTTTATTGATGTGGAAAATGGGGGGGTTATCGGTTTTGATGACGCGGGCAGCGAAACTTTTGGCGATTTCGCGGGTCGCGTCGGTCGAGGAACCGTCGACAATGATGATTTCGTCGGCGAAGCCCCTGACAGCTTCCAGACAGCGGCTGATATTGGCCGCTTCATTATAGGTGGCCAGGGTAACTGAAAGGGTGGGTTTGGTTTCCATTTTAGGATATGGTACTACTTTTAATATTCGTCGTGAGTAAGGATATCGGTAATGATCACGTCGGCGCCATCTTGAATGTAGACGATCCTTAGGTTGCCTTCGATCCAAAAAGAGTACTGATCTTGTCGCCTCCCCTTTAGTTTGTGGGTCTTTAGAGATGGATGCCGAGGATTTTTACAGAAGGTCGCTACTTGTTTCGCGACTTTTGTTCTAAGAACCGGTCTTTCCCTGTATCTTTTCTGGATTCGTTTTAGGAAATATTTCGAGTAGAAAACATTCATAAAAGCCCGATATCAAAGGGCTTATCCAGTTTAACAGTTTTTCCGCTTCGGTGCTCTTTTAGAGTTCTGATACCGCGTATTTCGTTATCTTGGCTCATTTCAAAGGTCGGCAGGTTGGTGTCGTCAATTATTTGAGCCGCTTCGCGCCCGACGATGAACTTTAGAGTTTTGGTTAAGGTATAGCCATACTTGGATCCAATTACCGAGATGGCTTGGACTTCTTGATCTGTCAGAGTGAGTTGTACCTTGGTCATAAGTAGTTAAATTTTACTACTTAAGTGCCACTTTGTAAATACTTGCGCTAATTGGGTTTGGCAAAGCGCCAGATGACCCGGCCGGCAGGGTCCTTTAGGTGATAGACAATATCGGTGTTATCGACTGGCTCGTCGGCGGCGATGATTAAAACATTTCTGATTTTCTCGTCCTGACCGTAATCGATGCGGCGGAACTCATATTTAGCAAATTTTCTGACGGTGGAGAAGCCGAACTTATCCCGTGGCTCCAGGATAATTTCCTGTTGAAACTTTTCCGGTGGGTACTTGGTAAAGAAAGCCATCAGGATATAGGGCTGATCGTAACGATCGGAAACGATGATTCTGTCATATTCACTTTCGTGCTCTTTGGTGTAGGCGGCAATTTGGGCAAAACCGTATTGCCAGGCATAGGGGAGCTCCTTGGGGTAGTGAATGTAGTACTGATGGAGATAGCGGGCCACTTCGTAGCCGCCAATAATCAGGGTAAACAAACAAAGACCGACAGCAATCTTTTTGGCCCAGGGGAAAATAAAAGCGAAAAATTGATAAATGCCGACAGCGGTAATGATGGTTAAGGGAAAAACCATGTTTTGAGCGCGGAGAGCGTGAGGCGACTGGAAGGTGAGAGCGGCGGCGACTGGAGCGATGAGCAGCCAGGAGAGGACCAGCTTCTCTCCCCGACCGTTTCGGGCGAGCATCAATAACAAGCCGAGGATGAAAAAGGGGAAGGTGAAAAGATAAGCCTGGCCCAGGCCCGGAACTTTACTTCTAGCGATTTCATCACCAACAATGAAAAGAAAGCGGGGAGAAAAATGAGACAGATAGTTTTTGGCAAAGCGGTAGGTGTAAGTGGCGTAGCGGTTATGGAGGACGCGGGCAAGCAAAGTATTGCCGTCTTCGCGGCGCAATTCCAAAGCTTCCCAAAGCGGGCCCTCATCGGCAAAGACAGAAACACCGGTAAAACGGGAGCGGCCCTCGGCGCTCGTGAATTGAAGCGCTAGCGGCAGGAGCAGAAGAAAACCGATGATGACGGAGATGAGAACCGGCTTGAGCTGGCCGGCCTTCCCGAGAATGGACCGGATATCGCGAAAATAAATCAGAACAAAGGCGATAAAGAGAAGCGGGATGACGATGCGAAGAGAGTGATAGGTATATAAAGCCAGAACAAAGGAAAAAGTAGTGACGAAGAAGTATTTGGTATTTTCCAGCGAGCGGGCGAGACAATACAAACCAATCACCATAAAGGCAGAGGCGGCATTAGCTTCCCAACCGCCCCGGCTAAAATGGAGGTGCCAAGGGGAGATGGCCAAGAGCAAGGCGGCAACTAGTCCACCCCAGGGGAGTCCCTGCGGCCACCCCTGGGGTGTTTTTTTCGAGAAGAGTTGGTTAGCCAGAAGGTAAATAAAATAGACGGAGATGACACCGAGAAGAGCCGAGGGGAGGCGGACGGCGGTGACAGATAGCCCCATGAAATAAACAAAGGGCAGAACCAAATAGAAATAAACAGCCGGTTTGTAGTCGTCGAAGGAGCGAAAGACTGACGGCCAAGGGGTGCCGTGCTCGTCCAGACCGGTTTTAATTAACGAATAGGCGTTGTAGCCGATGGCCGCTTCGTCCGCGTTCAGGCCGGCAGGATAGCGATCGAGGAAGGGAACCCGGAGCAAAAAGGCGAGTATTAAAATAGCGATTAAGATTATTTTTTTCATGGTTTGGTTTTGACGATGCGAAAGACCGGGGTTAAATCGTCGGGGAGGTTAATCTGGTCGTAAGACTCGATATTATCCTGTCTAACGTTAAAGGCATCAGGAATGTTGCCAGTGGTGCCGATAAAAAGAGTGTCCTTAGATGTGTTGATGTCGCCGGTGCCAAATTGATGAAACTCGAGGTTGTCGACCGAGGGAACGAAACCGACGTCGACGCCCCCGTCGATGAAGTTATTGTTGGCTTGATACTTTACGGGATCGTATTTGGTATAGAACAGATAGTAAATATAGGGCTGGCCGTAGACATCGGTCATGATCACCTTCTCGGCCGGATAGGTCTTGATTCTGTCAATTGCCTGCTTGTAGCCATAGTTAAACGAGGGTGCCAAAAATTGTTTGGCGTGGCGGAAGTACAGGTCGAGTCCCAGATAAACGTTGTGCAGATAAAGTGCCAACAGAAGCAGGAAAAAGAGGCGGTGGCGGCTAAAAAGATAGTAACAACCAAGGGCGGCAAGGATCGCCAGGGGGACGGTCAGGAAAAAGGCGCGGACGACAGAAAACTCGGACAAGGTCAGACTGGCCCCGAGGGGCGCGAACAGGAGCAGACCCAAGAGGATGGCGCTGGCCCGCCAGTTCTTTTCCCGAATCAGGAAAACGACACCAAAGAGCAGCCAAAGCGCATCAAATAAATAGAGCAGACCCATCTTGGGGAGCGCCTCGCGGGGAGTGCTGTTCTCAAAGAAGAGCAGTTCGGGGGAAAAGTGATAGAGGTAGCGGCTGGCGATAGCCCGGAGGGTCAGATCGACTTGACTATGAAAGAGTCCAACCGAGAAAAGGTTGCCGTTATCGGTTCTGATTAACTCGGCCGAGGGAGTGGGACGGTAGCCGAAGATCGAGAGGCGAGCAACCCGATTGCCGGCCGAGCTGGTGGCGGTTTGGAAAAAGTAAATTCCAACGATAATAGCGATCAAAAAATAGAGGGGTAGCAGTTTCCTTTCGTTTTGAAAGACAGACCTTAACTTTTCTTTGGCCAGATTAAAGTTAGCGGCAATGACGGTCAGAAAGACCAGCGGCGAGAGAAGTTTGGCGGCTTGGTAGGTAAAAATAGTCAAAGCGAACAAAGAGAGCGAGATGAGGGGAGAAACTCTTTTGTTGGATAAAGAGAGGAGGAGAAAATAGGCGGCAAAAAGAAGCAGGCTGGCAAAGACGTTCACTTCCCAGCCACCGCGGGAAAAGTGGAGGTGCCAGGGCATCACCGCCAGGAAGAGGGCGGCCAGATAGCCGATTTTCTTGCCGGGGAATAAAAGATTGGTGAACAAATAAATGCCGATGACAGCCAAAGCGCCAAAAAGGGCGGAGGGAAAACGGACGGCGAATTCGGTCAGGCCAAAGACGGCAATTGAGGGAACGGTCAGATAAACATAGATCCCCGGTTTGTAGTCACCGAAGGATTTGAAGATGAGCGGCATAAAGACGCCGTGTTCGTCGCGGCCCGTCTTGAGAATAGAGTAAGCGTTATAGCCGAGGCCGGCCTCGTCCCAGGTGAGACCGGGTGGATGGTCGCCCAAGTTGACCGTCCGCAGGGCGAGAGCGAGAAGAAAAATGGCCGCTATGAGGAGGATTCTTTTCATGATCTCTCCTCTATTCTAAATGGTGTCGTGTTACACTACAAATATGTCCAAAGAGGCCCGGGTTTTTTTAGCGCAAATTCTTTGGTACAGCGCTATTTGGCTGGTGGCGGTTGGCGCGATCTTCCTTCTTTTACGCTACCGGCGGTCCAGGCTTTATTCAAGAGAAAAGTATGAGGCGCTGGTGATGACTGTTTCCGAGAAACGATCAAAAGCCGCCGATCCTTGTCAGTTCTTTATTGCCGGCGACCCCCCCAACGCCGAGGGTAACTTTGCTAAGGTGATCTTTTATTGCGATAAACAGAGGCGAGCGGTCAATAGTTTCGACCTATCCGTCCTGGCAACCCCTAATTATCGGGAACTGGTACGGGAGGTGGGCCGGATTAACGGTTTTTCGACGGAAGAAATTGTCAAGGACGGCTCCTGGAAGTGTTTTGCCGATCATGAAAGAATCAGTAATTTTCTCGATAAAATTAAGCTGAAATCGCGGGTGGAATGTTTTTTCAATTTTACAGATGGGGAAATAAAAACTTTATATGCCGAAAACAACTAAAACCATTATCTTAATCGGCGTTGGTTTGTTAATTTTGATCTTGGGATTTTATCTCCGCTACAAGAATCACTCCTTGGTCCCCTTGCCGGGCGAGTCGACCGATGAGTACAGTAACTCCTGGGTTGGCTTGTCTTTGATTCAATTAGGGTTGCCGGTGGGCAGATCGGGCCTGCTCGGCTATGGCGGGAGCGATCCCCGGTATATCAACGTCGACCGGATATATTCGACGACCGCGGGAGGTGGCCCTTTGGGGATAAACCAGCCCTGGCTCGATCACCCACCGTTACTACCACTCATCAGCGGCGGTTATGCCTATCTTTCCGGAGCCAGAATTTTTGAAGACGCGGCGGCACAGATAATCCGAAAACCGATGCTGATTATTGGCGTCATTAGTGTGGCTTTGGTGGGAGTACTGACTTATCAGCTGGTCGGTACCGGGGCGGCGCTTTTGGCAATGGCCTTGTTTGCAACTTCGCCCCTGGTGACGGTTACCAGCCGGATGATCCAGGGGGAAAACGGGGTTAGCGTCGCTTTTCTGGCCAGTTTAATTTTTCTCAATAGTTATGTAACAAAAAGGGGAAACATTTTTCTTTGGCTGTCTGCCTTGGCGGCAGGCGGGGCGCTTCTTTTCAAGGTGAGTGGGATCGCGGTGGCTATTTGCGGAGCGATAATTTTACTTTCACAAGAGAATAAAAAAATTGGTTTGAGATATTGGGAAACGGCTTTGTTTCTGACGGTGGCTCTGTCCTTTTTGGCCCTGTTTTTTGTCTACGGAGCCGCCTTTGATTGGTCAACCTTCGTTATCGTCTGGCAGTCAAATTCGACCCGGCCGTACGACATCGGTTTCGGGTCGCTTTTCGATTTATTGACCACAACCAAAATTACGGTGAGCAAACGGCTGACCGAAGGCTGGCCACTGGTCGGATGGATTAGTGTTTTTCTGCTAATGATGAGGGAGAAGAAGCGGTTATTTTTCTTTGTCGTCTTGCCGGTTTTGGTCTACCTGGTTATTTTTCTACTGATGGGCGGCAGTGCCTATGGCTGGTACCGTCTGCCGTTTATGCCCTTCCTGTTTATTGCTATTGCCGTGATACTGGCCGACGGTTTTTCGTCGGCGGATAAACTCCTGCCGGTGCTGTTAACTTTGATCCCTCTGGGGATGACGATCCATAAGCTAAGCGAGGCACACCGGCTGGCGGCGATCATTCCTCTTTGGCGTTATGGTTTGCCGGCGGTGATCGGCTGGTTCCTTTTTGGAAAGAAAGCCCGGCTGAACCGCTTTCTCTATATCACTCTCATACTGATGGCGCTGGCGGCTAATATTTGGTTAGACCTCTCCTTGACGCCAGAGTTTTATCTGAAAATAAATTAGTTGAATTTGGCGATGACAAAAGCGGGGTCGCCATTGAGAAAGTCAATCTTGTCAATCACAGTTGTGTTTTTTGGAAGATGGTCGGGAGAGGTAATCAAAAGCGAGTTGTTGGTCGAGATGGTGCCGCCGCTCTCGAGGGGGAGAGTGTTGACGACGCCGGTCCCGATTTGCCAATCATTGATGAAATAGACTCTACCGATCTTGTCGGTCCAGTACCAGTCGGATTTCATGAAACGGATGTTGTCCGGGCCTGGCATCAGGAGTTTCGGGTCGAGACGGCTGTAGAAAGCATAGAAGATGTGGGGTTCGCCGTAACGCTTGGTCATGATAATTCGATCGTAACGATCGATATTGTTGGTGATAACCTCGATTGCCTCGCGGTTGCCATATTGCCAGGAAGCGGAATAGGCTTTCTGGTAATTGCCGTAATAATCCCGCTGGTAGCCGACAAATAAAATAACGGTCAGAACAGTAAAGAGGAGCAAAAACGGCGTCGCCAGCCACTTGGTCACCCGGAAGAGACCGTAAGCGGATAAGAGGATAATGGCGGCAATCAGCGGATTGGGCCGAAGGGCCTGGGGCGGGTCGGCCGTAGCCGCGGCGGCGGCGGGAGAGGCGAGCAGCCAGAGAATCGGAAAGCGGTGATGACCGACAAAAAAACTTCGAATGAGCAGTAGGAAGCCGATGACCGCCAAAAAGAGAACCGGGATGCCGAAGAGATTTTGGTTGGGAATGGCAAACTGGGTCTGGACGCCATGGCTCTGATTGAAGAAGGGGGCAGAGAAATAAGAAAAGTAGTTTTTGAAATAGGTGGTGGTAAAGTAAACCGGTCTGTTATGTATCAGGCGGGCGATAACAGACGGGAAGCGGCTGCGGGCGCGATCTTCCCCGATTTGAAAAATTGCTGATTCGGAGAGGATGGCCAGTTTTTGATAGCGGGCCGTACCGGTGCCGACAAGGACTTGATTAACAACCAAGCCGAAGGCAAAAATGACAACCAAAAGCGAAAGGGTGGTAATGAAAGTAACTTTGATTTGACGCCAATAAAGGACAATATAAGCAACCAGGAGCAGAGGAACAAAAACCCGGGCGGTATTGTAGGTATGAAGCGAAAGCGACAACAATAGTGAGGCAGGCAGGAAAAAAACTGGTTTTTGTAAACCCCGGAAAAGAAAGTAGGCACCGTAGATGATAAGGGTTAGGGCGAGATTGGCCTCCAGGGTCGGCCGGCTGATAAAGAAATGCCAGGGGGAAATGGCCAATAAGGCCGCGGCCGCCAGGCCGATATCGAAGGAAAGCTTTTTGCCAACCGTTATCTTTGCGCCGGGGAAAAGTTGGCCGGCCAAGAGGTAGATGGCGGGAATGGCCAGGGTACCGGCGAGGGCGGAGATGAAACGAACGGCGAAAGCAGTCAGACCAAAGAAAAAAACCGAGATGACGGTCAGGTAGATATAGACGGGTAATTTGAAGTCGCCAAAGGCGCGAAAAATCAGTGGCCAGCTCATCCCCCATTCGTCTTTGCCGGTAGTCAAAATCGAATAGGCGTTGTAGCCGTGACTGATCTCGTCCCAATTGAGGGAAACTGGGAATTGGTCGAGTTTCCAAAAACGAAGCGCCAGACCAACCAGAGTGATGAGCACCAATAAGAAAAAATTAGTTTTGTTTTTGGTCATAGGCGAGGAGATAAAAGGCCGGGGTGCGGTCCGGGTATTCCACCTTATCTAAAATATAAGGATCAAGTGAGGGGTTGGCTTTTTCCGCCCGAATGACAACAAGGTTGCCGGGGACAAGATCGCGACTGGCATCAAAGGTCTTGAAGGTATATTTGCCCAAACTATACGGGTCGAGCATATCCAAAAAGAGGAGTTTTCTCTCGGTAATCCGCGGCCACCAGGTAGCCGAAGAGGACTGATACTCAGTCGGATCCAGCCGGTTATAGAAAGCGACGAAGATCTGGGCTTGGCTGCCGCGATCAAAAACAATGGTGGTGTATTTGTCTGAGTAGATCTTGATTTTGGCCAACAAGTCACGGTAGCCGAAAGAGAGGGCGGACGGGTATTTGGCCGGGGCAATGAAAAAATAAAGGTTGAGGTAGGAGACGAGAGAGACAAGGATAATAACACCGGAGACCAGTCCACCCCAGGGGAGTCCCTGCGGCCACCCCTGGGGTGTTTTCCACTGGCGGGCTTTGGAAAAAATTTCGACCAGACCATAGGCGGCGATGATTTCCCAAAACGTCAACAGAGAACCGATGCGATTGGGGCGGTAGCCTTCTTTGGTAATGGCCGCCGGAATGATAGCCAGAAATAACCAGAAGAGGAGAAGGGGTAGGTTTTTTTCTTTGGTCACAAACAGGCGGTAAAAGGCAAAGATAATCAGGGGCAGTAGCCACAAGTGAAGCAAGCCATAGCCCGGGAAAACAGCATAGGTAATTTCGCGCCCCCCCTCGGTAAACCAAAAAGTCGGCGACAGGTAGCTAACGTAGTTACCGATAAACCGTTGGAAGGTAAAGACGATTTTGTTAGAAAATATCCGAGACAGTTGGGGGGAAATGGTGTTTAAGGGAGAAAAATATTGCTCGTTACTGATAGTCGTTAGATTACCCAGGCTAAAATTGGTAATAGCCAGATCTTTGCCGCGGACGTTGCCTGGACCAAAGAGAGCATCAATATAGAGGGGGGCGGCAAAAAGGGTGAAAACGATCAGAAAAGGAAGCAGGCGACGAAGGCCGTCTTTGGTGATTTGCCGGCGACTGGTGATCAAGTAAGCAAGGATAAATAAGGGGACAAAAAGTTTGGCGGCCAAATAAGAGTAAAGGTCGAGGCCGAGGACGACGGCGGATAACAGGAGCAGACGACTATTACCCCTCACCCCTTTTAGAAAAAAGAGAAGCCCCAGGGGGAAGAGAAAAGAGGCAAAATTGGCCTCGAGGGCGGTCCGGGAAAACTGGATGCTCCAGGGCGAAATGGCCACAAACAAAGCGGCCAGGTGGCCGATGTTGATTTCACCCCAGGGGAGTTCCTTCGGCCACCCCTGGGGTGTTTTGGGAAAGAGTTTATTCGCCAGGAGATAGACGGCGATGATGGCGAGAGTACCGAAGATGGCTGAAGGCAGGCGGACGGCAAATTCGGACAGTCCGAAGAGGGCGACCGAAGGGACAATGAGGTAAGTCTGCAAAGGCGCCCGATAATCGGCAAAAGCCCGGAAACTGGTCAGGGGCAACCGCAATCCCCATTCATCCAGACCGGTTTTGAGAAGAGAATGGGCGGCGTAGCCTTGGTTCGCCTCATCGGGCGTAAAGCCAGCGGGAACAGAGCCCAGATAAACAAAGCGAAGTAAGAAACCAAGGGTAACGATAAGGGCCAGCAAAAGAAGGCGGCGCACCATGTTTCCATTGTACAATCGTTTTGTGGCGAAAAAGAAAATAGTGATTGCGGTTTGGCTTATTTTCTTGGCCGCCGTAGTTGTCCGCTTTTTGTGGTTTCGTGAAAGTACATACTTCGGTTTTGACGAAGCCCGGGATGCCTTTACATCTCTGGATATCTTTCTGAAACACGATTGGAAACTGATCGGGCCACCGGCTACCGGCAATCTGGGGCTTTTCCATGGACCACTATTCTGGTACTTTTTGGGCCCGCTTTATTTGTTGGGCCGAGGGGACGTCTTTTTTGTGTCGGCGGTGTTTCGGCTAATTAACGCCGCCGGTGTTTTCGGAGTTTTTTATATCGCCGGCAATTTATTCACTCCCTGGGTGGGTCTAGTCGCCGCGCTTTTTTACGCCGTTTCTTTCGAACAATACCAGTACGCGATGTATGTGGGCAATCCGACCCTGGGGGTCTGGTGTTGGCTCTCGATTTTTATCGGAGCAGTGATGCTATACAAGAAAGATCGTCAGGCTAAATGGGCACCGGCGTTGATGCTGGCCGGGGCGGCCTTGGGGATGCAGTTAAACCTAATGTTTGCTTATTTTTTCTTGCCGGTATTTTTACTTTTGTTTCTCTTGCGGAAAAATATTGTTTGGGACAAAAAATCAGTGCTGGCGGCAATCGGCCTGCCCTTGGCGTTACTGGCTACCTATTTCCTGGGGGAGATGAAACGGGGTTTCCTATCAGTGAAAAAGGCGGTCGAGTTGATCGCCTCCGGCTGGGTGATCATGAGCCCAGGTCAAACAAAAACGGCGATGTATTTGGAGAAGTTTCGGGCGATGTTCCACGACAATCTGCTGCTCTTGCCTGGTGAAGGGTTGACAATCACGGCTTTGGCTTTGATCATGGTGGCGCTGTTGCTGAAGTTCGCCAGCAAAGAAAAACCGGTCCGTCTGATCCTGGTCTGGATTTTTGCCTGGTTATTTTTAGCGCCCTTTGGGGGGCATCTGGCCTATTACACCCACGTCGGCCTTGCGGTCGGCCTTTTGATCGGTAGCGCCTATCTGCTGGGTAAGCTTCGAAAAACCCGCGGCGGCTGGCTGGCTTATCCTTTGATCTTGATGGTCATGTTTTCTAACTTGTATTTGATCAGCGCCCAGGCCAAGAGGAGTCTTATTTTCCAGATCAAACCTCAGCCGGACATGCGCTTGGTCGATGAGCTGGCCGTCATTGATCTGATGTATGAAGAAGCCGAGGGGAAGGGCTATACCGTCAGACTGACGGGCATCCCCTACCGGATCCAGACGGTCTGGGCCTATTTGTTTAAACAGTACGGCGTTCCCAAGTGGGGTTATTATCCGTTTTGGGAAACCGGCAACATCGAGGGGTTTGCTGGATATATGCCGCCGCCGAAATCCGGGACGACCTGCCTGCGCTATCTGATTCGCGAACCCTTGAAAGGCCTGCCGATTGACATCATCAACGAGGACATTAAAACGGAAAATATTTTTTCCAGAGCGACTTCGAAAAAAGAAATTGGCTGGTTTATTTGGGAAAAAAGACAGGCCCGGGATACAAATTGCCATGATAACAAGCCGATCTAATTGAGAGGGTCGGGCTCGGGAGTTTCAATTTCATAGAACAGCGGCAGACCGGAAGGAAGATAGATGACTGACTTTGCTTTGGGGATATAGTACTCGTGATTAAGGAGGTCTGACTCGAGCAAATAGTAGGTGGCAGGAGTGATCTTTAGAATTTCCGGGGCGTTGCGATTCTCGATGTTGGCAAAATAAACAGGGCGGTCGGCTAACTTTCGACCTCCCAGACCGAATTGGCTTGGAATTTCGGTAGTGAGTTTGTCCTCCTTGATTAGGGCCTGCATTCTGGTAATGGGATAGTCAGAGTAATAAAGATAGAAAATCAGCGGTTGTTCGTAGCTATTGGAGATGACTACCGGCCCAGCCTTTTTGTTGGCCGAGAGGATGACTTCTTTTAATCCCGCGTGCCATTGGCGCTGACTAAGAAAGACATAGCGATGGAAATAATCAAAAAAGTAGAAGGCAGATTCAAAGATCAGCAGTGGCAGTAGCAGAATCAAAAGATAGCGAGCCTTTCTTATTAGCACTGCCGCCCCCAAAGCGGCGAGAAGAATTAAGGGTACTAATAACAAGAAGCTTCTGGTGGCGTGCGCTCCCCCATCCCGGGTCAAGGAGCCGGGGAAAACAGCTAGGAGGGTAAGACAGACGATAAAAATCACACCTGGGAGGTGTGTTTTTCTGACGAAGAAGTAGAGACCAAGAAAGATAAATAAAGATTCGGTCTTAAGCAGCATGCCCCAGTCGGGCAAGGCGTGGCGAAGGTTAGAGTCGCCTTTGACAAAGAGAAACCTGGCCGACAATAGTTCGAACAGATTGTTACCTATCCGCTGGCTATAAACGACATATTTATTGCGAAAGACCTGGCTTAAAATTAAGGGTTTGGTACCAACAGGGAGGTCGTCACCCTGGTCGGCTTTTCTCATCACGTTGATTTCGGTCGGGGTGGTCGGGTCGGTAAAGATGGAAATGTAATTAAAGCGGGAGGCGGCCCCACCGGACAAAGCGATGGCTATTAGGGGCACAAATAAGCAGGCGAGACCAATCAGGAGTTTTTTATCTTTGATGTTTTTACCCAAGGTGGTGCCGGGAAAAAATAGAGTCACTAAAGGCAAGAAAAGAAGCGACAACTTGGCGGTGCTATAGATTAACGGGGTGAGAGCAAGGAGGAGAATGCCCAAGACAAGAAAAAGGTCTTTCTGCGTGGCAAAATAATTTTTCAGGCAATACAGTCCAAAGACAAAAAAGGCGAAGAGAGTAGTCACCTCGAAGCCAACCCGGGAGTAGGTAAAATGCCAAGGAGTAAGGGTGAGAAGCAGGGCGGCCAACAGACCGGTGGTTTTCCCAAAAAAGGATTTGACCAAAAGATAGATGGCGAGAACCCCCAAAATTCCCATGATAGCCGGCTCTAAGCGGACAGCCAGTTCAATATTGCCAATTACTTTCCCGAGGATGGCGGTCAAATAAATGGGAATGGCGGTTCGGACGTCAGAAAAAGAATGGAACTGGAGCGGCAGAAAATTACCATAGTAGTCGCGGCCTGACGCCAAAAGTGATTTGACCTGCAGAGCAACGTCAACCTCATCGGAAAAGAGGGCCGGCGGGTACTTTTGAAGAGACCAGAGCCGGGTGACGGCGGCCAGGATGAGAACGAGAAAAAGCAGTAGGTCGCCTTTGATAACTTTGATCACAATTCTATTTTACCCCTTGCCGCTTTGATATGGCGCGCACGGACTGCTGGTATTTTGGATTGGTCAAAACAACCCGATAAGCGGGAGTGTTATCAGGATAAGTGATTTCTTCAATTAAAGTCATCTGGTTGAGACTGATTTGCTGCTGTGAAATAGCGATGGCGTCCCCAACCAGATACTGCTCCTCGATCAGATCCGGTTCCCAGTTGATCGGGCGAACAGTGATCCGGCCAATATTTTTGACAGGGTTGCGGTTGAGGTTGGTGTAATACTCCGACAGAGGGACTTCAAAGTTTTCGCGCTGGTACTGCTCGGGGTTAAACTTGGTAAAGAAAAGTATCTGGCTGTATGGCTCCGCCCGAGCATTATCAATGACGACCGGTAGCTTCGGGTCCAAAGTGTTTAGCCGATCGACGACCCGCTGCCAACCGTAGTCCCAGTAGGGAGCGCGGAAATGTTCGTTGAGAACAATAACTGAACTGTAGAGATTAACTAAAGAATAGACGATGACGAGACCAAAAACAATGAGGGCGGTTTTACGCAAGAGAGGGGAGATAAGTTGGTAGACACGGATAAGACCCAAGGAAACGATAAAGGTAAGCGGGATGACCAGGGGCAGGGCACGAATGGTGGTAAACGGATCCCGGGTAATGGCGGCGGGGAGGGGCGAAATTAATAATAGAGCGAGCATAAAAAAGCGCAGTTCACCGAGTTTCTTTTCGATTGCCAGGCGATAAAGACCAAAAAGATAGAAGGGGTACTGCCAGGTGAAAAGGGTGGCCAGGTCCGGAAAAGAACTACGCGGACCATAATCACCCAAGAGGAAAAGATTGCGGGGGGAAAAATAAGATAAGTAGAGCGCGAAAAATTCTTTGGTGGTTAAATACCAGCGGGCGTTGATCAATGAGGCCAATGGTCCTTGATACCAGGAAAGATGGCCGGAGGGGGCTTGAGTAAAGATATTGAGCGTGGCGGCGCGAGCCAAAAAACCGGGAGTGAACATGATCGACAGCGTCGGCAGAGAAAGAAGCAGGCCGAAGACAAAAGCGGCTAGAGCGAACCGGCGATGAGAAGGAGAAAACAGGAGGCGGCAATAGCGAACAAACAGAAGGAGGAGCAGTAACGGCACAATCAGCCGCTGTGAGTGATAGGTGGGAATGGTGATGGCAAAGAAAAAGGCGGACAGGATCAACAGGGGCGGCTTTTTAAGCGCAAGATAAAAAGAATAAACGGCCAGGAGCAGGAAAAATAAGGCGACATTACATTCAAAGTTGGTGCGGCCAAAAAGAGTGTGCCAGGGCGAAATTGCCAGTATAAGTGAGGTCAATAGGGCCAGGGCCGTGGCCGGGGCTGGTTTGGGGATGAGCTTTCTGGTGAGCAAATAAATTAAGGGCAAGGTCAGCACGGAAAAGAAAAATGAGGGGAAGCGAACGGTAAAAGGAGTGAGATCAAAAATGGGAATCAGGGGAACAATCAGATAGATGTAAACGGGCGTCTTGAAATCAGCGAAGGAACGAAAAACAATCGGGAGGGCTTTCCCAAATTCATCTTTGCCGGTCTTGAGAATCGAGTAGGCATTGTAGCCCTGAGCGGCTTCATCGAGATAAAGACCGGCGGGAGCTTGCCCCAAGCGATAAAAGCGAATAATAAGTCCCAGAACGGTAATGAGGAGAAGGAGAATGAGGGGGATAAATTTTTTCATGGATGGAGGTTAACAAAGGCCCTTAAGTATTGAGGGATGGAAAAAATAACAAGAAAGATGGCGACGGCGACAAAGAACCTCGGTTTTTCTGTTCTCATCTGCTTGATGCCGTGAAGCATGAAAACGGCCAAAATCGGATAGAGAACAAAATCGACCTTATCAAAATTGGCCAGTGAAAACAAGGCGGCGAGACCGAAGAAGATAACAAGCAAGATCTTCCCGGCCTTTAGGGAATTAAAGCAATAAAAAGCGTAGAGCAGGAAAATCAAGGAAGGAAAGGGGAACTTTTCGAGATTAAGGTTTTCGCGAATGATCTCCCTGGGGTGGAAACCAAAAAAGTAATTATTGGGATCGGTGAGGGCAAAAAAGTTGGTCTTGAAACGGCCATAAATAAAGGTGGCTTTGTTATTGAATAGCCGGCCGAATAGGTCGTTGCCATAAACGGATCTTTTGGCGTTAATGATCAGCGGCGCCTGGTCATCGGGGGCGAAGATGGAGAAGCGGAAGTAGTTTCCGATATCATTGCCGATATCTTTATAAGAATTTGTGAGCGCCAGGCTAAGCGGCCAGAGGGCGAGGGTGAGACAGATGACAAGATTATTTAAAAGCTTCATTTGGGTTAGGCTTCATTATATGATTAGCTAGTGGGATTTTTAAAGAAATACTTTATCGCGTACGGTATTGTGGTTTTGCTTTTGGTGGTCTTTCTGAAGTGGCACAAGGAAAAATCGTTTAGTAATGACCTCTTGACCCAAATGCTGACGGCTCAATCGAGATCTAAGTACCGGACTGACGACCCCTGTCTTTATACCCTGGCCGGTGAACCGGAAGTAGCCGGTCAATACTTGAAACTGACTTTTTTATGCCCGGGAAAAGAGGCCAGATTTTCGCTCGATTACCGGGCAATTGTCAAAAAAACCGTCGGTGGAGCAATTGAGGAGCTTTTCCGGCTGAATGGGGTGACCTTGGACTCATCTAAATTAAAATGTAAACAGGGTGGTCGAGAGGTGTCCCTAACGGACCCAATCGTGAACCAGGATAATATTGAATGCCTAGTTTTATGAATAAAAAAAGTTGGTTAATCGGTTTCTTTTTGTCTCTGGTTTTGGTCATCGGCTATCAGCTAAGGGTAAAAAATTCAGTGAATGTCCCCCTTCCGGGCCAATCCTTGGATGAATACAGCAATGCCTGGGTTGGTCTTTCCCTGATTCGTCTGGGAGTTCCGGTGGGCATCTCGGGACTCTCCGGTATCGCGACTTATCCAAGCTACATTAATCCTGACCGCGTCTTTTCCAGCACTGTCCCCGGCGGAGCCTTGGCGATCAGCTATCCTTGGTTTGACCACCCGCCATTAATGGGCCTGGTGAGCGGTAGTGTTGCCTATTTACGCGGCGACCGCGTTTTTGAGGACGTCTCGACAGCGACGATTAGAAAGCCGATAATTTGGCTCTCGACCTTAAACATCGCCCTGATCTTCCTCCTGGCTTATTTGTGGTTTTCGCCACTGACGGCGGTCCTGGCCGCCCTCCTTTATGCGACCTCGCCCCTGGCGATTGTCGGCGGGCGGATGGTCCAGGCCGAAAATGGCCTGGTCCCGATGTGGCTAATCAGTTTGTGTCTATTGGCCCTGGCGGAAAAATATAATAAAACCGATTTGATTCGTCTGGCGGCTTTCTTTGCCGGTCTGGCTGTTCTTTTCAAACTATCTGGGGTGGTGGCCATCATTTCCGGGGTGTTGATTATTCGCAAGCGCCGTGACTTAATCGAGTTTTTGGCGATTTCGATCTCGATCGCTCTGTTATTTGTTTTCTACGGATTGGCAATTGATGGTCGAGAATTCATCGCTGTACTAATGAGCAATGCAGAAAGGACCTACGGCATCGGCCTGAATGCCGTTTATGACCTGATTACCAGCACAAAAATAACCAGCACCAAGTATTTAACTGACGGTTGGCCTTTGGTGGGCTGGCTGGCTCTTGGCGCTTTGGCATTAAAGAGAAAACTAAGTCCGCTGGTTATTTGTCTCACCAGTTATTTGGCGATTTATCTGTTGTTTGGTAGTGTCTCCTATGGCTGGTATCGAATTCCTTTCTTACCGTTTCTTTTCATCGCCGCCGGCTACTTTTTGGCTGAGGGTATCACCGGTCTCAATCCCCTGCTGAGTGTGATCGTACTTTTGATTCCTCTGGGAATAAACCTGGGAAAAATTTTTGAGGGCAATCCCCTTCCCTGGCTGATTTCTATCTTTCGTTTCGGGACTTTCGGTCTTATCTTGCTGGCTCTGACTTCCTTGGTCTGGCCAGAAAAGCGGATCCTTTCCTTGGCTGTTCGCGCCGGACTACTGCTGTTGTTGGTGGCGGCAATCGCCAGCAACATCGTCTATGCCAAGATGATTGACGTCAACTACTGGTACAAGGTCAACTAGGGACTAACGAACTTTTTCCAAGACGGACATCAGTGGCTGACCGTAAAAGTTTCTAACCACGGCGAGGGCTTTGATGTCTGCCGGCGGCGATTGGCTCCAGTCCCAATCGCCGGGAATTTCTTCCCCTTGGACGGCCAGATAGAGATCGCCGGGTTGCATTAATTTTTGTAAAGCTTCCAAGGTAGCGGCCCGGCCAAAGAAAAAGCGGTCGCCAAATTGAAAACCGGAAAAACCGGGGAGAAGGTTTTCAGTCGGGACGTCGCCAGTAAACAGCTTTTGGAAATCTCGCGGTGGAAGCTTGGTATAGAAGGCAAAGCGGTAGAGGGCCGGCTCGTAGGTATTGTTGATAAAAACCCGTCCGGGTCGGTCTAGATATGGTTTGGCGGCGGTAAAGAGCGACTCGTAGCCGAACTGCCAGACCCGGGCTGATTCGTAGCGATAGTGAGCGCTATAGCGATACCAATAGGCGGCAAAATTAACCACTAGCCCGATGAGGGTACCAAGAAAAATCAGGCCGACGATCTTTTTGTTTTTGATTAACGACAGGCCTTCAACAAAACCGACGGCGACCAGGACCGAAAGCGGAAAAAGCATTAGAAACAAACGGGAGGCATGGTTACCGCCATCAATGGTCAGGCTGCTGCTCCCGGGGGCGAGCAACAGCCAGAGGAGGAGGAAAAGAGAGGCCCGGTTTTTCAAATCGCGGCCGATGATGATCAAACCGGCGAGCAAGAAGGGGGCAAAAATAACCAAGAGCTCACCAAAGCGACTGACTGACTGGCGGAAGTTCGGGTCGCCGGAGATGAAGAGAAATTCGGTCGAAAATGAAGTCAGATAGTTATTGCCGAAAGCCGCCAGAAAGGTAGCCGCCTTGTTGTGAAAAACTTTTTCCAAAGTCGGATTAGCCACCCAGGGCCGGGTCCGGTCGATGATGATCTGGTCAATACTCTTTTGGTCCGAAAAAATGTTGATTAAGCGGAAGCGGCCGGCGGCGGCGCCAAAAGTGAGGTGATAAAGAATGGGGAGGAAAAGCAGAAGACTGACAATCAGGCTAAGAGCAGTGCCGCGGTTTTTGACTTTTTTGAGGTCGGGAGGAAAAAGGAATAAAAGAAGGACTAAGAGAAGCGGAGTAAAAAGATTGGCGGTGGAATAGGTATAAAAGGTGAGGACCAAAGGCAAGGGAAAGAACCAATAAAACCTGGGTTCTTCCCTACCCCGCAGATACCAGTAGACGCCAAGAAGGGTCAGGAAAAAAAGGGTGGTCAGTTCAAAGGCGCTGCGGCTGTAGTGCAGATGCCAGGGGGCAAAAGCGAGGGTGATGGCGGCGACCAGGCCGATATCGATTTCACCCCAGGGGAGTCCATTCGGCCACCCCTGGGGTGTTATCTTTTTCTTGCCGAATAGAAGATTAGTAACGAGATAAACCAGATAGAGACTGGCTACCCCCATCAGGGCCGAGGGAAGACGGACACTGAAGTTACTTGGGCCAAAAAGGCCGACAAAAGGCGCGGTGAGGTACATCAGTAAAGGAGCGCGGGCCTCGGCAAGACTTTGAATATATGTCGGCAAAAAGTTGCCGCGGTAGTCACGGAGGGTGGTAGCCAACGACCAGGCGTGATAGCCGACGTCAACTTCATCACCGAAAAGCGAGGCCGGCAGACTGCCGAGTTGGAAAAGACGAAGGGCTAAGGCGATGAGAAGAACGATGATGATGGGAAGCTTTGATTTCATAAAAATGGTAGACCTAAAGACAGGTATAAGTTAATCATATGATAAACCGAAAGGGCGACGTAGAAAAATAATTTCGGTTTAGGGGAATAGGAAGTTAGGAGTAAAAACGGCAGAGCCGGAGCCAGATGGCGATCGTGAACGCGGGTTTGGAAAAAAAAGGCAAAAAGACTAAGCCAGAAAAGACTGTCGGCGGCAACCTTGAGTGAGTAGCGGCGCCAGAGACGGTAACAAATAAAAAGAAGCGCCAGAGCCAGAAGGAGAAGTGACCAGAGGCGGACGGTCAGGCCCAGGAAAGGCAGATTGTCCTCGATCCGGGCGCCGGCAAAGAGCCAATGCCAGAGATTAAAGGCCTGGTCGCTAACGAGAGTAGACGAGCCGGAAAGAGTGGCGAGGTAAGAGGCAATAGCGGCCTGGGGTAGGGCAAAGGGTAGATAGAGGAGGAAAAAGATAACTGCCTGCAAGGCCAGGCCTTGCAGGAGGGTTTTGAGATCGCTCTGTTTCAGCCAGGCGATTAGAAAAATTGGTAAGAGCCAGAGGGCAGTTTGCTTACTTAACACAGCCAGGACGAAAGCGAGGTGAGAGAGATAGTAGCGGCGAGGAATAAGAAAAAAAGACAGAATGAGAAAAAAGATGGGCAGAGATTCGATCTGGCCCCAGACGGCGCTGATGTAAAAGACCGCGGGGTTAAAAAGATATATTGCCGCCAGTAACTTCTTTTTGGTTAGTCGATAGATGAGATAACCGATGCCGATATCAGCCAAAATGGCGGGTAGTTTCAAAAAGGCCGCCTGCATATTACCGCTTTGCCAAAGTGGGATCAGCGCTGAAGGGAAAGCACCGATTAAGTTATTGAGATATTGGAAGAAGGATAAAATGATTTGGTACAAGAAGACTGACAGACCAAAAAGATAAATCGCGAGGGGAGGATAGTTGGCGTCGTTAAAACCGGGGAAGTGGCGGCCGTAAAAACCGAACGGGCCGGACTCTAAAAAGGAGTGGCCCCAAATGAGGTGATTATTGACATCACCGCTGTATTGAAAGTAGGCTAGACTGAGACGGACCAAGAGGGCGGCGAGAAGAAGAAAGAGAAGGCTTTTTTTCATAATAAGAAGGAAACGGGGATGAGGAAGGCACGGGCGAGGAGAACCAGATTAGAAAAAAGGAGGTTGCCGGAGAAAAGATATTGATTGGGGACCAAACCAAGCCACCAAAAAGAGGCCAGGTGGAGCGAGAAATCGAAGGAGAGAAGAATGAGAAACCAGGAGATTACGGCGGCCCAATAAAGATAGGTTTTGCCGGATAGAGTTTTGTAAATCAGCCAGGGCGTCAGCCAGACAAACCATTGAGGATGGAAGTGGGAAAAGACGAGACTGGCGGCCAGAGCCAGGGCCAAGCCGTCAAAGAGCGGGAGACGCTTTTTAACGAGCAGGACCAAAATGGCGGTATAGGCGATGAAAAACCAGGGGATGGTCGTCCCGGAAGCGATGGTGATGCCGGCAAAGGTGCTTTTGCCGGTCTGCTCGGCCAAGAGGGCGTAAGTCCGGAAGGAAATGGAGGGAAGATAGGCAAGAATACCAAGCAGGTAGACGCCGGAACCGACAAGAAAGGACTTGACCGCTTTTGGTAAAGAGACGGTAAGGGCGGCAACAGCCACAACCGGAATCAGAAAAAGACCGGCCGGTTTGAAGAGAGCCGAGATACCGGCAAAAAGAGCGGCGGTTTCATAACGCTTTTCTTTAGCGGCGATGAGCGACAGGAGGAGGAAAAAGACAACCATCAGATCCGATTGGCCCATGACCGAGGAAACATAAATGGCGGCCGGATTAAAGAGCCAAAGAAGCTGGAGCCGCTTTTTGGTGGCGGCGTCTTTGGCCAGACGGGCAATAAAAATGGCGGTCAAAAGATCAAAGAAAATAAATGGCAGTTTGTAAAGAATCAGGAGAGGGGCGAAGGGCGTGGCGGGCAGGAGGCTGCGTAAATCGGTCGATTTGGGCAAAGGGAGATGAAATAGGCTCGGGACGAGATAGGAGAGTGGTTGATAATTGAAGATTTTGTCGGTGTAAAGGCTTTTGATGGCATTCCCCTCGGGTAACAAGCGGGCCGCATCGTAGAAAGACAAGATTTTCCCTTGGCTGATATAACCGCTAGCGAGGGCAAAGGCGTTCAGATCGACGTGGAAAGTGGTCCCGGCCAGAACCAGACGGATGAGGATGGCCAGGGCGACGATTTTCTTCATTTTCTTTTTTGGGCGAGTTGCTGCCACTTTTGACCAAGCAACAAAATTAAGTTTAATACATCGGAGTAAAAGGCGCCATGGTAGAGGTGGGCCGAGGCTAGAAGCGGGCTGGCCAGGTGAGATTTGAACTGGCCGCTGGCGCCGTGGACGTGTTTGACTTTAGCTCCCGGGAGATAATAAATAGGCAGTTTTGCTGCTTTCAGGCGGCGGCAAAACTCAACGTCCTCATAGTAAAGAAAGAACCGCTCATCCAAACTGCCGACCTGGGTAATGGTTGTCCGGGGAATTAAGAAGGCGGCCATAACTGCCACTTCGACTTTTTGGATCCGGTTGTCGGGCAGATATTTGTTGAAACAAGTTCGGCAATTGAAAAAATAGTGCTTAATGGCATTGGTAATGGTCGGGAATTTGTAGACCGAGGCCTGGGGCTGGCCATCGGGATTTAACAGGCGGGGGGCAACGGCACCTAAGGGGCCGGTGTCTTTGGCAAAATCGAGTAGTTTTTTCAGGGCCCCGGGGAGAACAACCGTGTCCGGATTAAGAAGAAAACAATATTCCCCTTGTGCGAGCGAAAGGCCTCGATTGACGGCGGTGGAAAAACCGGCGTTGGCATCCATGCGGATAACACTAGGCTTGATTTTGTGTTTTTTGGCTATTTCAACCGAGGCATCGGCTGATTGGTTGTCAACGACAATTACCTCGAGAGTTAGTTTGGTTCTTTCTTTGTAGATTGAATCCAGGAGCAAACTAATGTTCTTTTCGGAGTTGTAGGTGGCGGTGATGATGGAAAAGTCAATCATGAGACGGGTTGATTAACTTGCGCCAAGATTTGCCGGTCGGTCAACTTGCCTTCGGTCTTGGTTGGGGAAGAAAGTTTCCCGAGGGCGCCAAGAATGACTTTGAGATAGCCGGGGTGGGTTAGGGTGTGACGCAAGAGATACAAAAAATGATCACGACGCAGGTCGGGATCGGTAATGTTTTTCCAGTTAAAGATCAGTTCATTTCTTTGTTTGACTAAAGAAACAAAGTTTCGATCGAGTTTGCCAAAGGATGATTCGTGCTGGTGCTCAACCAACGCCTTCGGCTCCCAGATAATCTGGTAACCGGCTTTCCAAGCCCGCCAACCAATATCGATGTCTTCCCAATAGCCCGGAGAGAAGACTTCGTCGAAACCACCGAGTTTGTCCCAGGTGGCTTTTCGAAAAATGGCGCTGCCGCCCGAGGCCCAGGCAGAAAACCGAGGGGTAGTCTTATCTTCACCCCTAATATACTGGAGTTTACCGGACCAGGTGACTCGAGGCCAACTGCTGGTGCTTTCATTGAGGGTGACGGCAAAAACCGATGCGTCTTCAAAGTGTTTGAGGGCGGGAGGAAGGTAGCCCGGTGTCGGTGAGACGTCGTTATTGAGCAGGATAACCAGGTCTGACCGGGAAGAGGCAAAACCCAGATTGACGGATGTGGTGAAACCAAGATTCCGGTCGTGGTGGAGGCAGGTGATCCGGGGATAGTTCTTGGTGAGGTACTCGACCGTACCATCAACCGAACCATCATCGACCACCGTCAGAGGGGTATTTTTTCCGGAACAGGCGATGATATCGGGAAGGTGTTTCTTGAGGAGAAAAAGGCCATTATACGAGGGAATGATAACCTCAAGGGATAGCTTGTTCATGGTTTGACCTTATTATATGGCTAAATAGAAAAAGTATTAAGGCGATAAAAGAGGTGGCGGCAAGCGCCAAGGCTAATTTGTATGAGGCAGGAAGATAAACCAAATGAATAGTGTGTTCTCCTGGAGGAACAAGAATGGCCAGAAAGGCGTGATTCGCCCGGAGAGGGGGGTCTTCTTGTTTGGCGCCGTCAAGATAATACTGCCAACCCGGGTAAAAAGCGGTCGACAAAACGATTAGGGAGTTGCCTGCCGACTTCGTTTCAAAGGCGATTTCATTGCCCTTTTGGGAAATCCGGCTGATTTGGGCTTTGGTTAAACTGCCCTGAATTCCGGGCGCTTGATTAAGAAGAACTGTTTGAGACAGATTGCTGTCCTCAAGAAATTTCTGTTCCTCCTTGATGTCAGACGCCAACTCGTACCGGTCAACAGAGAAGACGGGTGGAAACGGATTTTTTCTCTCAATGACCGCTGTCAGACCATCGGCAAAAACAATGGGGAATTTTGTCGGGTCGTCTAAGGGGTAGTTTGGTTTGCCCGCGGTGTCGGGCCGGCCTTCTTTCCATTTGAGAGCCAAAATATATTTGACGTTTAGGAAATCCAAAAGAGGACTATCAAAATTTTTGATTTGAACAAACCGGTCGGTCACCCGGTTGAGATCAGCGAAATTTATCAAGGAAATGAATTGATTGTAATAAAGGGAATGGAGTGTGTCCTGACCGTTGACGGAGTTTAGACTGTCTACCAACCACATATTGGCCGGTAAAAGCGGGTCTCTTGAGGTGACAAAGCGAGTTTCTTCTTTTTTTAGAAACTGGATAATTTTGTTTTCCGGGTAGAGATACGACCGGGGGGTGAAGGAATTGTATTTAGTAAAGAAGCGAAAAAGATCGAGAAAGGTCAGGGTAAAGAAGAGGAGCGCTAGTAAGACCGGCTTCCTGGAGAGAGAGACTTTTCCCGCCAGGAGAATAAAAAACAGAACACCAATGACTTGCGTGAGGGGTAAAAGGCTGTTTCTGAAAGAGACTCCAAGGGTGGTGGTGAAAGAGCGGATTGGCGGAGGAAAAAATTCATTGGGAACAAAACTGGCAGTCGGGGCGATGATCCAGGAAACGAGAAGTATCACCATGAGGGGAACAATAATCATGGCCATGAGGAGGAGCAGAGGTTTGGCGAACTGCCGTGGACTGATCTTTTTTTGGAGGAGTTCATTGAGAACAACGGTGGCGCCAACGGCCAGGGCAAAATTGGTCAGGGCGGAAAAACGGGTCATGACCATCGCGGAAAGGCCGAGGATATTCAGATTGCCGATGAAACGAGAAAATGGGTTTTCGACCATTAAGGCCAAGGAGAGAATAAAGAGGATGAGGGAAAATAAATAGAGTCGGTTTTTTCGCAGGAGACCATAGATGCCGGTGAGAAAGATGGCCAAGGGAATGACGCCAAAATAAATGGTCAAATTGTCATAGAGGCCGGCGATCGACCAGAGATTGTAAGTGGCGGGTGACCCAAAAAAATCGGGGGTGGTCAGGGTGATCAGTTTGTGGAGAGGTAGAAACTTGATGCCGCTGCCAGCGGCAACCTGGTCGTAATCACGAATCGAATTTTGGGCGGCTTCCAACCCGGGAAGAATCTGCGGCAGGGCGAGGCCAATCCCCAAGGCGGCGAAAAAGAATAAGCTGAGGTATTTTCTGACATCACGGCCATACTCAAAAAAGGAGTAGAAAGCCGTGCCAAATAAAAGAATCAAACTCATGGGCGGGTTGCCGACGGTCAGTGAGGCGGCGATACCAAGAGATATGAAGACTCCGAAGAGGGGGCGTTTGATCAGTCGTTTGACCGACCAGAGGACGAGGGGCAAATAAAGAATGGCGTGGAAGACGGTGTTGTACTGGGCCCAAAGACTATGGAAGCCGCCCAGGCCCCAGACGAGAGACCCAAAGAGAGAGGCGGTTTTGGTGAGAGAATTTGACCGTAAAAACAGATGCATAAAAAAGGCGGCCAATAAAGATTGGGAAAAAACCTGCAGACTCCAAATGAGGGGAAAGTTGTCCGACAAAAAATAAAGAAGGTTTAAGGGGTAAAAAACGGCCGCCTGAAAATTGGCCAATAGAGGAACACCGGCTAAGATGTGAGGATTCCAGAGAGGCAAGATACCGGATTTCAGGTAAGTGATGGCGAGGTAACGAAGTGGGTAGGTGAGCGAAACTACGTCGGAGGGAAGCGGGTTGTGGACGGCAATGCCGGTCGGGGGATTGATAAGCCAGGGATAGTAGGCACCGACAATAATGTCCGAGGGAATTGGCAATAAGCCCTGGAAAATAAATTGGTGGAAAAAAACCAGACTAAATATAACTAACAGTAAAGTCATTTTTTGCAGGTGGTTACCTTTTCAACAACAATGGCGCCGGTTAATCGGACATCCTTGGTTTTACATAGTTTCAGATATCGTTGACGCCAGTCGGCTTCCCGGTCGACGAACTGAGGATAGGTTTCAAGAAGCAGAAAGGTAAGCCCTGAAAACGGGCGGGGGGTGGTCCAGTAGGCCGCCTTGTTTTCGATATATTCGGGGACGTCGTCCTGGTAGGTAACTTTGTCAGGTAAATAGCCATATTTGCCGAGGCCGTACCACCAATAGAGATATTGATAGTTCAGGTCATAAACAGCGGGGGTGAAAACATAGGTTCGAAAACCCGATCCTGAAGCTTCGTGGTAGGTCCAGTCAATCGCGTCGAGTTGGTTAAGGAGCAGGGCGCGGTCGGCGGTTCGGGTAGTTAGCTTTTGATGCAACCGGTCTTGATAAAATCTGAATGACACGAAGATCAGATAGATTAGGAAAATAACCGATAATAGACGGGCAATAAATTTTTTTGTTTGCCCCAATAGTGCGAGGGACGAGGCCATAATAAGAAGATAAGGACCGGTTAAATTGGTCATCCACCAACCTTTCAGACCATAGGGGTAGGCGAGGTAAAAGATGACAGAGAGGGTGATGAGGGAGAAACATAGACCAAAGGCGGGGGCCGATTGAAGCCGTTTTCTGTGACGGGTGGCGAGCAACAACAAGCAAATGAGAGAGAGGAGGAAGAGCCAGGGAGCGATGCCGGCGGGTAAAGATGAAAGCAGCATCTTGAAATACTGCTCCCAACGGTCGGAAAACTTAGCAGACAGGTCGAGCCGGTCGCCCAAGATGGTCGACTGGCCGGTGAAGACAGAGATGAAAGTTCTGGTCATCTGAAAACGGTGCTTGATTTCAAACAATAGCTGGGGGGTGAGGGTAAGTAAAAATCCGAGGAGAAATTTAAAATAACCCTTTTTTCTTTTAAAGAGTGACCACAAAAGAGCCAGGGGAAGAAGCAGGATGCCGAAAGCGGCTTCGATCTGCAAACCGATGCCGGCCAGAAGCCCCAAAAAGAACATCGGCCTGGTCTTGGTTGACCGGAGGGTGTAGTCGAGAGCGATGAGAAAAAGGACGACAAAAATGGGGGTGGCGTTGGCGTTGAGAGAGTAACTGGTCAGCTCAAAAAAACGGGGTGAGACTAGCAAGAACAGGCTGCCCCAAAAGGCAAAGGCATAATTTTTCTTTCGGAAATAAAGAAAAAAGATTAAGACGGAAAAGTGAAAAAAGATAATCAACCAGTAAACCAAATGGGTTGGGTCCCCTCCACCGAAAAGAAAGGGCAGCAGGTTGAAATAAAACCAGAAAGGGCCCAAATAAACACCATTGAGACTGGTGACCGGTCCGATAAAAACGGGGTCGTGACCAACGGCGATTTGTCTGATCATGAGCATGTCGCGGGCCTGGTCGATGGTGAAGGCAAAATTAAAGTTAGAAACGTAAAAAAGTCGGAAAATCAGCGAGGCGATAAAAAACAGGACAAGAATCAGATTGATGAGCATTTTGTGACCTCTAGTATACCTTGGAGACGGAGTAATAGCCGAAATCAATCCTCGTCCGATTATGCCCTCCCCCATCCCGGGTGGAGACATAGAACTTTAGTTGCGGATGATAAAGACCGTTTGGCTTTTCGTAGTATTCCCTGATGGGAGCAAAACCCAAACCTTCGCCAAAACGGAAATCATTGATGATGTTCAGGCGTTCATAGGGCTGGTTTTGTTCCAGCAGGTAGAGGATCAGGTGTTTTTTGACAGTGTAGCCGGTGAGATCGATGCGGGTGGATAGACTGCGATAACCGCCCCAGAGAGCGGAGGCGACGAGGAGCAGGAGTAGTGTCTTGAGGACGAGATAGCGATTAGCGGCGATAAAGACGAGAAGCAATAAACTAAAGCCGCCAAGAAAGTGATAATACTCCGGCCAGGTCCTTTGGCGGTAAAAGGCAAGGACCAAGATCGAGAGGACGGGTAGAAGCCAAAAATAGAAATAGCGGCGTTCCCTGAAGACAAAGATTGCCAAGGTCAAAAGCAGTGATGCCGTGAGAAAAAGGTTGTGGTGAAACCCTGAAAAAAGAAGTTCCAGGGAAGTGGAGAATTGGGTCAATGAGTAAAGAGGACGAAAAGGAGAAACGGCCGCGTTGGCACTTCCCGAAGCGTTAAGAAATGAAAGGGCGGCGCGGGTGTTGATGAAATCGTGGCGCAGATCAAAAACGATCAGTGGCAAAAACGGGAGAATGGCGGCAAAGACAAGCAAGATGATTTGTCTGAGTGACAGTTTGTGTTTCGTTAAGGCATGAAACCAGAGGGGGCCGAGAAAAATCATCTGGGGGTGAAAGTTAAGGGAAAGGAAAAAGATGAAAGTTAAAAGCAGTGGGCGTTTGTGGAAATAGACAAAGAGAAGAAAAAAGAGGGGGACAAAAGAGACGTTCCAGCCGGTCCGGTTGGCGGTCGTCAGCCAGAGTAGGGCGGCAGTAAAAGCGGTTAAGCGGGAAGGCGTCAAACGCGACAAAACGAAATAGATGAGTAGATAAGTAATGAAATTAATGGCGGCAGTGAAATAGGCGCCATAGAGAGGATCTCCCCGGAAAAGAATAAAGAATGGCACCTGCAAATAGTAATAAAAAGGCCCAAGAAAAAAACCGGCCGAGGAGACGACGCGGGGACCAATCAGGGTGAATTTGTGATCGACAACAATCGCCTTAACGGTGTTGTAGTCCCGCTCCTGATCAAAGCCATAGCCATAAAGCTCGCTGACGCGATAAAACGATAAAAATAAACCAAAACAGACGATGAGGGCGAGGAATAGTTTGCTCATTTGAGACAGCGGCCCAACCGTCTAACTTCGGTACCGAAAAGAAAAACCTCTTTTTCTACTACACAGAGGTGGGCGAAGTTGCCAAGCCACAAAGACCGAAAATCGGGATGATCATTGTCGTCTTCGATGATGAGAAAAACCGTCTCTTTGTTGGGAAGCGGTCGCGTAAATGTCAGATAGGCTAACCGGTTTCCGATATATTCGGGTTGGTCAGGAAGATAAGCGAGATCATTTGGAACATAGCCGTACTGCTTGTTGCCATACCACCAATAGAGGTATTGATAGGGATAGTCATAAATTGAAGGCAGATAACTGTAGGCTTTGAAGCCCTTTCCGTCGGCGTGCCGATAAACCCAGTCGATCATCTGCTTTTCATTTTTGAGACTGCTTTTGTTGTTAGTGCTCATGGCGTCGGCAACCTTTAAGTACTCCGACTGGGCCTGGT
>Ga0209542_10001242_pt1 | contig 60513 bp, 62 predicted proteins | sample RifCSPhighO2_01_FD_184028 | JGI IMG/M metagenome (GOLD analysis project Ga0209542, IMG submission 184028) | Soil microbial communities from Rifle, Colorado - Rifle CSP2_plank highO2_0.1 (SPAdes) (version 2) | ecosystem: Environmental > Terrestrial > Deep subsurface > Rock core/Sediment ...
TCTTTGAGCCCTTGGGTGTTTAGGTTGATGGACAGAACTCTGGCGACCATGGCTAGGGCATCGGTGTAATTTGTCCAGCGGGGATTGCATTCGGCTATTGTGATTTGCGGCGGCTTGCCTAGACGCTTTTGGAATTCTACTTCCAAGGCCCCTGGAATCATCAAGTCGAAATTGACCAGGCCGCACAGCTGGGCCCGGTTTAGGCCTAATTTATCAGCTAAGGTGAGAACAAAACTACCCAGGTCTTGGGCGGTTTCGGCTTCGTGCCGGGCCTGAGTATTAGATAGTTCAGCTGATTGGGGGTGGTAGGAACCGGTGCCGATGCAGGCCGTGCCGTCGGCGGCCGTAACTTGGCCGTTCCAACCAAGGTGGTCGACCCGGCCGTTTTCGATGATTAAGGAAATTCCTGGGGAATCGGCCAGGTGGAGAAAACGACTGATTACTACCCGCCTTTCTTTATTTGCGTCCGTGGCCTGTTGGATATATTGGTGAGCGCGGGCGATGGCGAAATCCCAGTCGGGAAATTCAGAAGAATCCTCGTCATCGGTGAAGAAAATTCCTGGTTTGTGAGAAAGCCTTCTTAATGAGCAACCGCCGTAGTTGCCATCGGACTCACCGCCTCTGATCATTAACCCAAGGGGGTAGCGATTTTGCATACCAGCATGGGTGTATATTTGCTGTACGGAGACTAAGAAGTCGGCGGCTGAGGCGGGCAAGTTGTCGATGTCGCAAATAACGTGTTCGGGGACGCAAACGCCTTTGATGTCTAACTCCTGAACAAGTAAGTGAAAGTCAGCTTTATTTTTGAGATTTTCCGTTATAACTCCGGGCAGACCCCAGACCCTAGCCCCTTGAGACTCGAGTGTGGTTTGAGTGGCTAGGGTATTGATGTAGGGAACCACTAATGATTTGGGAGGTAACGGCTCGTTTGGGGTAAGCAAGCCGATAGCGGCATGAGTCATAAGAGATAAATATTGTATTTGGTCGGTGATAGCCGGGGTTTTTTCTGGGACGAGGACCGAAACAAATCGACCAGGTGGGGTATGCCCACAGCGCTGGCCGTAGTGTTTGGCTACGGCAGAAGAGACTTGGTCGCTGGCTCCACGCAGGACAGTGCCGATATTGTGAAATCCGACCCCGTGGTCGTAACTGTTGCCGAACATGTGCGAGTCTTCAGACATAAAAAAACCTCCCTTGTGGGAGGTAAGGAAAAAATTGGTAAATTAATTTAGCGAGGTGCTTCTCCCACATTAGCCTCGCCCCCCTTAAGGAGGACAATGAGGTTAATGAGAGAAAGAACCCGACTCATTTGAGTAATTATAGTAATTTTTAAATTTGCTGTCAACCACGATAGCCGGTTTGGAGTTGAATCCAAGCCTGGCTGCCTTCCGAAAGACACGCTCTGGCGATTGTGGGTGAAGTAGCGACAAGAATGATGTCCTCAGACCCAAGAAGCGTCCATGCGTGTTTAGCTTCGGCGTATTCTTTGGCGGCAGCTTCGGGAGAATAATTTCCCTTGTGAAAGGATTGCCTTCCATTAAATACGGCTGTTACTTTCCTGCTGCCTGAGTGAATCAGTGCGCTAGCCATGCGATCGACATTGTCATGAAAGTTGGGTGGGGTATGGATTTTGAAGTCTACGGATAGGTTTTTGTGTTCGAGAGAGCTTAATGTATGCTTAACCCCCCAGGCGCTTTCTGATAACATTTCCAAAGCTTGTGATTGCGGAATGCCGTGAGTTATTCCGGACCGGGTAAATTCCCATCCCGGGAAATGGCCGGTGAATTGAATAGATACGCCATCCTGATTTGCTCGGCGGGAGAGCGTTTCTAGATATTTTTTTACAGTATAGGCTGTTTGAGGGGTGCCGGAGCCGAAGCCATTCATGTCGTAGACGAAAGTATTTCCTTCGTAGTGTCCGTTCCAATCGGGACAAATGACGGCACCAATTTTTAAGGGTTGGCGATATTGAGAAAGAGTTTGGGATAGAACGGTAAAATCTTGAGGCAGATGGGTGACTAACCCGGCTATCTCTCCTTTGGCCACGTCAGCAAGCATGGACTTGCCAAATTCATAGTAATTAAAGTAATTTTCGGCTAACTGGTCGTAAAGTAGAGGCAGGCTGTTTGTGAGCATTCCCATGGCGCTGGGTGAAGCTCCCCTGGCTTCCAGTTTGGCAACTAACAATTCTTCTTTGGGTATACTCATATGATTTTTTGGATTTCAGTTGGCTGAGGAGTGGTAACAATGACTTTTTTATCTGGGGAAATGTAAATGTTTATTTCTGATCTGAGACCGTAATATGGGGTGTAGATGCCTGGTTCAATGGAATAGCCAGAGTCTAAAACTAGCTGTCTGGTGTCTTTGGTTTCATAATTATCCAGATTGGGTCCAAAGCCATGCAGCTCGGTGCTGATGTTGTGGCCAGTGCGGTGGACAAAATAATTTTTCAGTCCAGCTTTACTAACCACAGCTCGAGCCGCATCGTCGATATTTGATCCGGTTGGAATGTGACCGGCTTTGAGACTTTTGATAATTGAATTTAGAGCGGTGTCTCTGGCCAGTTTGAGAGTTTTCCAGCTGGATTGAATTTGGTCAGGGACGTGTCTGCCTGTGTAAAACATGGTAGTAACATCGGCAAAGATCGAGTTGTGGTCTTTGGTTTTGCCCCAGATATCAATAAGTAAAAGTTCGTTTTTTTGAATTGGGACGGGTTTTGAAGCTGAAGGGAAATAGTGTGGATTACCGGTGTTTTTGCCTGAAGCTACTACGGGATGGTATAAAGTGATGAGTGATTGTTTGACGTATAGTTCTTCAATATGTTTTTGCAGCTGGAGATCTGTAACCTTGCCAAGATTATGTTTTAGGTAAGCAGTTGTTAGATTTAGAATTTTTATGAGTTTGTTTCTTGCTTTGAGGTGTGATTGATATCCAGATTTACCCCATATAGACAAATATGTCCCGACCAGGTTTTGTGAAGAGACTATCGTGGCCCGAGTAAGTTTTTTTAGGAGTGTAATTGTTCCATAGTCGACGCGGGACAAGGCGGGAATGTTGGCGTCTGAAGAGATTTCCATGGCGATTCGGCCCGATTGGGGAAGGGCTTGCTTTAAGACTCTTACAAGGTCATCGCGCGATCCATAGACCAATTTCTTGCCAAGGAAATGAACAAATTTGTCCTGTTCCATGGACTGGTAAATCCAGGTGGGTGGGCCAGATCTTTTAATTTGGCAAAACCACGGACGCGTGACTAAGTCTTTGATCCCGCAGACATCATTAGCCAGGGTGTTTAAGCCAATTTCATAAGTACCTTGGTTTTGATAAATTAACCAGGCATCTAAATGGAGGGCATTTAGTAAGTTTTGAATTTTTTTAGTGTTCATAGTAACGAAAAACCCCGCTGGTGCGGGGTGTTGTGTTTGGGTTAAATAATTATTAGGTCAACTCACCCAAATCACCCCGCTTGGCGAGGTAAAGGGGAAAAAGAAAAAGTTTTGGGTGAAGTTCATGTAGACGCCCTAATTTTATTTAGACTGGCCAGTATTGTCAAGTTTTGAGGACAGTCGGAAGTAGAAGTCGGTCATGGCCGAGATGCCTTTGGTGTAGTTGGAGAGGGAAAAATGTTCGTTGGGGGCGTGGAGATTGTCGTCGGAATTGCCCATGGCGATCATGAGACAGGGAACTCCTCCCAGGCTTTGGGTGAGAAGGGGTATGGCGCCGATGGAGCCGCCGGTGGCGTAAAAAATCGGGCTTTGGCCGAACGCTTTTTGAAGGCAAGATTTGGCGAGGGCAAAGATGGGGTGGGAGGTAGGAGCAACGTAAGGGAGAGCGGATGCGTGGTTGATTATTTCGATATGTGTTCCTTTGGGGGTTAGGGATCTGATGTATCGGGAGAACAATTTGAATATTTTGTCCGGATTTTGGTTGGGAACCAGCCTCATACTGAGTTTGGCCATGGCGGTCGAGGGAATTATGGTTTTGGAGCCGGAGCCGGTAAATCCACAGAGCATACCATTGACGTCTAAGGTTGGCTGGGTCCAGCGGCGCTGGTTTAGGGAATAGCTTGATTCTCCCCCACCAATAGAGAAAGCGCTCGATTCGTGGAGCACGTCTGTTTGTTTGGGTTCGGTCGCGGCGAAGTCGGCGAGTTCTTGGGGTGAGGGAACAAGTACGTCATCATAGAAGCCCGGGATGAGGACGTGGTTTTTGTCGTTTTTGAGGCGGGAAATGATATGGGAGAGAGTTAACCCTGGGTTGGGGATGACGCCGCCGAACTGGCCGGAGTGGGCGTCGTGAGCGGCTGTTTGGAGCCGGATTTCGGTATAGGTGAGGCCGCGCAAGCGGGTGTGAATTGCGGGCTGGCCAAATGTGGGCATTTCGGTGTCGGAGACCACTAGATAATCCGATTTGAGAAGTCGATTGTATTTTTTGGCGATATTGGAAATAGAGGGACTGCCTATTTCCTCCTCGCCTTCGATGAGAAACTTGAAATTGAGGGGGAGATTTTTGCCGTATTTGGCGATTAGTTTCTGGATGGCCGAAATGTGGACCATGAGCTGGCCTTTATTGTCTGTGGCGCCGCGGGAGTAAACTTTGCCGTTTTTGATAAGGGGTTTGAAGGGAGACGATTGCCATTGATCGAGCGGGTCGGGCGGCTGGACATCGTAGTGGCCGTAAATTAGAACGGTGGGATTTTTGCGCGAATTGAGCTTTTGGGCAAACACTGCAGGGTGTTTTTGGGCGGGGAGGATTTGGGTAGTAAACCCGAGACTTTTGAAGAGGCGGATTAGGTAGTCTCTGGCTTGGCGCATGTCCGGCTCGTGTTCGGGAAGGGTGCTTATCGAGGGGATTTTGAGAAACTCGAGGAGGGACGCTAGGTTGTCCGGCATGGGGTGTTAACCGGTCGAGGTAACCATGTAGCGCTCTGAACTGAGCATGTATGAGGTTCCGGATTTACCAACTTGACCCCAGTAGTAGGACTTTTTATTGGCCCGGGAGTTGGTGGTTGCCAGCCAGTGGCTAGAATCCTGGACTTTTTGGCGCAAGACCTTGATGAAGCTGAGCAGTTGGTCGAAAAAGTTGCGGTGGTAGACACCGGGATTGGCGGGGGCCTGGGCGACCGCGACTTCGACTTGACTGGCCAAGGTACCTGTAGCGGAAGCTAGAGTTTTGATTTCAACCAGGATAGATTGGATTTGCTGTTTGTTTTGGGCTTCCAGGCGGGCGAAATGTGCCCTTTCTTCTTCTTTGATTTGGGCCAGGCGGGCGTTGAAGCGGGATTCGGCTTTGGCCTCGCCTCGGGATTCGGCTTTGGCCATGTCGGAAACAGAGACAGCTTCATTGGGTTTGAGGGTGCCGGTGGGGGCAAAGCCAAAAGACTCTGGAACATCCTGGGTCACGATCTTGGTGACTTGGATTTTAGCCTCGGATTTGAAATCGCCGCCGAGTTCACGGAGGGCTTCCAGGAAGTTTTTGGGTGGGGATTTGGTTTGGGATTTGCTACTCATACTATGGGTTATTGCATATATTATACTAACTTTTGCAAATAGTCCAGTGCGGATTTTCTATCGGGCAGTTTTTGCTTCACCTGGATATGGAGAAGGATGTATTCGGTTTCGAGGTCGATTCTGGCTTCCTGCGACGTCTGACCTTTGAGGTCTGTGGGCGTGAGTCTTTTGGTAGATAAGTACTGGTCGGTGGTGAGGCCAAGTTTGGTGATGTTTTCGGCAAGGGCGGTTAGGCGGTGATTGGTTTCTTCTTCGACGAGCAAATCGGGAATTTTGATGGCGGCTTGTTTGCGAAGGAAGTCGAGTTTCTCGGGAAGCTCTTTGGGAAGTTTGGCGGGAAGGGTAAAGTTTACGACGGGGGCTTCACAGGTGACGGCTGAGAATTCCCAGTCGTGACCTTCTTGACCTTGAGTTATTTTTATTTGGGGGGAGAGGATGGGTTTGAGGTGGTGGGATTTGACGGCGGCGGTGTAGAGGTCCGGCAGGAGGTGCTGGACGGAGTGGGAATAGAGGTGGGATTTGTCCAGTTTGGCCTCGACTTGGGAACGCGGGGCCTGGCCTTTGCGAAAGCCAGGAATTTGAGTATTTTTGACCGCCTCGTCGACCTCTTTGTCGTAGACCTGTTTGATATCGGACCAAGGGAGAGTAAGAATGATTTCGATGGTGCCATTGTCCAAGCGGGTTACTTTGTTCATCGCTGGTTAGTTATTTGGTGAGGATGGTAGTGCTCTGAATTTTGTCGCCGACGGCGAGGGAATTTATGATTTCCATGCTGGAAACGACTCGGCCGAAGTAAGTGTATTCGCCATCGAGGAAGGTGGAGTCCTTTTTGACTATGAAAAATTGGGAGTCGTTGGAGACGTCTTTTGGCGTGGCGCGGCGGGCGACGCCGAGCGAGCCGGTGGTAAATGAGGCGTCCGAAGTTTCGGTGGGGAGGGTGGAATTGCCGCCGGTGCCATCGCCTTTGGGGTCACAGCCCTGGACTACCCAGTCTTCGACTCGGTGAAAGGTTAAGTTGTCGCACTCTCCCCTGCTCCAAAGCCCGAGAAAGTTGGCTACTGTTTTGGGGGCGAGATCGGGGCGAAGTTCGAGAGTGATGGGGCCTTTGGAAGTAGAAATTTCTACTTGCGGGCGGCCTGTGATAGGTTCGGGTGTGGTTGACATAGCGTCTGTGACGGCTGGTTTTTCAGATACCTTGCCGGTGGGAAGAATTTTTTGCAGAGGTTTTCTGAAAATAAGAATACCGCCTATGATTATAACAGCGGCAATGATGAAGTTGCGACGGGTAAACACCAGCCGATAATACTATAGATAAACTTGAAACTCAAAAATCAGGTTTTAAATGGGTGAAATTTGTAGCCATAGATAAGCATACCCCGATTTCCATACTTTATTGGATGGAGAAGGGGAAGGAAACCCACTTGACATTTGGGTTTAATTCGGTTATTAATTAAGAGATGAATGTAATTGATGAAAGAATAAGCGTGGGGGTGGAGTGTGCACTTGGTAGAGTGACTCCCAGGTGGTTTTGCTGGAAAGGGAGGGAATATGTGGTCAAGCGGGTGCCGTTGACGTGGGAACGAAAAGATGGAGGAAGGAAATATATGTGTTTTAGTGTCGATGTTGGCGGAGCGGTAGGGGAGTTAAGGTGGGATTTACAGAATTTTCAATTTTCAATTTTCAATTTACAATCAATTTTTTAATTTTAAATTTTCAATGCTTAAAACGATACTTCATCTGGATATGAATAGTTACTTTGCGACGGCAGAGCAGCAGGCCAATCCGTATTTGAGGGGCAAGCCGGTGGGGATAATTAAGGCCGAAGGCCGCGGGTGCGTGATCGCGGCGTCTGTGGAGGCTAAGAAATTTGGGGTAAAGACGGGGAGTACGGTATGGGAAGCAAAAGGACTTTGTCCGCAGATTGTTTTGGTGCCGTCGGATATGGATAAATATTTCGCCTTGACTTCCCGGATGACAAAAATATTGGCGGATTACTCCCCTACTCTGGAGATTTTTTCGATTGACGAAGCTTTCATTGATGTGACACAAACGCAGAATTTATTTTGCGGCGGTGTTTTTGGCATGGCTTTGGAGATGAAGAACCGGATAAGAGAAGACTTGGGAGAATGGATGAAGTGTTCGGTGGGAATTTCATTTACTAAACTTTTGGCAAAGCTGGCCTCTGAGATGAAAAAACCAGATGGATTGACATTTTTGACGATGGAGAATTATGTAGAAGCGACGGAGAGTGTGGCGGTCTCGGAAGTGTGCGGGATTGGGTACGCCAGAACCGCTTGGCTGAATGCCCGGGGGGCATATACGCTGGGGCAGGCGCGCCAGATACCAAGTCTGCCGGTGGAGATTTTTGATTTGGTTTGGCTGCGAAGTGACGACGAGCTGTCGACTATTGACGATTTGGAACCGGCAAAAAGCGTATCCCGGACGTTTACAACGTTTGCAAGTCTTGACTCTCAAGCCTCAATTCTCAAATTGGTCAGGAATTTGATCGAAGAGGCGTGTATGAAGTTGAGAGAGATGAATATGGCGGGAAGGACGTTTTGTCTGAGTTTGGACAATTTTTGGGCGAGGACAACAATAAGAAGCCCTACTGATGATCCACTAATTATTTTTGGTATGTTAAATAGGGAATATGGGAGGAGCCCGGTTACTAATGTAAGGCAGGCTGGGGTGTGGATTAGCAATTTGGCGTTTAATGTCCAGCGCTCAGTTTTTGAAAGGAGAGCAGATTTGTTGAGAGCGGCAGATAGAGTAAATGAAAAATATGGCCTGTTTACGCTGTATCCGGCGATTTTGCTGAGTAGCGAACTAGTTCGGCTCGAGGTGACGGGATATTTGGGGGATAAATATTATCGGTTTAGAGGGGCGAGGTAGCAAAGACGATGTTTGTGGCCAGGCCAAAGACGCCGGCGCAGGCGTGGTCCCATTTGGGGTCGGTCTGGTTGGCGTTGTGCTCGGGGGAGCGCATGTAGACCCATTCGATGAGATGGGTCCCCGAGAGGACGTATCCGAAGGAGGAGTTTTCGCCAAGGTGGCCAAACCCCAGTTTTTGAAATCCGTCTTGGTTTTCCAGATAATCTACAAATCCGGCATGCGCGTCGGTTTTGCCGAGCCGGTTTTGGTATTCGGCTCGAGATGTTGCAAATTGGCAAAGACGGGGATCGGATTTGAGGGGTTGGGCGCTGGATCTGGCGCGCAATATGTTGAGGGCGGCCAGGATTTCTTCGGGAGTTCCCATTACGGAATCGTTTTGGACCTTTATCTGGTAGGTGTGTTCGCCGATTTTTTGAGCGACGCCCCAAGGGCCGGTCTCAGGTGCCGATTGGGGAATGATAATTTTTGAGGGGATATCTGTGGGCGTGGGAGCGGTTGGGAATGTTGGGGGGAATGGATTGGGATTTTTTGGGGAAGACGGGTTTAGGTAGATGGTGAGGAAGGTGAGAATGAAGGCTAATAAGAATTGCATGATTGTGCGGCGAGAGGGAGTTGAACCCACACGACCTTGCGGTCACTGGCTCCTAAAGCCAGCGCGTCTGCCATTTCGCCACCGCCGCGCGAGGTTATTTTACAGCAAACAAAAAGCCCCGGCTCCTGCCCGATGCCGAGGCTTCTTGATAAGATTCTGCCGCCGCAGCCTTTCGACCGAGCCGCAGAACGTAACTCGAGTATACTATGGGGTTAAGTGAATGTCAACGGTTATCCACAAGTCCTGGTTTATTGGGCTATTTTTTGAGCGAGGATAAAGATACTGGGGCCGAAGTAGATTTTGGAAAAGATAGTTTGGGAAGCGGATTCTAGAAGTAAGAGCATTTGCAGGGGAACGATTTTTTTTAGGAGGGGCGAACGGAAATTGGATACTGACAAAACTCGCAAGGGTGCAAAGCGGCAAAGGCGCAATGTTTTGAGGACGGTTTGGGGGTGGTGGTTGACGAAAGAAATGTATTTTTTGCGGATGCTGGCTAGACTTCGCAGATCGGTGGGGGTGGGAAAAATTGGTTCGCCGGAGATGAAGCTTTTGAGGCGGGATTTGAAGTTGAGTGAATTGGCGAATTCGATGACTAAATAACCGTTGGGTTTTAAAATACGGGTCAGTTCCGAAAAAATTGGCTGGAGATTGGGTATGTGGTGGAGGACGCGGACAAGGATGGCGCAGTCTAGAGATGAGTCCGGAAGGCGGGTGCGAGCGGCGGAGCCGGCCATAATTTCTACATTTTTACTTCTGAGCGACTTACTGGCCAGCCGGCGCATTTTGGCAGAAGGCTCAATGAGATAAGTGGTTTGGGAGCGGGGGGCCAGGGCGGGCGTGAGGCGGCCGAAACCGCCGCCGATATCAGCGGATTTTTGGAAGCTTAGACCTTGAAGGAGTTTGTTGAGAGCGAGAACTTCAGATAGATGTTCGTATTCCCGGCCTTGCCAATACTGGGTGTAGGAAAATTGCGGATCGTCGTAGTGGGCCATGGTTACTCCAAATCTGAGAGAAATCTGGAGACGGCTTTGGCCCAGGGACCGCCTTTTTCGATAGAGGGGGGAGTGTACTTGGCCATGATTTCTTCCGGAGTGTCCAGACCTTGGTCGATGTAGTCCCTTTTGAGAGTTTTGGCGACGATTTCTATGGCTTGAGGATATGAGTCGAAGCGGATGACATTATCGCCGTAGATGCCGAAACCCCAGCAGTTGTGTGAGTTTTCCGGAATTTTTTTGCAAAGGTTGGATTCTTGCTGGGCGATGGCTGGGAGAAGTCGATAATCCAGATAGTATTTGTCTGCTGTTGTGACTAAAAACTGGGAGTAAGGCTCCAGGGGGGAATTGTAGCGATGGAGATAGTTTTTGACGATGGCCGGACGGGCGTCGGAAGATGAGATGGAAATTAAGGAAATGGAAGGGAGGAATTTCAGGGCCGAGTCAATGGAGGCAGAGAGAACAAGGGGGATGTGGCGGGTGATTAATGCCGGGTGGGTAAGAAGGTAGAAAGATGCGAGTAAAAGAGTGGGGATGCCGGTAAAGAATGACCCGAACAAAAGGAATTTTTTCATTGAGCGGCTAACGGGAATCGAACCCGTGTCATCTCCTTGGCAAGGAGAAGTTCTACCATTGAACCATAGCCGCCTGCACTAAAGCTTCGGCGGCCAGGGCCGCCTGAATTTTAGTGTGCCGTGGGCAGGAGTCGAACCTGCATAGCCTGTTCTTCAGACAGGAGCCGTGACCACCTTGGCTACCGCGGCAATGCAGTTATTATATAATATGTCCTTGAGATTGGGCGGATGGCGGAACTGGTAGACGCGCAGCCTTGAGGAGGCTGTGGGAGCAATCCCGTGGAGGTTCAAGTCCTCTTTCGCCCACCAAATGTAATATGGCAGAAAGTTTTGTTCCGCCTGATAAATACGAGCATGAAGAGAGGACGGGGAAGTTTGTGAAGGCTGTCGAAGTGGAAGTCTTTCCCGAACTTTCAGCCAAAGGCTGTTTTTGCCATGCTTTTGCGTTGTCTGAAGGAGCGGTGGTGGATCAAGCAGAGTTGTGGGATGATACGGAAGAGGATAAACGTGTGAGGCGGCTTTCGGAGCAAATGGCGGATGAATTTGACCGGGAATTAACGAAGGCTGGTATAGATCGAGGGGAAATAGTGGTAGAAGCTCCTGTGAATATGAGGGTTGACTTGGAAAGTTTGAGGCCGAGGCTGAAACTTGTAGCGGAGCGTTTCGGCGGGGAAGAACATGCCTGGGAGCTGGAGGAGAAGGAGACTTTTCGTGCGAGGGTAACGGGAGCGGGAAAAGAGCTGGTGCTTCTGGCGGCTTATGAGTTTCGGGCTAGATAGGTTTGAGGTAAAATAGTGTGAGTCGAGCTGTACCACTAGAGTTATGCGGCGATGGCGGAATGGCAGACGCGCTGGCTTCAGGAGCCAGTGTCCGCAAGGACGTGTGGGTTCAACTCCCTCTCGCCGCACATAATCGACAAGTCTTAGTGTAAGCCGGTCGCTTAGCTCAGCTGGTTAGAGCATCGCTTTTACACAGCGGGGGTCGGGGGTTCGAGTCCCTCAGCGACCACATATGGTTGATTTGAGAGGAAGACAGTACGAAGGGTTATTGAAAAAGCTGATAATGGTGGATAGAGTGCCGACGGTATGGCAGGGGATAAGCCATCTGGGATTGGAAGCGAGGAGAAACGTGTGGGCTGGTCTGGATATGACTCAAGGTGGCTGGATCGATATGGGGAATTTGTTAATCTTTTGTGTTGATGTATGTGATCGAATCGAGGTAAAAAAAGAGGAGAATGGGGAGGATGTCTGGCTAAAAGTGCGGCTGGCTATGACCGCTTTGGCAGGGGGAGCCCAAGTGGTAGGGAATCGAATGCGGAACAGGGAGTTAGGTGGGGACTTGAGTGGGGATAGGATTGAGCGGGCAAGGGCTATTGTGGCTGCCAGGATGGCGCATTTGCTGGTGACTTGGGGACTGGAAGAGCATGTCGTGAGTTCAACTGAAGATCTGCCGGAAGGTTTTGGTGATACGTGGCAAAAACTGCTGTCAGTGTTTGAAGGCGAAGTGAATTTACTGTTGGGCGGTGGTGGGGAGGGAGGAGGGATATTGGAGCCTGTGTGAGTGAGTAGGCCGGCTAGTTTATAATGACATTACTTTCGGGCCGGGGTGGCGAAATGGTATACGCAGAGGCCTTAAGAGCCTCCGAACGCAAGTTTATGCGGGTTCGAGTCCCGCCCCCGGCACCAGATGGCTGAGGTAGAAAAAATTATTGCTGTTGGGGAGAAAGTGCAATTGCGACAGTTAAGACCGGCGGTGTTGGGAGAAACGGTGACGTTTGAAATATGGAACGGGAAGCAGATGGCGGGAATGATAAGTTTAACGCCGGAGAAGTATGCCCCGAAGAAAGCTCAAGTGGGGTATTTCGTGGGAGAGGATTTTAGAAGGCGAGGATATGCGACTGAGGCGTTGGAGTTGCTTACTGGGCTGGCATTTGCTCGGCTGGGTTATGAGATACTGTGGGCGGAGGTGAATGAGCTGAATCCAGGTTCGATGGGGGTGCTGGAGCGAGGGGGTTTTGTAAAAAGAGAGCGATACAACGGCCAAGTGAGGTTTGAATTGAGCAGGCCTGGGGTCTAGCCTCCGGTTTCCCGGGAGAGTGTGGTATAAATGAGTTATGGATTCGGTGGTGTTGGGGTTGAAGCTAGTGAGCGTGGGATGGTTGGTGATGGCGGCGGTGGGGGTGGCAGTCTTGGGGGTGATACTGTGGATATTGAGAGCCAGGGTGAGGGACGCGATGACGTTTTTGGTGGTGGCATTGCTGGCGATTCCGATTGGAATAAAGCTGATCCAGGAAAGGACTGTCTTTTCATCTCAGGCGAGTGATCAGATAAAAGTCGTAGATACTAGGGCGTACAGAACTGAGCAGGGGGACGTAGTAGTATATGTGACATTGTCTCAGCCGGCATTTGCAATCTTGCAGTATCAGGATGAAGCTAATAGAACAGAATCTGTATTGCCAGTAGGCAAGGTACAGCCCAGGACTGGACACACTTTTGAGCTGTCGGGACTTAAGGCGGTTTCGGGGGCGATGAAAGTGGTGGTTAACGGGATGAGTGTGGGCGAGGTCCAAATTGGATTAGATGAAGATGGGCAGTGAGCGGTGTGGGGAGAATTGGTGATAAAATTAGGGGGCAACGGAGACTAGTTCATCGGTAGAACGCTCGGTTTGGGACCGAGAGGTGCAGGGTTCAATTCCCTGGTCTCCGACCGAATGCGGCTGATACCAGGTCGCTATCGTTCGCGGGTATAGTACAATGGTAGTACGTCAGTTTTCCAAACTGAATACAGGGGTCCGATTCCCCTTACCCGCTCTAGATGATAAATAATATATAAGTTGATATAGTGTGTGTATGGATTTTCAGACGATAATTACCAAAGCAGTTGGAATCAGGAATAAGTATTCGGAATTGGAGAAGAAAAAGTATGGTAAGGAGTGGACAAAAGAACAGGTTATGGAAGGGTTTGTGGGAGATGTGGGCGACTTGATGAAATTAGTGATGAGTAAGTCGGGCATAAGAAATATTGATAACGTAGACGAAAAACTTGCCCATGAGTTATCTGACTGTTTTTGGTGCGTGATAGTCTTAGCCCAAAAGTACGGTGTCAACTTGGAGGAAGCCTTTATGAAATCTATGGAAGAATTGGAAAAGAGGATAGCTGTTGAAACAACAGCTTAGTCTCTTTCATATCACTTTTAAGTTCTTGTATTAGTTCGACCAGAAGAAATTCACCCGCTCAAAGTGGTAAAGATAATATAAGATGATATAGTTTGAAAATTAAGTATTTTGAGTATAATGCTGGAATGGGTGTTGATATACCGACACTGTTTTTTCCCGATGACGAGCAGAAGTATGCAGGGAAGGTTGCGGGTCGATTAGTTTATTGGCCAGCTAAAAATGACCCAAATAAAAATTTCATTTTGCATCATGACGATGGAGAAGAGAGTAGGTTGTGGTTTTCTTTTGTAGTTTGTCATGCACTCTCATGGCTGGGTTTTCGTCCTAAATAAGACTCAAAGCATTGAGATAATCGTTAAGTTGGGTCAATTGCCAGTAAAGCAGTTTGATCTCCGACTCCGTGATATCATTGAAGTAGCTATTTAGTTCGATTCCAGTACGGTTACCCGCTCCAGAGTTTCCTTTTTGAAGAGTAAAGCTATCTTGCGGGTTTATATAGGCAATATCCTGGTTCGACCAGGAAGTCGTGTCTAGTAATGTCGGTCGTATTGCATACTATTACTTCGGAGAGAGGTGATAATAAATGAAAACAATGACATGTAAACAACTTGCTGGTGCTTGTGATAAGGAGTTTCATGCCGAAACTTTTAGGGAAATGGGAGAAATGAGCAGAAAACATGCGATGGAAATGGCTGAGATGGGTGATAAAGCACACATCGAAAAAATGGAAGAAATGAAGAACAACCATATGAACAAACCTGAAGCAGTAAAAGAGTGGTTTGAGAAAGTGAAAAAAGAATTTGATGCTTTACCCGAGGATTAGTCCTCTTTCACAATTACGACCGTTCTACAAACCATCTACAAGCTGGAAATTGATGGCACAGAGCTATTTGATTAGGGCTAAAACAAGAGATAAATCTAGTGTGAGTCCGTTTATGTTGTTGGCGATAGAGAGTAAAGTGCGTTAAGTTGAGAGAAGAGCAATTTAGTCTCACTTATGGTATCTTTAAAAAAGTTAATTAGTTCGACCAGAGGAAATTCACCCGCTCTATGAACATAAACATTCGGATTTTGTATCTGTATTTGTTCTCGTTTGTGGGCTTGTTGATAGTAGCGATTGGCTCGATTAGGCTGGTGGAGTTGGGACTGAAAGTATATGTATTTAAAGGGGCGGATGAAGTGGCATACTACCCGATGGCGAAGCCATTGGGGGGGCCGAATGAGGAGCTGGTTTTGACTGAGGAAGCTAAATTACAGAGTAAGTTGGAGACCACAAGGCAGAGGCAAAGGGAAGTTTCTGGAGCAGTAGCTATGGTGACGGTGGGACTGCCGCTCTACATGTACCATTGGAAGGTAATTCAAAGAGAAAAGTGACTAGTAGTATGTTTGGGTCTGGTAGGCTTCGACGGGCGCTGGACGAGAACTGGAGAAGTGAAAGATGAGGGTAGTAGCCATGATGATAGCGCTGGCGATTAGGACCAAGTCGGCAAATTCTGTGGGACTCAAATTGTGTAATTTGGGAGCTGGCGTATAAATACACCTCCTTTGTTTTAAAAGTTGTGACGTATATATCATGGCAAATTCGTTGAGATTTGGCAAGGGATGTGTTAGCGTGGGGCAATGATACAGGTGGTGAAATGCCCCAAGTGCGGGGAAGAAGTGGAGATTTCTCAAGCGATGGAGCATGAGATGATGGAGAAGGTAAAGACAGTAGAACGGCAAAGATACGAGGATGAGATGAGGAAAAGAGTGAAAGAAATAGAAGATGAAGAAAGAAATAGAAACAAAAAATATATAGATGAGTTGACGGAGAAAGAAAGAATATTGAGGACGCTTAAACGAAGGGATGAGGAGCGGAGTTTGGAGATGGAGAAAAAGTTGGCAGAGGCGGAGGAAAAGATAAGGCTGGAAGCTAAAAAGAAGGCGGAGGAGGAACAAAATTTGAAGGTATTGGAGCTGCAAAAACAGCTTGGGGATGCGCTGAAGGTGAACGATGAGTTGAAGCACAAACTTCAGCAGGGATCACAGCAGACTCAGGGGGAGGTATTGGAGTTGGAATTGGAAGGACTGCTTAAAAAAGAATTTCCCAATGACCGCATAATGGGCGTGGCCAAGGGGATGCGGGGGGCGGATGTGACTGAGGAACTGATTGATAAATATGGGCGCAAATTCGCGACTATTTTGTGGGAAGGTAAAAATGCTAAATGGAGCGAGGGGTGGATAGACAAACTAAGGGAAGACAAGCGGCAGACGGGAGCGGATGAGGCGGTTTTGGTGTCGGTTAATTTGCCTGACAATGTGAGAAATTTCGGGTTTAGAAATGGGGTGTGGGTGAGCGGGAGGGAGACTGTCTTGGGATTGGCGTGGGCCTTGCGCAAAGGACTGTGGGAGGCTTTTATGTTGAAATTGGCGGGAGAGGGCCGGAAGGAAAAAGCGGATATTATGTACGAATATGTAACAGGGGTGGAGTTTAAACACCGAGTGGAGGGAATAGTAGAGGCTTTTAATAACCTAATGGAAGATTTGGAGAAAGAGAAAAGGTGGTTTGCTCTGAAATGGGCCAGGCAGGAAAAGGAGATTAGAAAGATCGTGGACAACACGCATGGCATGTATGGGGAAATGCAGGGGATGAGCGGGAGGGCTTTGGGGGAGATTAAAATGCTAACCGAGTATGGTCAGAGTAACGAGTAGGCAGAACTCGAAGAGCTTGACGAAGTCTTTTATGCAGCCTTCGCCTGGAGATTCTTCTGCCATAACTTGTGCTACTCATTATAACTGACTTTGTAAACTACCCCCTTTTTGTCGTCGGAGATGTAAAGGTTGGATTGGGAATCGAATATCAAGTCCACTGGTCGGCCGGACACGGAATAGTTTGGCAGAAGCCAGCCAGAAATAAAATCGGAAATTTGTTTGGTTTGGGGGTCGACTAAAACTATTTTATAACCCGTGGGGGGGTTTCTGTTCCAGGAACCGTGGTAAGCCACAAGTAATTTTCCCCGGTATTCGACTGGCCAGCTGTCTGGGGTAAAAGCCAGACCCAAGGGGGCGGAGTGGGCGGGCAGGTCGATATAGCTGGATTTTTCTAGAGGTTCCTGACAGGGATTTCTGATGTAGGTGTTTTTGTCGAAGCTGGTGTCGTGGATGTTTTGGCCGTAACAGACGGGCCAGCCGTAATTGCCATTTTCGGTGATGATATTTATTTCGTCCGGCGGAATGTCGTTGCCGATGAGATCACGGCCCATGTCCGTGGCCCAGATATTTTTTTGTGAATCAAGGATCATAAAGACAGAATTACGCAAACCGCTGGAGTATAGTTTGAAGTCCGTTCCATCTAGATTCGAGACGTAAATCGCCGCCCGGCGGGGGTCGGATTCATGGCAGACGTTGCAAGATGAACCAATGGAGATATAGAGTTGATCGTTTTTGACTAGAAGGGAGCGAGTGGTGTGGTTGCCGCCAGCAGGCAGATCCAGGATCTTTTTACCATTGACGGTGACTTTGTTCTCTTCGGCTATGTAGAGCGACTGGCCGGAGAAAGCTAACCCATGAGGGCGCCTCAAGCCGGAGGCAATAATTTTCTTGTCTGGAAGTGAAACTACTTGTCCCCTACCGGGTAGGCTAACTAGTAGGTTTCCGGTCAGATCCCATTCAAGATCGCGGGGGTTGCCTAACTCTGAGGCATAGATGGAAATATTGAAACCCTTGGGCAGGCTCAGGGTAAGACCGGTGGAATTTTGGGTGACAGGTTCTAGGTTCTGAGTTTTAGGGGGGATAGCCGGAGGTGAGATCGCGGGCTTAAGGCCGCGAAGATTTTGCCAGTAGAAATTGGCAATCCAAAGCAGGGGGATAATTATGATGGCGGACAGGATAATTTTTTTCACCTGTGCCCTCGGGAGGAATATCGAAGCAACTTGGGGCCCCTACCCCAAAAGCTTCTCTATCCCTCGCTTCGCTCGTGATCGAACCCTAGCTAATTTGTGGTTCGTTACGATTGAATTTCGGGTGTGCCCCTGGGAGGAATCGAACCTCCATCGGCGGTTCCGAAGACCGCAGCTTTATCCATTAAGCTACAAGGGCTGGCAGGTAAATTTTATCATTCCTCGTCTTTCAAAAGTCTCCTGAGGGATCTCTTTGCCCGGTGGAGACGAGATTTTATAATCGGGGGGGACGTATTAAGTTTCAGGGCGATTTCCTTAATGGGGATAGGTTCCTGCTGAAAATACCTGAGGTTGACAACTTGTTGTTGCATAAGAGTTAGCTGGGATATGGCTTTCTCTAGTTTGGCTATTTGGAGACGGCCGTCCGATTCCTGTTCAAACGACGGGGTGCGGAGCAGGTTGGCCAAGGCGTCCACGGACGAGAGAGAAGCGCGTTTGTATGCTGCGCTTCTGAGGTGGTCTATGAACCTGGCGTTGGCAATTTTTCGGAGAAAGGCCCTGGCTTTTCTGTCGGAGGTATATGTGAATTTGGCGGTCAGGGCGCAGAGATAAGTGGTGGCGGTTAAATCGTCTGCAAGGAGAGGATCTCCTACTCGGTATTTGATGTAGCGATAAATTTCGTGATAATGCCTCTCGAAAAGTTGGGCGATGACTTCATGATTGGCCACGGTTGGGAGTATAACCCCATGTGGTGTAAAATTACAGAGGAAGTGTGGTGGTGTTAGCTCAATGGTTAGAGCACTAGGTTGTGGACCTAGGGGTTGCCGGTTCGACTCCGGTACACCACCCAAAGTACCTTTGATGATTGAGATTCACTTCAAAGGGAGTGGATGTGTTATTGTTGAAGAGTGAGGGAAGCGCTGGGGGTGATTAGGTGTGAATTTGATGTGTTTTGGGAAAACGTCGTTAACCTTAATGTGTTGGGGATAGGCGATGCGGTTAAGTTTGTGCATGGGATTTTGGCGAGGATCAGGAGCAATAATTGAATTTTAGGTGCGTTTTAGAAGCCAGATTTCGACTAGACCTTCTTCAAACCTGGTTTTTAAGTCTTGGGGAAACTGGGTGGAGTATTTATCGAGCAAGTCTCGGCTGGTGCGGGTGCCTATTTGTCTGAATTCATCTAGAGATAGGTGGTTTATCCGGGTATGTCGGAAGTAGGGAGCCGAGCCGGTCAAAATTGAGGGAAGATGCAGCCACATGTCACCGAAGATCCTTAAATTTCCATGTGGGACGAGCGCCCGGAAGAATTCCGGGTACCAGGTTTGGGCCTGATGGTTGTCGACTGAAATGTTTGGATGGTATGTCTGGAGGCCGGGTGTGAGGAGGTACGAGCAAGGAAGAATGATTTCTATAGTGTTTATTGAGCCTGCGGGAAAGGGTAACCGCTGGGTGTTGGCGCGCACCGGCAGTACGTCGGGGTACACGTTTTTGAGCATTTTGAGGAAAGCAAAATCGATATCCAGACCGATGCGCTGTGTGTAAGGACTATCCCAATTGATGTAAGTGCCGCCTCGGCCGATACCGATGTCGAGAATCCGCTCTCTTGCCATGGGGGGATTGTACTTCATCAAGATTAGATTGGAAATATGAGGCTAGTTCCAGGCTTTGGAGAGATATTCTTTGGCGACGCGGTGGGAGTTGAAGTGGGAACCCAAGGAGATGCTATGCTTCATTTTGGTTATCCATTCCTGGCGGCGGTTGTAGTAGAGCGGGAGTACCTCTGATTCCAATTTGGTATAGAGGTCTGCCGCGTCGGCGGTGTCGTCGTTGGTGTCTGAATTTTGGGGGCCGACGGTCCAGCCGGAGTCGGGGTTTTGGGCAAAACCTTCGATCCACCAGCCGTCCAAAACTGAAAAATGGGGCAGGCCGTTTAGGATGGCTTTCATTCCGGAAGTTCCGGAGGCTTCGAGCGGACGCATGGGAGTGTTGAGCCAGAGATCGGAGCCGGAGACTAAAAGGCGGGATACCTTGGGGGAGTAGTTTTCCAAGAAAACTATTTTGATTTTGTGTTTGAGAGATTGGGAGATGTGGACGATTTCTTTGACGATGCCCTGGGAGACGTCGTCGTCGGGATGAGATTTGCCGCACTGGACAATTTGGAGACGGCCGGAGGCGGCGCGCAGAAGGCGGGGAATGTCGTGATATAAAAGAAGCGGGCGCTTGTAAGATACGGGGCGTCGAGCCAGAGAGATGGTGAGGGTAGCCTCGTCGAATTGCTCGTCGGTGATGAGGTGGCGATTGACATAAGTTACCAGCTTGCGTTTGCACTCGAGGTGGGCTGTCCAAAGATCGAATGAGGGAATATCGGAACTTGACTTGAGGAGAGAAGGGTCATCCAGCCAGCCGGGTAAATATTGGTTGTACACGTCTTGGAGATAGTTGTGGGTCCAGGTGCGGTGATGGACGCCGTTGGTGACATAGTCGAAGTTGTATCCTGGAAAGAGGCGGTTGGAGACTTCCTGGTGCTTGCGGGAGACGGCGAAGGCTTTCCTGGATAAGTTGAGGGCCAGGTGGGTCATGGAGAGTTCGTTTTCGCCGGCCAGCTTTTTGATGTGCCAGGGGAGATGGGGAGAGGCAAAGCGGTAGGCCAGGTCATAAGAAAACCTGTCGTGACCTTCGGGGATGGGAGTATGAGAGGTGAAGACACAAAGTTTTTTAACTTCTTCGTCTTTGTAGTCGTGTTCGGGCATGAGGGCCAGGGGGACAAATGCACAGTGGCCCTCGTTGAGATGGTAAGTGCCGATATTTTTGAGGCCCAGGGCTCGAAGCATACGGACTCCGCCAATGCCTAAGATTATTTCCTGACAAATGCGGGTATCGCCTCCGGCGTAGAGACTTTTGGTAATATCCCGGGCCCATTGGGGGTTGACGACCAGATTGGTGTCTAGAAGGTAAACGGGGACGGTGAAGCCGGAGAGGCCGGTGATGTCGTAGCGCCAACAGCCGACCGAAACTCGGGTATCTCCCACTTCGACATGGATAATGTGGGGAAGTTTGGTGAGCTGGTCTAACTTTTGCCAGTCCTGCTTGGCGAAGGATTGAGTGCCATCCGGGTGCAGAATTTGGGAAAAGGTGTCTCCGGAGTAGACGATGGACATACCAACTGCCGGGATTTTCAGATCGGCGGCTGATCGCAGAATGTCGCCGGCCAAAACACCCAAGCCTCCCGCATAGGTGGGGACATCCGTCTCCAGCATCATTTCCATGGAGAAGTAAGCCACGACGGGATTGAATGATGAATTATGAATCATGTCAATAATTTTACGGGGGCGCAGGCGGGGCAAATGCCAAGCTCCTCTAATTTTTGCAGGTACTGGATAACGGTGGTGACAAATTCGGCGTGGGACCAGGCCAGGGGGGTGGCGGACAGAGGAGCGCCGGTGTGGACGTGAAGCTGTTCGGGGAGTATTCCGGTTGGCAGGGCCGATTTGACCGCGCTGGATAGCCAATCTTTCACAGGAGCCAAGTCGCTCTCTGACTTGGCCAAGGAAATGTGGTATTGAGCTAGCCAAAGGGAAGTGATAACCCAGGGGTTGCCGGGAATATCGTCGGCGGAGCGGAAGTAGTGATCTCCTTCGTAGCGGGCAATTCCTCCGACCGAGGTTTTGACGGTCAGGCGAGAGATGGTATTTTTGACGGCTTCTTTGAGGCGGGGATCGGCCGGGTCTAGTACTCCAAACTTGAAAACGCCGTAAATTGAAGACGAGTCGACGGTTGGGTCGCCGATTTTTTTGGCGAAGAGGCCGGATTTTTGATCTAAGAGGTATTTAATGATAGCTTCTTTGACTTCGGAGGCGGCGTTGATGTACAAGCGGCTGCTGTCAGATTTGCCCAGAAGATCGGCAAATTTGGCGGCGCAAGTGAGTGCGCCGAAGACTGATGCGGATGTGTATGTGAATACGCCGCGGTATTCTTCCCAGAGGTCATAGCTGGGAAGGGGCAGGCCGGTTTGGGGATCGCGGTATGAGACTAAAAAATCGGCGGTTTTTTTGATGAGAGAGTTGTAAACACTTTCGATGAATTCGATATCCAGTGAGGCGGCATAGTATTGCCAGAGAGCATAGAGGACAATGGCGGTTTCGTCTTCCTGGATCGGGTATTGGGTATGGCCATCGTGGACCCAGGGGTGCCAGGAGCTGCCCAAAGACTGGTCGGCGCGGTACTTGTGCATGAAGAAGCCTTCGGAAGTGAGGATGGAGTTGGCAAATTCGAAAAAGCGGCGGGCGACGTTGGTATCACCGGCCGCATTTAAAGCCATAATGCAGAAGGCGGCGTCCCGGGGCCAGACGTAGGAGTAAGTGTCGCGGCCGTATTTGAGCAAATCGGAGTCGCCAGAGGCAATAACTCCTCCTCTATTGTCAGTGTGGGCGCGAAGGATAAGAAGGGATTTTTTGAAGAGGTCTACGGTATCACTTGGCAGTTTGAAAAAGGAAAAACGACGGCGGTTGAGCCAGGCTTTCCAAAAATCGGCAGTGGATTTGACAAGATATGACGGGGTTTTGTCCAGGACGTATTGGTTGAGTTCGAGGGCGTCTTTGATGAGTTTGGCGGCTGTAAGCCAATAGTAGACGTTGGCCGATTGGTGGGGAGCAAGGTCGCAGGTGAGGCCAACTACGGAGTCTACCAGGCCGTGTTCGATGGGATTTTGGGAGAGCGAGCCGTCTTCGGCGTCTTTGAATGTCCCCTCTTTGCCTTCGATATTAAATAAACCGACGGAGTAGTCGTCGAAACTGGTTTGACCGTGGTAGGCATTTATGACAAAGCATCTCCTGCCTTTGTAGTGAATGATCGTTTGCGAAACGGGATCGTAATAGGCGGTATCCCCTCTTCTGGATTGATAGATCTCAAATTCCTGATGGAAGTAAATTTTAACCCGGCGAGGAGATTCGGAGGTGTTTTTGACGATGACTTTTCTCAAAAAGATATCTTTTTCATTGTAGACGACGTCGGTGAAATTGAGCTGGAGCTGGAGGTGGGGATGGATGGCGGTAATGTCGGTGGCCATCGTATCTTTGACATAGGCGATGGTTATTTGCCATGAGCCGTCGTCCAGCCAGGAGAAGCGGTTGTCTACCCAGACGCCGACTTTGTGAACGTAGTGGCCGTCGACGTGGTTTTCTAGGCCGACGTACGGGAAGTAGAGGTCGCGGACCAGACCGTGGGCGTCCAGACCGATGAGTAAGTTGCCGTTGCCCAAGTTGATATGTCTAGCCATGCTGTATTCTCAATTTGAGATCCTGTAAAGCGTTCATAAAAGAGATAAAGGCTTCGTATGGGGATAAGTGCGGGTTGAAGTACTTGTGAACGTCGCCGTCGGCGAACCATTTGGTGCACATGTAATAGAAATGGTCGGAAGTCTGGAGACGGCGCCAGTCGGTTATCAGCTGCCGGTTTTGGGTGGTCAGGATGTTTTTTTCTAGAGAATATAGGTTTTTGAGGGCTTCCTGCTGCATGGAGTTGCCAGTCCAGGCGGATAGATCCCGCTCGACGTCGGCCCAGGAAATATAGTGGGGAATGTCCAAGGTACCCCGGGCGGGAAAGCGTTTGGCCGCCTCGCTGGGGGTGACGAAGGAGTTGTCCGGGTGTTTGAGAATTTCTCCGGGCAGGCTTTTTAAAAACTCGAAGATACCGGTGTCTGCCCATTGATGTTCACCAAAAGTCTCATAGTCCATAAAGAGATTGATGATGTCCCCTGAGCCGTTGATATCATTGATCCAGGAGGCAAATTTTGGGGCAGTGAGCGGGTACTCGGACCAGCTTTTTTCGGAAAAGCGGAAAGCTATATCGTCGGCGAGACGGTAGTTTTTGAGGAGAAGTTTGATGTCTCCCGCGGGCGGCTGGTAAATAAAATTGGGACTGCGCCAGCCCAAAATATTGTCTACACCCTCGGCCAAAATGGCTTTGAAGCCTAGACTTTGTGCCTCTGCCGCCAAATCGTTGTTGTAAATGAGTTCAGTATTTCTGAATACGGACGGCTTGGTTTTGAATAATTGACGGATTTTGTCGGTTTGAAGTTGAACTTGAGAGCGGAATTCTTCTTTGGAATAGAGAAACGAGAGAGAGTGGTAATATGTTTCGGCCAAAATTTCTACCTGACCGGTTTTGGATAGATCCTGAAAAGATTTGAGTACTTCGGGAAGGTGAGATTCAAGCTGTTCGAGGAGTATGCCGGAGTAGGAGAAACTGACCTTGAACTGGGGATATCTTTGGAGGAGATCCAGGAGTATTTTGTTGGTGGGCAGATAGCACTTGGAGGCGACTTTTTGCAAAACTTGGAGATTATTGCGGCTGGTGTCTGAAGTGTCGTTGAAATAGAGATGGTCGGCGCCGATATCAAAAAAGCGATATTTTTTCAGACGCCAAGGCTGGTGGACTTGGAAGTATAAACAGACGGAAGTCATAGTTGATTGTAAAGGTTGATAACTTTGTCGGCGGCCGCGACCCAGGTAAGACGGTCGACTTCGCGGGAACTTTCGGCGATGAGAGTTTGAGGAAGTGAGGAGTAATTGAGGACGGCCAATATTTGATTGGCCATCTCTTCGGTATCCCAAAAGTCGACTTTGAGGGCGTGTGATAATACTTCGGATACGCCGGATTGCTTGGAAATCAGAGCCGGGGTGCCGTTGACGATGGCTTCCAGGGGGACCAATCCGAAGGGCTCTGAAACTGAAGGGAGGACAAATAAATCGGCGCTTCTAAAGAGATCATTCAGCTGCGGTCCACGGACAAAACCTGGGAAGAGAAAATGCTGGGAGATGCCCATAGAGGCGGCTTGAGAAATGACTTGGCCTTCCATGTCGCCCGATCCGGCGATGACAAAGAAGACTTTGGGGAAATGGGTGATGACTTTTTGGGCGGCATTCAGGAGATGATCGATACCTTTTTGTATAGTAATGCGCCCTACGTAGAGGACTATTTTGTGACCCGCAGATTTGGCGGTTTGGAGGAAGGCAATCGGGCCGGAAGTCGAGGAATAATCGGCGGCGTCGATGCCGTTGTGGACGACGAAGATTTTTTTGGGGTCTACGCTGTAGCGGGTAACCAGCATGCCTTTGACGTAGTTGCTGATGGCTATTACGGCGTCGGCTGCGTCGAATCCGGCTTTTTCTATAGCGTAGACTACCGGGTTGGCACCCAATCCCCCACTTCTGTCGAATTCGGTGGCGTGTACGTGGATGACGAGGGGTTTGTTGCAGACGTTTTTGACAGCCAGCCCGGCGGGAATTGTCAGCCAGTCGTGGACATGAATGAGGTCAAATTGAAGCTTTGAGGCAATTTTTTTGGCGGCGGCGGCGTACTTGTAGACTTGGGAGAGGAGATCTGAGAAAAAAGTGTTGTCAGTCTGGGTGAAGGTGCGGGTGGAGTAAGGTGTGATGAGGAGATTGATTTCGGATAGGTTGGAAAACAGAACCGGGAAAGGCGTGGAAACGACATCTAGATGATGAGGCAGGAGAAAGGTGAGAGATAATCTGGACGATAAGGCTTTGGCCAACCCCAGGCTGGCTACGCCCAGGCCGCCGCTATTGTGAGGCGGGAGTTCCCAACCAATCATAAGTACCCGAGTGGGCATTCAAATTTATATTGATGGTAATTGGAGGGTAAATCAAGGAGGAGGTGGGTGTAAGTGCCGGGTGGACGGCACTTGGGGATGTGCTATTATGAAGTGATGGATGTGGTATTTGATGTGGGGGGGAGCAAGACCCGGGTAGGTGTGAGTCGGGAACCGGGAAAGATAGACGAGATAGCTGAGGCTAAAACTGAAGGCGATTACAAGAGCGGGGTAAAAACTTTGGTTGATTTGGGATTGAAGTTGGCCAATGGAGAACTAATTGAGCGGGCAGCTGGAGGGGTGGCGGGGATGTGGAACAGTGATAAGTCGGAACTTTTGAGATCGCCCAATTTGAGCGGCTGGGAGCATAAGCCGATAAAGAAGGATTTAGAAAAAGCCTGGCGGACAAGGTTGACTTTGGAGAATGACGCGGCTTTGGGGGCTGTGGGTGAGGCGGTATACGGAGCGGGGGTAGAGGAGAGAATTGTCGCGTATCTGGCGATTGGAACAGGGGTGGGCGGAGCCAGAGTGGTGGATAAGAGGATTGACGCTAACGTTTTTGGGTATGAGCCTGGTCAACAGATTGTTCAGATCCCTGGGAAGACACTTGAGGATTTGATTGGGGGGAGGAGTATCGAGGTAAGGTTTGGCAAGAGGCCGGAAGAGATGGATGATAAGGCTGTTTGGCAGGAGTGGCTGGGGAATTTGGCGGCGGGAATAATAAATATTACCTTGATGTGGTCGCCGGGTTTGGTGGTGCTGGGCGGGGCGATGGCAGACAGGGTGGACTGGGGAAGCCTGAGGGTGGAGGTAAGCAAAAGATTGAAAATGACGCCCTGGGTACCGAAAATTGTCAAGGCTCGTTTGGGCCATAGAGCTGGACTGTGGGGGGGGTTGGCTCGGTTGGAGCAGGAGCGATAGCTTTGCGATCCGAAGGCGAGACGGCTAAAACATCGCCCGCATTTACGGGGAAGTCGGAAATGGCTTGGATGGTTTCGAAAATTGAGGTATATTTTTCTAAGCTGGGGCCAACACGGAGTTGATGGGCATAGCCTAAAAATTTGAGCAAACTGCCTTTTTTGAGCTGGCGGTAGTCGACTACGTTCCAGATAATTTCTTTGTTGGAGGGTGAAAGATGGATGATGCCGGCGGTGATGGGGCCGAAGTTGATGCCGACTTGCCCAGGGTAAAGATAGGATGGGTTGTACCGGGCGCGCAGACGGTCCAGCCAGTTGGGGTGAGACATTTTGCAGTCTTTATGTTAGCATAGCAGGATGGCGGCAAGAAAGAGAATAGAAGTCACGAATGAGGAGATGACGGGAGCGGCTGAGCCGGCACTCGTGGAGAGTGTGGGAGACGATAAGAAGAAAAAGTGGGGGTGGTTTGCGGCCGGAGCCGCAGCGATGCTAGCGGTGATGGGTATGTACTGGTACAAGACGGATAGCTGGCCGGTGGCGGCGATGGTGAATTACCGGCCCATTTATCGGTTTGAGGTAGATAGGTTGGTTTTTAAATCCCAGGGGCCCGGAGCAATTGATGGTCTGATTACCCAGGATTTATTGGCGGCAGAGATTGAAAAGCGTGGGGTGACGGTTGCGGATAGTGATCTGGAGGCCAAAATTGAAGAAGTGAAGAAGAGTCTGGATGGGCAGGACCTGGAGAAGCTGTTGGCGGATAGGGGAATGACTTTGGACGGGTTTAAGGGTCAAGTGAAATTGCAGCTGAGTCTAGAGAAGGCGCTGGCATCGGAGACAGAGGTGGCGAGTGAGGAAGCACAAAAGTACGTAAAGGATAATGACAGCTTTTTCCCCAAAGAATACAGCCAAGAGAAAAAGATCGAAGAAGCCAAAGCGGCCCTGCGAGAGGAAAAATTTCAAACAGCGATTCAAAGCTTGATTACGTCTTTGCGGGATAAAGCGACTATTTGGAGGTTTTACGCGACCAGCGCGAGCGGGACTGGGCAATAACTTTGGTGCGGTTGAGATTTTTGGATTTGAGTGGAGGCAGGGTGGCAGCTAGAAATGGTTGAGTGACGGCGCCGTCGACGGTCATTTTGAGGGCAATGTTGTGCTTTTGAAGGGAAACGAGAGAGTCGCGAGTAAATTTGGTGCCAAACTCGGCTTCCATAATCCGGGCGTCTTCTGAGCCTAATACGAAAGAGATGACGGTGCCGACGTTGCCGAAAATGGCTTTTTGAATTGGCTCCGGGATCTGGGCAATGTACTGATTGGCCAGGGTAAGCCCCAGGCCGTACTTGCGGGATTCGGAGAGGATTTTTATGAATGACTCGGTGGCAAAGTTTTGAAACTCGTCGACATAGAGAAAAAAGGGCGAGCGTTTTTCGATTGGAGTATCGACTCGGGACATGGCTGCCAGCTGGAGCTTGGTTATGAGCATGGCTCCCAGGAGGGCGGAGTTGTCTTCGCCGAGCTTGCCTTGGGAAAGGTTGGCGATCAAGATTTTGCCGGAGTTTAAGACATCTTCTAGATTGAGAGTTGAACGGGGGTGAGAGATGACGTTTTGGATAAGGGGAGAGGAAACGAATTGACCAACCTTGTTTAATATCGAGGAAATTTGCTCGGTCCTGGTTTTTTCTTCCAGGCGGTCGAACTCGTTTTTCCAAAAGTCCAGGAGCTGAAGATTTGTGAGCTGGGGGTAGATTTTTTTCCTGAACGCCGTATCGGTGAGCATGCGGACGACGTCTGGGAGAGTGGAGCCGGAGATGGCCGTGAGGGTGAGAAGGGTATTTCGTAAAATATATTCGAGGCGGGGGCCCCAGGAGTGGCCGTAAAGCTTGTGGAAAATGGAGACAATGCCGGAGGCAACCAGCTCGGCGTTTTCAGGTGAGGATGACTCCAAAATATTTAAATGAATAGGGTGTTCGCGATCCGAGGGGTTGAAGAAAATGACGTCATTGATGCGTGAAGAGGGAATGTAATCGAGGAGATTGTCGCAGGCGTCACCGTGGGGATCGATGAAGGCGACTCCCCTGCCCTTTTTGAAGTCGTCTACGGCCATGTTTTCCAGTAAAGTGGATTTGCCGGTGCCTGACTTGCCCAGGATATAAACGTGGCGCAAGCGATCGGTAAGCTTGAGGCCAAAGATGGTTTCTTGATTTCGAAATACCGTTTTGGCGAAGAAATTGACCTGGTTATTAGTTACTTGGTTACTTTGTTCATCGCTGGGGGAGTAAACCGGCAGGTTTTCGGGAGCTTCGACAAACGATGAACTGGGAGCCCAGGCGACGTTGGGGAGCTTGGTGTAGACACCAGGGAGATGCCAGAGCGAGGAGAGTTCCATGACGTTTAAAACGGGCAGGGGGGAAAAGAAGCTTCTGAACGGGATGCGTTCGTAGATGCTGTGCCAGAGATTGCGGCGCTGCCAAGACCATAATCTGCCCCTAATAAGGGAGTTGCCGTCGGGTCTGTTGAGAACAGAGATGGCTCCGGTGAGATCGTGGAGCAATTCGGGCCGGGAAGCGGCAAAATGGATGGAGACGCCGACTAAGGGCTGGGAGAGTTTGTCTTCGATGAGCTTTTTGCCTTCGATTATGGGTTTGTCTTTGTATTCGCCAGCTGGCGAGTTGGGGTGGGTGTAGATGTAGGCTTGTCTTTGCACGGAGGAAGGAGCAGGTGTGAGCACGAACTGGACTAGGATCTTGTCCTGCGTCCTGGCTTTGGAGAGAACTCCCAAAAGGGGAAGCATGGGGTCGACTTCTTTGAAATCGGCGTAGTCCCGCAGAGGAAAGTAGGTGGCGTAAGCTTGGCGAATTATGCTCAAATCAATGTTTTTTTCAATGAGCCAATTATGCAAGTAATCTTTTATTTCAGTCATGATCACATCGGGGTAGGTGGCCAGAAGCTGGGATTGGATGAAGGTGTGCAGTGATTTGGGGTAGACCGCGGCGAAGGTGATTTGGCCGGTTTCCAGAGTCACTTCCAGGCTGATGTGGGTGCCCTTCTGGGCGGCTTTGGCCAGGGAGGCTAAAAGCTGGGCTGTCTGCTCGGGAGTGTTTTCGGATTCGCGGGGGACACGAAGCGAGAGAACAGTTAAATCCATAAAGTTATTGTAGCACTTAGACCTCTTGACAAAGCCTGTAGTTTATGGTATCCTATAGGAGTATTCTAGTGATTCTACAAATAGCTTGTATGCTATCCTAGAATATAGACCTTTTTTAATTCTAGCACATTAAAAATAGAGATCTTTTGGATATTGGATGAACTCCAGTTGGGAGCACTTAGGATTGAAGTTGTTTTTTGATGGGTGTGAGTTGCTTTTCTACAATTCCAGGAACACGTTTGTCGATAATTCCTGATACACGGGAATCGATAGCTTCGTTTACAACTTTGCCAATTTTTAGTAAGTCTTCTTTGGTCAACTATTTCAATCTTATGTGCTCTCAATTGGAGAGTATGTGATTTTAGCTGCGGCCCGCTTATGCGGACCAGTCATCGCCAACTATAAGGCACCTCTTGCCTTTGGCGATGGCCCACAGTCCCAAAAAAATGTGACTGTTGGAACTAAAAAATCACACCCCACTTTTTAGTCTTGTTGACTCGAAGCTTTTTTGTCGAATCTTTTGCGGATGGTTGACCCTCATGGTCAGCTAACTTCCTATAGGACCCCGCTTTGCGAGGTGTTGGGAGAGAAAATCCAAAAGAAGATGAGAGAAAAGTAGAAAGCCAATAGGGATAGCAGAGAAGCTATTCAAAAACACTGGCGTTAGGGACAATCCCTTTCAGATTTCGGAATCCGTTTTTTTCTCACACCGAAAGGAGGTGAGAAAAGTGGAAACGACATCCTCAGGTAAGAAGCGGACGAAAAAAGGAAAGGTCATTACGACACGGATAGGAGCTAAGGAGAATTCGAAATGAACGCTAGTTTACTGGACATAATCAAGGGGATTAAAAAGAATAACCGCATCGTCGAAGGATTTCGGTCCTTCATTGTGATTGCGGCCGCAGTAGGGGTGATTTTAAACGTAGCAGTTGTGAACGCGGATCCTCCGCAGCCCTCAACCACCCCCGGGTGGTACCATCACTTTCTGGGGAACGGGGACTGCCAGGAGCGGTACTTTGAGGAAGGGCAAAAGCCTAACCCGGAATGGGAAGAGGGGCTATGCCCAATCCCCGAAGTGACGGAGACTCCAGAGTCGATCACTGAAACGCCCGATCCGACGGAAAACCCGACGGAACCCCCGAGCACGCGGACGCCAGTTCCGACCGAAGAGCACAAAGCGACGCGGACGCCCGATCCGACGGAAATCCCGACGGAACCCCCGAGCACGCGGACGCCCGATCCGACTTCTGCAGAAACAGATGTGCCCGGTGGGGATTGTGAGGAAGATTGTGAAGAAATTGAGGAGACGGCAACGCCGACTCCGACGCCTACGGTTGGCCCGGGGACTGTTTTTACGGTGACGCAAGTTGTCACCACCCCGGTGCCGGCAATCACGTCGACGGTTCAAGTTTTTTCTTCACCGACGCCGACTAGCACGTCGACCCCGACCCAGACACCCACCGTGGTGCCCGGGCACAAACCGCAGGTTCAAGGGGACAAGTGGTACCTCGATGGGGGGCTGGGGTTGAACGTATTTCTTCCGGCGATATTTAAAGACTGGGGCCAATTGGTTGCCGGTCTTTGCGGAGCGATTTTGATTCCGCTGTTAGTGCTGGCGGTTTTGCTGGCCAGGCGCCGGAAGAAGGGGGAAACAGGGATTAGCGCAAGCTAACCTCGAGAGGACTGATTACCTGGTTTTCCGTAAATGGTGACAAAACCATTACTTAAATCAACCCGACGGTTGAGCGGAAACCAGGAATCAGTATTATCATTATCCAATATCCTCGAGAGATCTCGAAGACCAAAAAAGAAAGCCAAAAGCTTCCTAGCAAAATTTGCGCTAGATCTAGCTTGAAGCTGGATAATTTTTTGGTTAAAGAGATCGCGGAGTGTAGGTCAAGTTGATTTGGGTGTTGCGTTAAGCAATCATTGTTTTATATATATTTTTTAATATAAACCCCAAAGCAATTTTCCCTGCACTTCCGATCTAGTAGTTTTCCGGTGTGTGCCGGGACTGATGAGTCCGAAAGGACGAAACTGCTGAAAGTCTTTTGCGAGGGAAGCCCACTCTAAGATGAGCTGGCAGTGTGCTAGCTGTCAGCTTGGGCTTCCCTCGGAGAAGATTGGGATGGGGTAAAATGGGATGAGCCCCCGTAGCTCAATGGATAGAGCAAATCCCTTCTAAGGATAAGATGCTAGTTCGATTCTAGCCGGGGGCACAAGTGCGGGCCAGGGTTGGGTGGTGCGTCGGGAGGAAATATATTTGAGTATATGGGGCATGGGAACGTCTATGATTTCTGATAAGTTTTGGATCATTAGCCACCAGAGCGTGAATGGGGTCCCGTCGTTGAGATCCAAGTTGGCTAAGCGATCGTTGAACCATGCTTCGAAAGGCTGAGATTTACCTGAATGGAGTTGAGTTAGTGAGTTTGTTAAGCGATTGATAGAGCGAGTGCAGTACGGCATCTCCTGGTGCGTGCAGCCTTTAAGCTGGCAATCGTGTTTGTCGATATGACATTCCATGACTTATGGATTCTAGCACTGGATGGCTGATTTGGGGTAAAATTGGTGTGGGTCCGTAGCTTAGTGGTAAAGCAGCTCCCTCTTAAGGAGACGACCGAGAGTTCGAATCTCTCCGGGCCCACCAGCACCGGATCGTCTAACGGGACGTCAACTACCGCGCTGCGGGATCGTCTAATGGTAGGACTCGGGACTTTGGATCCCGCTATCTTGGTTCGAATCCAAGTCCCGCAGCGGGATAGTTGACTTAACCGCCCTTCGGCAGACTCAGGGCTAAGGACACGGCACTTTGGATGCTGGTATTGGGGTTCGACTCGCTGCCCCGCAGCTAGAGTCGGGATTGGATGGAGGCAAGTGCTTCCTGGGGCCATTGGTGGTATTCGACTCGCATTAGGGATAGCAATGTAAGATAGTCTTTTTTCTCTTGCTTATCTATGTGGGCAATTAGAAACGGCAAGCGGTTTAAGGTGGAGATGGCTTGCATTTGGGAGTAGCGGTCCATTTCTTCGCGTAGGTAACGAAGGCCACCTTCGACGCAGATGGAGGGGATTCCGTTATGGTTGAGATACTCTGAGCCGGCTTGGCTTCTGCCTGTCCCGGTCAGACAAAAAAGTGCGGCTAGGAGACCTGAAATGATGTAGGGCTCAAGAGAGCCTGAGGCGATGTCCCGGATGTGCATGGAATAGTCGATTTCTTGGAGTCGGGCAATTAATTCGTAATTCATTTTTCGATTATACTATACCGAAGCCTATAGTACTAGGGGAGGGGGCAGGAGGTTGCTGAAGAGAGACTTTGGAGGGACTGCTCGCCGACGAGCTTGGTTCCATCCTGGGTGATCCAGGTGGGGTATCCTTCCACGCCTTTGTCCAGGCAGAGCTTGGCTTGATTTGGACATTCCACGTACGGCACGTATTGGAATGAATCGCCGAAGAGTTTCTTTTGGGCCTGGCAGTGGGAGCACCAGGCGGCGCCGTACATGGTGAGATTTTTTTCGGCCAGGCATTTGGCAAATGAATCGAGTTGTGTTGAAGTTTCCGGGGTCGATTTTGGAGAGGTGATCCAAATACCGACACCGATAAAAATAACAGTTATAACGATGATTGATACTATAAATTTCATTATTCCTTGCCCTTCGACTTCGCTCAGGACTGCGGAGTCATCACTCCTTGCAGCAATCGACTAATTTGGTGGTGATGTCTTGAAGGGTCCAGGGCTCTTCTTTGATTGTATGCTTTATTTGAGGAAGCTGGATGAGTTTGAGGCGCAGGGCCCAGAATAAAGAGTACAGTTTGTAGGCTAAGTCAAAGTAGTTTTGGTCTTTACTTTTAGTACCGACTTCAATGAGGCGCATGGTGGCGGCCAACAGGTGCTTGGTGATGCACCAGGTTTCGCCTTCGTGGGCGGGGATCATCTTGGCCAGGAGGGTTTTTCGCATTTCTCGGACCTCGTCCATCATTTTGAGATACTCGGTTTTCTTGCCGGTTTTTTCGGCGGTTAAAAAGAAGTGTTCTTCGAGACTGATGAGGTTCATGACGGCGATGGACAAGTCTTCTTCCAGCGAGAGGTCGAAATCCGGAGATTTTTTGAGAGATTCGACTTTTTTGAGAAGGGATTTTAAGTCTGTCATAGAAGGAATATTACTCCGCCCAGGATAATCATGGCAAGAGAGGAGAAGGTCTCGAAACGAGCGGAGTTGGATTTGCGCCAAGCTTCGAACCTGGCAGTTAGTTGGGAGTTGAAGGTGGTAAGGGTAATTAAAATTAATGGGGAGATAAAAATAAGATTGTAATAAATAAGATAGAGGGCGCCGTTTGTGAACGTGGCCTTGTCGTGGAGGAGGGCGAGAATCATTAAGTAAGGACCGCCGGTGCAGGGAAATTCAAATAGGCCGACCAGAACGCCCAAAAAAAACATGGCGGGATAGGTGGCTTTCTGGATGAGCTTGGCTAAGGAGGGCTTAATAAAGCCGGGAATGCCGAGCGGGACTTTGGCCAAACCCAATATGCCGATGAGAACAAGAATTGCGGCGCCGAATTTGGTGATGGCCCGGGAAATTCCGAAGAAGGTCAGCGCCTGGAGAATGCCCAGGCCGATGAGAATGTAGGTTATGAAAATGCCCAGAATATAGATCCCGGCGATGGCCATGATATGTTTGGGTGTTTTTTTGAGCGAGAGTAAAAACCCGATGGTCAGAATGAGAATGGAGATAGCGCAAGGGTTGAGGCTGTCCAGGAGAGCGGCGGATGTGATAACCGGCAGGGTAATATCCATGGGATGGATTATATGCCTGCCGGTTGAAGATTACTTGCCGGATTTGACTGTGACCCAATTGTGTTAATGGCCTGTAGTACTTGACAAAATAGTAAGTCCTATAGTATAATCTGGGCATGAGAAGAATGGTTGTTTTGGCCGTATCTATTGTAACTTTACTGTGGCTTATGGTGGCCTGGAGTAGATGGGATCAGCCGATGTGGAAGAGCGGAGCTGTGGCGCAATCTGGGCCCGATGAGGGTGATAACAGACACCCTTCCGGCAAGGATAGAAGCGAGGAACACGGGAAAAGCGGAACCCAGGGTAAGTCTGAATCTGATCCTGACGGGGATACGAATAGGCATGGGGGCAGTGACGGACAGGATAGGATCGGGCACGAGGGTGGATTGGATAAAGCCGATCAAGACAACAACAACGGTTGCGGGAACGACGATGACTTTGAAGACGACAACAACGGTAGATGCTTGGGCAAGCAGGATGCAAGGCCAGAGGCGGCGGTTACTCCTACTCCAACGCCGGTTCCTACTGCCGTACCTACCGCTACTCCGACTCCCACACCGGTTCAGGTGGTTGCTTCTGTGACCAATGTAACTAATGTGACTAACAACACGACTAATAACACATACAACACTACGAATAATACAACCAATAACACTACAAATAACGTTACTAATACTACGACTAGTGTGACGCGAAGTTTAAAACCTGCCGTTTTGGGCAAAACAAAGCTGCCGCCGACTGGTAATTTGTGGGTAGTTGTAGGGCAGGCTATGGTGGTAGTGGGATGGTTGGCCTTGGGAATTTCCGGAATTGGCAGTAGACGGAGGCTGGGGTATGTGGCGTAAGGCGATAGTCATTGGACTGTGTGTGGTTGGGCTGGCGGCTGCAGAAATAACTTCCGCCGAAACGGAATATAGGTCTGTGGCGAAAGGCGATGCAATTGTTGCGGAGCAGGGTGCTGTGACGCCGGTGTCGATGGCTATACCGTCTGTGAGTGTGGAGGTAAAGATATTGCCGGGTGGAAAGACCGGAGGGGGCTGGATATTGGCCGAAAGAGAGGCTAACTATTGGCAGATGGGGCGAAGCTTTTTGGTCTATGGTCATAATACGGATGAGGTCTTGGGAAATTTGGGAAAGGCTGAGTTGGGGGACGTGGTGAAGATTGTGTGGTCCGATGGGAGCGGGAATAATTACCGGGTGGTGGAGAAGAAGTTGGTGAGAGGGAAATCTGAGATTAATACTCCCCGAGGGGATAGCAGGCAAATCGTGTTGGTAACCTGCGGCGGTTGGTTGGACTGGGAGCGGTGGGTAGTGGTGGCTAGTGAAGTTTAGTGGCGGGTGATAGTGTAAGAATGCGGATGAAAGAGGAAGATGGCGGGAATTTCTTCGGCGAGGTATCTTTGGAAGTCTTTGTAAATGCCGGCGCGAGCAGACAAATCCTGAGTTTTTCTTCCATCTTCCAGGAGTTTGTCTATGCGGGGATTTTTGAGGGAGGTGAGGTTGCCGGGCTGAGTTGAATGCCAAAAGTAGTATTGATCGGGGTCCGAGGGAATGGCTTGGGCGACGAGGAGGGCAGAAAAGTCTTGAGGGATGTCTGGCGAAACTGAGATGTTGACCTCTATTCCCAGGGACTCCCAGTCTGACTTGATGTTTTCGGCGGCTTCCAAGTAAGCCGGGACGGTGGTTATAGTGAGAGAATCAGGCTTTTCGTCCAGCTTGGAGAAGAGAGATCTGGCTCGGTCGAGGTCGAACTCATATTTTTTGGTGTCGGAATTGTAGGCCCATGATAATGGAGAAATGGGGCCGTAGGCACGGTCATCGTTGGGCCAGCGGGATTTGTCGATGGCGTAGGCCAGGGCTAAGCGAAGATTTTTGCCCGCAGTACTGGAAAAGTCTGGAGACTGGGTGTTGAAGAATACGGCTACGTAACGATCTTTGTGGGTGACTCGGATAACGTCGGTATTGGCCCATTTGGCGAGTTCCTGCGGCTCGGATATATCCAAAATAGTACCGGTGAGACCAAGCTTGTAGGATAGGCGGACGAGACTCTCGGTGGGGAAAAAATAGTATTTGAGTTTGGGGGAGCGGGAGCGGGGATCGACGGGGTTGAGGACCAAGGAGTCTATGTATGGGCCATTTTTTTTGATACTGACTATTTTGTAGGAGCCAGTGCCGATAAAGTTTGGTTTGAATACTGGTGTAGATATAACCGCGGGCAAGGGGGAATAAGGGTCCGGCAGGATTATTTTGAGATGGGCCGGGTCGGGGTAGGAAACGCTGGCGTCTTTGAAATTGTATTTAATATCCTCCGATTTAAGCGGTTTGCCGTCTTGCCAGTAAATATTTGGCTGAAGGGTGAAAATGTAGGTCTTGCCGCTGTCGGTCGCTTCCCAAGACTGGGCGAGGCCTGTGGAGGGGAGGCCTGATTCGTCAATGGTGGTGAGTCCCAGACTGGCCAGACGCTGGATAAAAATGGGGAGATTGGAGGTGGTGTAACGGCCGATGACGGCGAATGTGGAAGTAGGGCGAAAGATGACAATTCGAGGGAGTTTGGGCAGGATGAGAAAGCTGGCTGCTCCGACGGCAATGCCAATGAGAATTTGAGGATAGTAGCGAGAGACAAGTGCGGTGAAGAACCGGTAGAAGAATCTAAATTTTTTGAAGGAGATTGGCATTTACAAGACGAGCTGGCTGACGACCGAGAGAGCGACGAATGTGACTGAGAGTACGATTGTTAAGCGAAAAATAAGATTTTCGACTCCCCTTTTGGAGTGGTAGGCCATGGTGCCGAACGTTCTGCCAAGGCCGGTGCCTTTGGCCTGGAGCAATATTAAAGATGTGAGAATAACGCTTAAGATTATTTGGACAATAATAAGTACCTCTTTCATGGCGAAGTTATTATACAAGAACTAGTCTTGTAATAGCCAATAAAGGAAGTGGAAGATGAGGGTGAGGGCGAAGGTGGAGACGAGGAAGGCGCCAAAGACCGTAAATTGAATTGGGGGAACGATGAGATATTTGAGATTGATTCCGGGAGAGATAAAGGCGTGAATCTGGATGTTGGGGATGATCCAGGTAACTATGTAGAGAGTGATGATGTTGGCCACCCAGCGGAATATACCCATGGTGATGAGGTGGATGGGCAGAAGAAGGAGATTGACAACGGGGCGGACGAATAGATTGACGAGGGAAATGGCCAGGGCGGCTAGGAAGAGAGTTTGCCAACCGCCTACGTAGGTGATGACGCCGGAGAGGACTTGAGCCGCAAGGTAAACGCTAGCCAGGTTGATGGCGATGGAGCGGAAGAACAGGCGGAACATATGCGAGTTACCTAACTCTCAGTTTAGCATAAGTTTTTTTGATCGGTGGAGGTGATGGAGACGGCGGGAAAAGCGGTGGGCTTCGTCGCGGAGATGCATAAGGAGCAGTAGTCCAGGATGGGCCTTTGGTAATTTGATTTGTTGACCATTGGATAAATAGATAATTTCGTCGCGTTTAGCTAGAGCGATGATGGAGGGTAAGTTGTAGGTTGTAGGTTGGAGGTTGTGAGCTGCGGTTAGCTGAGGGAGGCCTCCGTCTAAAACGACGAGGTCTGGTGTAGGCCAGTCGGTGCGTTTGAGTCTGCGGGTTAAGACTTCGGCCATCAAAGAAACATCATCACTTCCGGATTTGAGTGTGAAGTGGCGGTAGTGGCGGTGAGTGACCTGGCCGTCGATGGCGACTGTCATTGCGGATGTGGGTGAGGTGCCTTGGAGATGGGCATTGTCGAAAAATTCGATCCGTCCAAGAGATTCTAGGGCCAGATGCGATGCCCCAAGGGCGACTTTGAGGGATTCTAGGGCGGATTGGTTTTTATCCTGGATGAGGTTGGGGTTGACGAGGTATTCCTCGGGCGAGGTATGTGCAGCCAGCAGCCATTCGAGGTTTTGCAGGTGATCTCGGTATATGGCCGCGTTTTCGAAATCCTGCTGGTGGGAAGAAGTATTCATGAGCTTGGTGAGCTCGCTTTTAACTCGGGAAATTTGACCGGAGAGGAGGCTTTTGAGGCGGGTGATATTTTTGCGGTAACCGTGAGCATCTCCAGCGGCAGGACAGGGGGAGCAGAGACCAAGATGGGAATAAAGACACGGGCGGCTCACCGGGCGGGGGGAGGTACAGTAAGGAGCGATACGTCGAAACTGGCGTAAGATTTTGGCAGGGATATGACGATTGAGGAACGGACCGGCCAAAGAGCGGGCAGACTCGTGATTGATGATGGGTTTGGGAAACGGCTCGCGGGTGATGTGGATGTAGTAGGGAGATTTATCGTCCTTGGAGGCTATATTGAAAGGGGGACGGAATTTTTTTATGAGGCGGGACTCGAGGAGTAAAGCCTCAATTTCCGATTGGACATCGATATGATCGATAGTAGAGATTTGGGAAACGAGGACGGCAGTTTTGGGCCCCAGGGTTGTTATAGGCGCGAAATACGAATGGACGCGGTCGCGTAAACTTTTGGCTTTACCTACGTAGAGGATTTGTCCACCTAGACCTTTCATGATGTACACTCCAGGCGTGGTGGGCAAAGAGGACCATAACGATGAGCGTGACGGATGCGGCAATTGTGAGTAAGAGATACCAGAGCAAGTAATGGTTTTGGGCTATATTATAGTCTAGGTATGCATCGTGAGTAGAAACGCTGATGACGGTGGGCGTAAGCCATGGGAAAGGGGAGGAGCGAAAGTCGACTAGATATTCAAACTTGCCGAAAGGAGGGATGATTGAAACCGGCGAAGGATTGTAAATGGCGGAGGCTTGGGTGTTTGTTAGGCGAACCAGAGCTTGGTTTTGGATGAAGGGTAAAATTTGACGCGGCGGGACGACCTCGATTTTTAGAGGCGACGCGGCAAAAGATCTGTAGGGGGCGAATGAGACAGCGACGTCTCTGGTTGATCCTTGCTTGTATTGGCCGGCGGCGAGGGGGGATTCGGAAGACTGACCGTGAATGACAAAGGCGAAATGATTGAAGTCGAATTGATCAAAATAATTTGACTTGGAGGTAGATTCCCAAGTGGGATCGACGTCGACCCACGTTTTATTTTTTAAATCCCAGTACTGAGGCCAAGCGTGCAGTACATCGGTAACTAAGCTTAAGGGGCGCAGTTGAGGATCGGTTGAGTAGGCGTAGCCGTTGACCTCACGAGCGGGGACACCGGCTGCGCGGGCGAGAGTGATAAACAAATCGGTAAAATCGGTGCAGAGGCTAGTGTCGGGATTGTCTAAGGCGACGAGGACCCCCCGCCGGGCAGAATTTGCCAGTCGGGAAGTATCGTATTTGAGAGTAGAGGTAACGTATTGATAGACCTGCTTGGGTGTGGAAAGGCCAGCTGCAATTTCTTGAATTCGGGCGTGGTCGACTGGCCAGTACTGGTCTGGCTGGAGGTAAGAAGTGAGGAGGGGGTCCGATTGACTGCTCGGGTTTTGGGGGGTGTTTTGGAGGTGAGCTTGTCCGGAGGCGGTAATGTCCAGGCGGGATTTGGGGGGAAGGCGAAAGTAAGCTAGCCAGTTGCCGTCGGCGTCGGGGAGGACGTTTATAGGCTGGGGATCTATCAGGTCATAAAAAACTCTTTGATAGCTGGTATCCGGCGGGATGGCTACAGCCTGGAGTTGGGGCTGGAGTGATGAATTTTCCAAGTGGAAGACCAGTTGGAAGTTGAAGGCTTGAATGTTGCCGAATGTAAGTTTGATCGGTTGGGATATGAGCTGGTCTTTGGAGAATGTATAGAATAAATCTGAGGAGGTAGACGGGGGCGAACTGGAGTAAGCGAGCTTGCCGTAGGAGCCAGGAATCTTGACAACAAGCGTGTAGTTTTCAATTTGACTAGGGTCTGAAATTTGAGGAATGGAGACTTCTTTGACCTGTCCTCTGGTGATAGCCGCGGGGGCAGGGTATGAGAGAGTGAAGCGAGTAACACGGTCTTTGCCGGCTGACGGGTGGAGGAGTTGAACTGTGACTTGGGAACCGGATTCTGTCTCGGTCAACTCGACTGGGAGCGGCCCTTGGACGTCGGCGGCGGTAATAGATGTGATGTTGGTTCCCAAGAGACGGAGATGGTACTGTCTGGCATATGACGTGGAGAAGCGATTGGTGAGAGAAATACTTTCTGTGACTGTGCCAGACCCTGAGTCTTGGTAGGTATAGACGATCTGCTGGTTGACAATGAAATCTTCTGAAGCCGCGGTTGGAGAGGCGAACGATGAATAATGAATTATGAATAATGAGGAGAGGAAAAAAAGAAAACGCTTCACTACCTTGATCTTACTAAAAACCACTCCTCTTTGGGGAATTGGGATAGGATGTTTAATATCCAGTCGCAGTCTGATTTTTGGGATACGTGAGCGTGCATGGCGGAGACTTTGACGTCCCAGACGGAGGAGATGTCTACTATTTCGTTTACCTCGGTTCTTTTCCTGCCGTCGGGCATGTAGACGAAATAGTCTGAAATTTGGGCTCTCTCCACATCTTTGAGACAGTAGTACATGATTTTTTTGACATAAGGAAGCTGGGGGAAAAGGTAATTGACGATTGATGTCACGGTAATGTGATCCAGATGACCGGAGACGCCATTGGGATCGAAGGTAATTATGGTGTTGGGGTGGAGTTTATCCAGCTCGGACTTGATACTTTTTGCAAGATGAGAGTATTTGTTGTTGGAGAGCTCGCCGTCCACAAATTCAAGAAAGGTGACGTTTGTGACACCCAGTATTCGGGCGGAATCCAGAAGTTCTTTGTTTCTGACATCTTTTAGCCCGGTTTTTTGATGGTCGCCGTCTGTGCAGCAGATAATGTGGATCTCGTTTTTATCTTTGACAAGTTTGGCGATGGTTCCTCCAGGGCCAAAGGCCTCGTCATCGGGGTGGGCAAAGACACAGGCAATTGTTGCCATCCGAAGATTTTACTATAAAATCAGAAAATTATGGGAAAAGTATGTTTGGGTATGTATTGCCGGCGGGATGAGTGTGAGGTGAAAATCGAATTGTCACATATTCGTGTAGGAATGGTTAATATTAGATGCGTTTTTTCTCCCGATGACATAAAGGGCGAGTATGGAGATGAGATGGATTTGCGAGTCAGTGATGTAGTGGGCGAAGTATTTTTTTGGAGTGTTGTGTGTTATGAATGCGGTCTGAAAACGGATGGGGAGGGTGTTATTGAAACTTGACGGGTGTATAATGCGCAGAAGTTGGTATGGTTTATAACGAGGAGCAAATAAGTAATTTGGTACAAATTACTGAAACACGCAAGGGGGATGGGACGGTGGTTTTGGCGTTTTTGCTGACGGTATTGGAAGAAGGAGTGACGGCTCGAGAGTTTTACGGCGTTGTATGTAAAGCGTGTGAGTTAAGAAACCGGAAGGGGATGGTTGGGTGCACTGGGTGTGAGAAGTCAGGTATGTTTTCGGAGTCTGCCAGCGGTGAGTTGACTATTGACCCCAAAGTGTCGGGGTTGATGGCGACGAAGGCGTTGGATCTGGCAAAGTGCAGAATGGCGACCGCGGTGAAAGAGCTGATGGTGCAACGGCCAGTTGGTGAGTTGCTATCGTAGGATTTGGTGATACAATGGCCCGATGTCGGCTGCATGCGAGACAAGAATTAGGCAGATAATCAAGACGGGCGAGTTTGTCGATGTTCTATTTGATTTGACAAGCAGGGATTCTCAAATTCCTACTGCTGATTTTGGGGAAGAAGTTTGTGAGACTGTCTGTCCATTTGTTACATTCGGTCTATTTAGTAGTCTGAGGTGTTCTGGAGTCAATGGTTATGATCGTGTGACGCATTTGGCTGCGGCTGTACTAACCGTTGATCAAAGAATGAGAGCTGAGGAGTTGGTGATGAAATTGGAAACTGCGGGGTGCAGTATTGGAAAAAAGATTTTAGGGGCGATGCTTGAAGGTCGGAAAGTCGGGGAGCTACTTTTGAAAAAATAGAGTTAGGGATAACAGAGGAATTGGCCGGTGGGAGAAGATTTGATATTTATGAGATTTTGGGGCGGGCAGGAGGCAAGAAGGCGTCCGCCTAAATCCCCTCCTCCGGGCCCGAGCTCGATGACCCAATCGGCGTTTTTGATGACGTCTAGGTTGTGTTCAATAACAACAACAGTGTTGCCGACTGAGACGAGTGAGCGCAAGACTATGAGAAGTTTCTCAAGATCGGCAAAATGCAAACCGGTGGTGGGCTCGTCCAGAATGTAAAAAGATTTGCCCGTGGATCGTTTGGAAAGCTCGGTGGCCAATTTGACGCGTTGGGCCTCTCCTCCTGAAAGGGTGGGGGCGGGTTGGCCGAGCTCGATGTAATTTAGACCGACCTGACTTAGGGTGTTGAGTTTGTCGGTGACTGCCGGAATGGCGGAGAAAAATTCGAGGGCTTGTTCGACGTTCAGCTTGAGAATCTCGGCGATAGTTTTGTTTTTGAAGCGGACTTCGAGGGTTTCGGAATTGTAGCGGGTGCCGCCGCAAACTTCGCAGTTGACGTAGACGTCTGGCAGAAACTGCATTTCTATTTTGATCTGACCCTCGCCCTGGCAGGCTTCGCAGCGACCGCCTTTGATATTGAAGGAGAAGCGGCCGGGATAATAACCGCGGACGCGGGCTTCGGGAGTGAGGGCAAAAATGTCCCTGATGGGGGTAAACAGGCCAGTGTAGGTGGCGGGGTTTGAACGGGGGGTGCGGCCAATGGGCGATTGGTCGACCATGATGACCCGGTTGACAAAATCGGATAAGGGCATGTCGTTTTCGGCGGACTTACTTTGGGAAATAAATAAAGACTCGAATTTTCCCGCTTTTTCTTTGTGGTCCGGGTTGAGTTTTCGGGCCAGAGCGTGGTAGAGAGTGTCGATGAGAAGGGTGGACTTACCGGATCCCGAAACGCCGGCTATGACAATGAACTGGCCCAGAGGAAATTTTACAGTGATGCTTTTGAGGTTGTGTTGGGAAGCACCGACTAGCTGCAAGTGGTAAGTGGTGAGTGGTAGGTGAGTAGATGTGATTTGTATTTTTTTCTTTCCCGATAAATATTTGCCGGTGAGCGATTGAGGGTCGGACATGACTTGTTGAGGAGTGCCTTGGGATACAATCTGTCCTCCGTGGGAACCGGCGCCGGGGCCAAAATCCACCAGCCAGTCCGATTGGCGCATCATCTCTGCGTCGTGCTCGACCACGATTACGGTATTTCCTAGATCGCGCAAGCGCTTGAGGGTGTCTATCAGGCGCTGATTGTCTTTTTGGTGCAGACCGACGGAGGGTTCATCTAAGACATATAAAACTCCAGAGAGGCCGGAACCGATTTGACTGGCCAGGCGGATTCTTTGAGCTTCTCCGCCTGCCAGAGTGTTGGCGGTTCGATCCAGGGTAAGGTATTCCAAACCGACGGAGATTAAAAACCCAAGACGTTCTCTGATTTCCTTGAGGATGGGAGAAGAGATGACGGATTCCTTTTTACTTTGGTTGGTGAGGCCGTTTAAAAAATCGAGAGCGGATGAGACAGAGAAACGAGATATATCTATTATGGATTTATCGTCTATCGTAACTTTGAGGCTTTCCGGTTTGAGGCGTTGACCCTGGCAATCAGGACAAATTTCCTTGCGCATAAATTTTTCTATTTCAGTCCTTATAAAATCCGATTCGGTTTGTCGATACCTTCTTTGGAGATTGGGAATAATGCCTTCAAAGTCCAATTCACCGTAAAGCAAGACACGTTTTTGGTCGGGCTCCAGGTCTTTGATGGGGGTACGGATGGGAACATATTGGGAAACTTTGCGGGCGTACCAGGAGTCGTAAGTGAAGATATTGGCATAGGGCAGGACTCCGCCCTCGGAAATAGTGAGATTGGGATTTAAAATTAATTGCTCGTCGATTTTTAGGAGCGTGCCTAAGCCAGTGCAGGTTGGGCAAGCGCCGTGGGGGGAATTGAAGGAAAAGATGCGCGGTTCGATTTCGGGTAACGAGATGTTGTCTACAGGACAGGCAAACTTTTGCGAAAATAAGTGATCCTGCAGATGTTTAGGTTTGGCGGGCAGATCGAATGACTTGTCCAGGACTTGGGCTAAAATGACTAATCCTTCGGAGAGCTTGAGTGATTGCTCGACAGAATCGAAGAGACGGGATCGGAGACCTGCTGATTCGGTGAGTTGGGTTTTGTCGATAACTAACCGATCGATTACAACGTCTATGACGTGCTTGTTGTTTTTGAGGAGGAGAATGTCCTCGTCTAAGCCGATGATTTTGCCGTCGACTCGGGCTTGGGTGTAACCTTTTTGGCGGAGACTACTAAACAGATCGGTAAATTCTCCTTTGCGATCTCTGATGACCGGAGATAGAAGCAAAAACCTGGCGTTTTTGGATTTTTTGACTTCTGACTGGCCTAAATCCAAAATTTTGTTGACGATCTGTTCGACGGAGAGTTGAGCTATTTCGCGGCCACAAATAGGACAGTGGGGGTGGCCGATGCGGGCAAAGAGCAGTCTTAAATAGTCGTAGATTTCGGTGACCGTGCCTACGGTTGAGCGGGGGTTGTGAGAGGCGGATTTTTGGTCGATGGAGATGGCAGGGGAGAGGCCTTCGATGGTTTCCACTTCCGGTTTGTCCATTACCCCTAGGAATTGGCGCGCGTAAGATGAAAGCGATTCGACGTAACGGCGCTGGCCTTCGGCATAGATGGTATCGAAGGCCATGGAGGACTTACCTGAGCCGGAAAGACCGGTAAAAACTACAAGTTTGTTTTTGGGGATATCAAGATCGATATTTTGGAGGTTGTGTTCTCTGGCCCCGCGAATGCGAATATAGTCGGTCATGGATCATATATTGTATCAGGGATTTCGGGTTTTGTTCAAGAGACTTTATCTTTACTCTCCACGTACCCTATGCTATACTATAGGGTTAGTATGACACTTGAGCAAAAGGCTAGACTTCTTGTAAAAATTCAAAATTGTGATGTTTATTGTAGGCTTGGTACAAAAGCGGACAACGTAGGTCCAGGGAGGTGTATTGGTTTGATGCAACTCAAGGGAGATGCAAAAAATAATAACTTACATAATGGCGTGACGATGACCAGGGAGAACAGTAGGAGGTATGCTGAGGCTTGTGTTGAAATGGGGTGCGTGTTTCCTGAAGCGCTCCGATTTCTAGCTGAGTCTGAGGATTTTCCGGTCGAGGGTGACCAGGCTACTTAGATTTGGGTTTGTGGGGTTTTTCGGCAGGACGAGCGATATGTGGAGGAGTGAGGTATGGGTCTTTGGGTCTTTCAGGGCGTTTGGGGGGCGGATAAGGCTGTTTGGCGGTTGTCAAGAGGTACTTTGGATGGTAATATTTGAACTATAGTGAAGGAGAAAAGATGGCTAGGAAATCAATGGTTTGTTATGAGTGCAGGGGGATTCAATTTATAGATAGTGAATATTCAGTTGGGGTCTGGGGGCAAAGGGAAAGATTGATGAGTCAGGCTCACTACATTCTTCATTTGCATAACGTGGCGGATCAATCGATGGAGGTAGGTGTCGCATTACTCCAGAGGGGTTTTAGATTGACGATCTTGGGTGTGTCTCAAATGGATTTAATGTGAAGGATGCGGTCGCGGAGGCGGGCGGCGGATTCGAAGTCCAAAGACTTGGCAAAGGTCTGCATTTGCCGCGTCATGAGCCGGATGAGTTTGGTTGTATCTGCGGGAGTTAGTTGGTTGATTTTGGCCATATCAATATCCGAAGCATCTAGCGACTTTCCTTTGAGTATCTCCTTGGGATCTAACTTAATTGCTGGTTTTGCATCTACTTTTTCTGCAATTCTTTCACGAATCGATTTCACGATGGATTGGGGAGTAATATTGTGAGTTTTATTGTATTCGATTTGATAATCTCGGCGCCTGTTTACCTCGTTTATGGCAAGGCGCATAGAATTAGTTGTTTTGTCGGCGTACATAATTACTTGGCCATCGACGTGGCGGGCGGCTCGGCCCATTGTTTGAATAAGCGACGTGCGAGAGCGTAAGAATCCCTCTTTGTCGGCGTCCAGTATGGCAACCAGTGATACCTCCGGCAAATCTAAGCCCTCCCGAAGAAGATTGATCCCGACCACAACGTCGTAGTGACCGGAACGTAAATCACTGAGGACGTCCAGGCGCTCGAGGGTCTCGACATCTGAGTGGAGGTATTGGACTTTGATCCCCTGCTCTTTTAAATAGGCTGTCAGGTCTTCGGCCATGCGCTTGGTAAGTGTGGTGACAAGAACCCGTTGGTGTTTGTTTAAGCGTGTGTTGATCATGGCAATAAGGTCCGATATCTGGTTTTGGGTGGGACGGATTTCCACTTGGGGGTCGATGAGTCCCGTGGGGCGGATGAGCTGTTCCGTGATGAAACCTGCAGATTGGGAAATTTCCCAATCGTCGGGTGTGGCGGAGGCGTAGATCGTGCGGCCCTGGCGGCGCTGAAATTCGTCGAAGCGGAGAGGACGATTGTCCAGGGCGGCAGGAAGCCTGAAGCCGAAATCTATGAGTGTCTGCTTGCGGGATCGGTCGCCGTTGTACATGCCTCGAATTTGGGGAATGGTCATGTGGGACTCGTCGATAATTAAGAGATAGTCTTCGGGGTAATAATCCAGTAAGGAGTAAGGAGGATCGCCGGGGGAGCGGCCGTCGAAGTAGCGGGAGTAGTTTTCTATCCCGTTTACATAACCCAGCTCTTTGATCATTTCGAGGTCGTAGGTGACACGCTGTTTCAGACGGTGGGCTTCGAGGATTTTTCCGACACTTTGCAATTCCCCAACTCTATTTTGCATGTCTGTAAATATTTGTTTGAGAATATGTGAGTTGTCTTTGGTGGCAATGTAATGTTTGGCGGGATAAACGGTGAGTTTCTCAGTTACCAAGCTTGCCAGTTCTCCGGTCAGGGGGTTGATTTTTTCTAATTTGGTAACTTTGTCGCTTTGGTGATGAACTCGAATGCAAACATCTTCGTAGGCCGGATAGATGTCTATTATGTCTCCGCGGATACGGTACGTGCCGCGATGAAAGTCGTAGTCTGAGCGAATATACTGGAGGTCGTTGAGACGCAGGAAAATCTGGTTGCGAGTGACTTTGAGTCCTTCGGTCAGCTCCAGTACGGTTTTGGCGTATTCGACGGGTGATCCAAGATTGTAGATACAAGAAACTGAAGCCACAACTATGGTGTCCGGGCTGGTTAAAAGATTGGTGGTGGCGGCCAGGCGCAATTTGTCTATTTCGTCATTAATGTCGGTTTCTTTCTCTATGTAGGTATCTGTCTGGGGAATGTAGGCCTCGGGCTGATAGTAGTCGTAATATGAGACAAAATAGGATACGGCGTTTTCGGGGAAAAATTCCTTGAGCTCTTGATAAAGCTGGGCGGCCAGGGTTTTGTTGTGAGAAATTACCAACGTTGGTTTTTGGTATGCGGCGATGACATTGGCCATAGTGAACGTCTTGCCGGAACCAGTAACGCCAACCAGAACCTGGTGGCTTTGACCGGCTTGTAATCCTTGAGTTAGCTTGGCGATGGCTTGGGGCTGATCGCCGGTGGGCGTAAACTGGGAATGAAGTTTGAACATGCTGGTTTTTTGGGATTTGGGATTTGTTTGGGGTATAATACTTTAATGGCGGGACATTTGAAAGATAGTGACCCGAATATACTAGTCTTCGGGGGGGACTGGTGTAAAGACACCAGGAGGGTGCTGAATCTAATTGAGGCTTTGGGGTTGTTGGAGCAGTCCGTTTATGTAGCGATGGACAGGGATAAGGATGGCAATGCCGGACTGGGAAACGAACATGTGAGTTTTTTGGTTTATTTGGGAGAAGAGGACGGCAGAAAGGTTAGAATTCCCATAGTGAGCGTGAAAGGAAAACGATTGAATGAACCGACCAATGAGGAGTTGGTGGATGTGTTGGTGGCGGCTGGAATGCTGGGGGGCGCTTGACATTTGGGAAATATTCGGATAGATTATGAATATGCCGGTAACGCTGTATAACAGACAGAGACAGATTTTGGATTTTATTTCTCAGTATGTTCAGGCGCACGGGTTTTCTCCCACTCTTCAAGAAATAGCTAAGGCTTTGGGTGTGTCTTCTCTGGCGACGGTGCATGAACACCTGGAGACGATGGAAAAAAAGGGCGTGATTAAGCGCTATGAGGGAACTGTACGCGGAATAGAAATATTGGATAAGGCGGCCGCGGCGAGAATGGATGCGCCGGCGGCTATAGAACTGCCGGTCTTGGGGTTTATCGCGGCTGGACAGCCAATCGAACCATACACGGATCCGAACGCTACTTTTGGAGTGCCGCCATCGATGACGTCGACTAAGAAGCGGAGTTTTGTCCTGCAAGTTAAAGGAGACTCGATGATTGAAGCGGGAATTTTTGACCGAGATTTTGTGGTGATTGAACAAACGGAGACGGCGAATAACGGAGAAGTGGTGGTGGCTCTTTTGGAAAACGGGTTTGCGACTTTGAAGCGATATTTTAAGGAAGCTACAAGAATTAAGCTGGAGCCGGCTAACTCGGCTATGTCCCCGATTTTTGTGACTAGGGTGAAGATCCAGGGTCGAGTAGTGGGGGTGGTGAGAAAATTCAATTGATATTTAGAGCCCTTTTTGAATAATTTCCTGGTCTTTGAGGTAGGTTTTTTGTTTGAAATAGTGTAGTATACCCGGAAGAATCGATAAGAAGACTATCGTGACGATGATGGCTAAAAGGTACTTATCCATGAGCTCGAGAGGAATTATTCGGCCCAAGGAGTATCCTAAAAGGGGCAGACCGATTCCCCAAAGAAGGCCGCCCACGAGATTGTAGGTGACAAAAGTAGGATAGTGCATCCCGGCGGCTCCGGCGACGATGGGAGCGAAGGTACGGATGAAGGGCATAAACCTGGCGAGAACTATAGTTTTGGGTCCGTGTTTGTCGTAGAAATGGCGGGCTTTTTGTAAATGTTCTTTCTTGAATAATTTTGAATCGGGTCTATTGAAAAGTTTGGGGCCGACTTTGAGGCCGAAGGTGTAGCCAACATTATCTCCCAGGACGGCTGAAATAAAACTGCCAAGCAGGAGTAAGGGCAGAGATAAGAGGTTTTGGGAAGCCAGAAACCCTGCCGTGAAGAGGAGAGAATCTCCCGGAAGGAAAAAGCCGAAAAACAGACCGGATTCGGCAAAGACGATACCAAAGACCCCCAGTAAACCTACGGATTTGATGATTTCGATTAAGTCAAAATTCATGATAAGGGTATAATTTGAGCGTGGGAACATTGTACATTGTGGCGACACCGATTGGCAATCTGGAAGATATTACAATCAGAGCGATTAATACTTTAGTCACAGTCCCTGTGGTGGCATGTGAAGATACTCGACATACTGGTCAGTTGATTAAAATCGTGAAAGAGAGGTATCGCCTTGTAATTTCTAATTTCGAATTTCTAATTCCTAAACAAAAATTTATTTCAGTGAGGGATTGGAATGAGGGGAGAATGGTTAGTTTGTTGCTTGGTTACTTGGTTCATAGCGATGTGGCGCTGGTCTGTGACGCGGGGACGCCCCTGATTTCCGATCCGGGATATAAAGTGGTGAGGGCGGCGAGAGCTGCGGGTTTTGGAGTGTCCCCTATCCCGGGGCCAGCTGCGGTGACGGCGGCGTTGTCTGCCAGCGGGTTGCCGACTAACAAATTCTTGTTTTTGGGATTTTTGCCTAAAAAGTGGGAACTACTCTCGGGGCTGACGCATGTGATATACGAATCGCCGACCAGGCTGGAAAAGACTTTAAGGATAATTTTGGAGAGGTACCCGGAGGCTGAGGTGATAATTGCCCGCGAATTGACGAAAGTACACGAGCAGTTTGTCGGGTATGCTTTAGGTGACAGATTGGGGAAGATAAAGGGTGAGGCGACAGTGCTGGTGTGGTTACCTGAGAGAAATATCCGAAAGGAGATTTCGGCCGACCATGGAAACGGGAATGGGAATGTTCATGGCTGATAGGATGGTGGGAGCGACGTCGGCAAGGATGCCCTGGGGTAATTGAATTGGTTTGGTAAGATTTTTGGCGGCGACGATGAAAGGGATGGGATTGGCGTTGTGCTCGGTATCGGAGGACTGGGTCATGGCGTTGATCATTTCTTCGACATTTCCGTGGTCGGCGGTAAGCATAAAAACCCCACCGGCGTCTATTACTGCCGAGCTAACTTGACCTATACATTCATCAACGGTTTCACAGGCGATGACTGCGGCGGGAATGTTGCCGGTATGGGCGACCATATCGGGGTTGGCGAAGTTGACAATTATCATGTCATATTGACCGGATTTTATTTCTGAGATTAATTTGGAAGTAAGATCTCGAGCGGACATTTCGGGTTTCTTGTCGTAAGTGGGAACTTTGGGAGAAGGAATGATGATGTGCTCTTCGCCGGGGAATGGGTCTTCACGCAGGCCGTTGAAGTAGTAGGTAACAAATCTTTCTTTCTCACTTTCGGACATGCGCAGCTGTCTTAAGCCATTTTCTGATATTACGCGGCCGAGGGGGTTGTCGACGGCCTGGGGGGGGAAAGCGATGTGGACCGGCATGTCTTGCTCGTACTCGGTCATGGTGACGAAATACAAATCTTTGATGATTGGACCCCGGGTGAAGGGTTTTTGACGAGAGGCGATTTTGGCGTCCAAGGTGTGCTTGTGCAGGTATTTGATGGCATAGGGGTCGAAGCCTACAAGGTTGCCAGTTTCTTCAAAGTCGGGTAGAACAAATGCTTTGGAGAGTTGGCGCGGCCGGTCGATGCGGAAGTTGTAGAAAATTACAGCGTCGTGCGGTTGAATGAGAGCTACGGGATGACCTGTGCTGTCGGTGATGTTGGTTGGGTCAATAAATTCGTCGGTTTGATTGGCGGTATAGGCTTGAGTGACAGCTGTTTCAATATTTGGGGCGGATTTCCCGATACCTTTGGTCAGGCAAAAATAGGCTTTGGCTGTTCTGTCCCAGCGGAAATCGCGGTCCATGGCGTAATAGCGGCCCATGACTGAGGCGATTTGGCCCGTGGATTCACGGTTCATGACAGTTTGAAGCTGTTTGAGGTATGTCATGGAGGCAGTGGGGGGTGAATCGCGGCCGTCGGTGACAACATGTATAAATACTTTTTTTAGGTCGTGATCGTGATAAAACCTTAAGAGAGCAAATAAGTGCGAAATATCAGAGTGAACTCCTCCACCCCCGACCAAACCGATGAAGTGGAGCTGTGAGTGGTTTTGTTTGACATGGGTGGCTGCGGCCGTGAGGGCGGCGTTTTGGAAGAATGTGCCGTCGGCAATTGACATGTTGATTCTGGGCAGATCTTGGTAGACGATGCGGCCGGCTCCCAGATTGAGATGACCGGTTTCAGTATTTCCGGGTTCACGTTTGGGTAAGCCCACGGATTCACCGTGGGCGATGAGCTGGGTGTGGGGATAAGATTTCCAAAGATTTGTAATATTGGGGATCTTGGCTTGAGTAATGGCATTGCTTGGTCCTTTGGGGGCGATGCCCCAGCCGTCTATAATGCAAAGAAGAACAGGTTTGGGACGGGAAGACATTTTTCTAGTATACTATGATATTGTTATGAAGTTGGCAGATGTTGAAGCGAGAAAGATAATCTCTTCGATGGGTAGTGAGACGGTAGAGGTGACGGTAGTAACGGAGAGAGATAAATTTTCGGCGGCGGTGCCGGCCGGAATATCGGCGGGGAAATACGAGGTTAAGAACGATACGGTTGAGGGGGCATTGGCACAGATCGCGGCCATAAAACCGAAAATTGTAGGAACCGATATGAGTCAGGCTGAACTGGACAGGATATTAGTTGAGGCGGGTATGGCGGGTAATGCGTCCCTCCCTATATCGGCGGCGTTTTGGAGAGCTTCTTTGGGAGAAGTTAAAACTTACAATAAGTTTCCCAAACTTTTTACGTTAATGTTTGAGGGGGGGAAACACGGCAATCCGGGGATTACAATTCAAGAGTTTGCCGTGGTGGAAGACACGGTGGAAGAAGCGATGCAGGATTTTAGGAAGCTAAGAGACTATCTGGAGAGCGCGGGAATCGAGACTACAGTGGGGGCGGAGGGTGCGTTTTCACCTGAGGGGTTTGACAATTTGAAGACTTTGGATACAATTTCGAAGGTGTTCGCTGATAAGAAAATTGCTCTGGATGTGGCTGGAAGTTTTGTAATGGGGGGAATTGACTACAAAGAACTGAAGGCAAAATACAACATCGCTTCGATTGAAGATCCTTATTCGGATGAGCAGTGGGACGAGTGGAAAAAGTTTTATGATGAATTCGGCCAAAAGATTATGGTGGTAGGAGATGATTTAACGGTGACAAACAGTGAGAGAATTAAACGGGCACTTGCTCCGCAAGTTGTTAACGCGATAATTGTAAAGCCCAATCAAAACGGGACAATTTCTGGTACTTTGGAGGCGGTGAAGTTGGCTCGGGAGTATAACTTGGCGATAGTGGTGTCGCACAGGGCAGAAGAAACTAATGACTATTGGATCGCGGATTTTGCGTTGGAGGTGGGAGCCGACTTCGTAAAATTCGGCGGCATGGACAGGGGAGAAAGGATCGCTAAATATAACAGACTACGGGACAGGGGGATGGGTTAGTTCGGTTTCGATGGCGAGGAGGCGGTTGTATTTGGCGACGCGCTCGCCTCTAGCTGGGGCGCCAAATTTGGCATAGTCGGCGCCGATGCCAACGGCGAAATCGGCAATAAAGGTGTCGTTGGTTTCGCCAGATCGGTGTGAGGCGACAACTTTCCAACCGGCGGCGTTGGCCTGGTGGATAACTTCGAGAGTTTCCGAGACAGTTCCGACTTCATTCAATTTGACGAGTATTCCGTTGCATGCTTTGTCGGCTACGGCTTTTTTCACCAGTTTGGAATTGGTGGCTAACAGGTCGTCTCCAACAATGGTGGTAATATTGCCTAATTCGGCGGTGAGGTTGATCCAGCTTTTCCAGTCCGCCTCTGATATTGCATCTTCCAGCAGGCGCAGGTGGTATTGGTTGTTGAGATCTCTTAAGTAGTCAATGAATTCATTGGCTTCCATGGGCGAACTTCGGTCTTTGATAATGTAACGGTTGTCTTTGAAAAATGAGTTGGCGGCGATGTCCAACCCCAACTCGATGTCTATGCCGGGTTTGTGGTTGGTTTCGATGATGGCTTCCTGGAGGATTTCAAGAGCGTCCAGGTTGGTAAACAAATTTGGAGCAAACCCGCCTTCGTAACCGACGCTGTGGATGGCTCCCCGGCGGGCCAATAAGCGTTTTATAGTCTGGTAAATTACAACTCCGGTTTCCAGGGATTCGGCAAAGGGGTGCAGCCTGCTGGAGATAATATGAAACTCCTGGAAATCCAAATTGCCGGCTCCGTGTTTACCGCCGTTTATCATGTTGAAGACGGGGCTGGGAATGAAGAGAGGTTCTTTGTTGCCAATTACATCGGCGATATATTTGTAAAGCGGCTGGCGAAGAGACGCGGCTAGAGCTTTGGTGGTCGCCATAGAAACTCCAAGAATGGCGTTGGCACCGAGTTTTTTCTTTTCGGGGGTTCCGTCTAAATCTATGAGCCACTTGTCGAGGTCCAGGATGCTGGTAAATGGCTTGTCTAGAACGGCTGATGCTATTTCCTGATTAACGCGGGAAATTGCGGCCAGTACTCCCCTGCCCAAATAGCGGCGAGGGTCGTTGTCACGCAGTTCAAAAGCTTCCGAAGAGCTGGTTGACGTCCCTGAGGGGACAGAGGCTATACCGTAGTCACCACTGTCCAGGATAGAAACAACTTCTAATGTTGGGTCGGCTCGGGAGTCGAGAATTTCCCGGGCATAGAGTTTTTGAATTTTGGGCATATCTTAAATTTTGTTGACTATTTTTAATTCATTATGATAAATGATTTCGCGAGTACGCTCGATGGCGTCGGGATTGACTGAGATGCTGGTAATCCCCCAGCTAACCAGCTTTTCTACCAGGTCGGGATATTCGGATGGAGCTTGGCCGCATATTCCACAGGTAATGCCCATTTTTAGACTGGTCTTGACAGTCTTTTCCAAGGCCCAGAGGACGGCGGGGTTTCGCTCATCGAATTGGGGGGCTACATCCTGGTTGTCCCGATCGGTTCCCAAAATGAGCATGGTGAGGTCGTTACTGCCTATTGAGACGCCATCCAGGCCGACGTTGATAAAGTCTTCCAGGAGGATGACATTTGAGGGAATTTCCACCATCATCCAAAGCTTGAATGACCCAGAGCGATAAAGACCGGTAGCAGCGACTAGTTTTTTGACATCGACCAGTTCAGGAACCGATGAGACAAAGGGGATCATGAGATGTAAATTTTTGTAACCATGGGTATTTCTGACCCGTTTAATGGCTTCCAGCTCGAGGTTGAAGACGTCGGGGTTTTTGATGTAGCGGAGAGCTCCGCGAAACCCAAGCATGGGATTTGATTCTTGGGGTTCATAGGCCTCACCGCCCTTGAGGGAGCGGTATTCGTTGGTTTTGAAGTCTGTGGCTCGGTAGATTACGGGACGGGGATCGAAGGCCCGACAAAATTTGGTCATTGATTCTGCCAGATCGTGAACGTACTGTTTTTGCTTACCTTCGGCGATGACTTTTTTGGGGTGGACTCCAAGATTGGCGATCATGAATTCTGCCCTAAGAAGTCCCACTCCATCGACGTTTCTTTCGGCTACTCTGTCTGCGGCTTCGGGTTCAGCCAAATTTACGTAAAGTTTGGTGGCAGTCTTGAAATTTTTTGGTAATTGGAAATTGTAAGGAGAGGGTTGGGTGTTTTGCGAGGTAATGGGTGAGGAGGGACTGGGAGAACCTGGAAAAATCTCGCCGGTGGAGCCGTTTAGGGTGATGATCATGCCATTTTTGAGATCGGTAGTGGCGGTGGAGGTCCCGACTATGCAGGGAACGCCGAGTTCGCGGGAGACGATGGCGGCGTGGGAGGTGAGCCCGCCACGATTGGTAATGATACCGGCGGCCCGTTTCATAGCAGGCACGAAGTCCGGGGTGGTCATATCGGTAACCATGATGTCTCCGGCTTTGACCTGGTCTAAGTGCTTGACGTCGATGATTTTGACTGGTCCCCAGACAAGACCCGGTGAGGCGGGTGCTCCTTTCAAAATAGGGTTGGCGTGAATTTGGGCAGGTTTTGAGGGGGAATATTCTTTTGAAAGGTCAGATTTTAAGGTTGTGATGGGACGGGATTGGACGACGTAGAACTTGCCATTTTCCCTGGCCCATTCGATGTCCTGGGGAAAGAAATAGTGACGATGAATTCTTTTGCCAATATCGGCGATTTCTAAGATTTGCTTGTCAGTAAGCTTGGGAAGACCCTGGAGTTTTTTGGGGACAGGGACTTGCTTTACCCCTTGAGCCTTTCTGACCTCCATGATAGTTTGGGTCGAGGGAATTTTGACGGTGATTTTGCCGGAAGCGCGGGATATTTCGTAGTGATCCGGGGTGACCACACCCTGGACGATATAATCACCCAGACCGTAGATCGCCTCGACTATGATGCGGTCGCGATTTTGGGAGATGGGGTCGGTAGTAAACATGACACCGGAGACTTCGGACTGGACCATTTTCTGGACAGGTACGGCGATGCCCACTTTGAAATGGTCGAATTTTTTTTGGTCTCGGTAAAATATAGCCCGGGCGCCAAAAAGCGACTCCCAGCATTGGCGAACTTTTATTAAAAGATTTGTATCGCCTATGACATTGAGATAAGACTCCTGCTGACCGGCAAACGAGGCGTCGGGCAGATCTTCGGCGGTGGCTGAGGAGCGAACTGCCACGGCTAAGCTAGAGCCGAGCTGGTCATAGCTGGTAAACAGCTCTTGGGAGACTTGTTCAGGCATTTCGGCAGAGTGAAGGAGTTTTTGGACTTTATCGGAGGCGGACTCAAGTTGTCTTGTATCTGAGACATCGCATTTTAGTAGAATGTTTTTTATTTGGGGACGTAAGTCGTTGGCGTCCAGGAAGTCGAAATAGGCTGATGAGAGGATGACAAAACCCGGTGGGACGGGTATCTTGGCCTGGGTGAGTTCGCCTAAATTGGCACCTTTGCCGCCGGCTATAGCGATGTCACTTTTGGATATTTCGGAAAACCAGCGGATATATTTGGCAGTTTTTTTCATAGACTTCTTACTTTAATTTATCTTTCATCCAGTCTACCCAAGGGATGGGACCGGGGTCAACACCATAAGTTTGGGATAAGCTATAAGAAAGATAAGCCGAGGCTTGGACGAAATCCATGACTTCGAACAATCGAGTGGGAGCTGACGGGGACCAGCTGAGGACGGGGATGTGGTTTTTGCCAATAATTTCCTGCGTGGGTTCTATGCGTTTGATGACTTCGGGGTGGTAGTTTTTGGAGATAATGAATAAGAAGGCTAAATGCGATGCGTTTGATGAGGGGTGGGCGAGGCCCTCAAGGAGATGGTGGTTCAGCTCGGGAAGATCGAAGGCGGCGCTCATGGTTTTGGAATTTTCGTTGAGCATGTTTTTGGCGGCGTGGGCGGCTCCGATTAAGTGCTCAGCGCTGACTAAAATTGGCAGCCGGTTGTGCAGTCTCTGGGCGACTTGTTCCATTTGTGAGAAAGACTCACCTTGGCGGCTGGTGAGAAATTGGGGCAGGGAGTCAAGAGGTTCCTCGGCAGTAATAAGCTGGCAGCGGGAGAGGAGGTACAAAACAGAGAGAATATTGTATCCTAATCCGAGTCGTGGTTGGGTACTGGGATTGTGAACGGGGTCGAAAATATAAGCTGGAATGTCAAATTGTTTTGCTATTTCGCCGAGTTTCCCGCCCGCAGAAATAATAAACATCTGACTGCCTCTGGCTCGAGCCTCCGCCAGTGAAGAAAGAGTTTCTTCGGTATTTCCGGAATAGCTGGAGAGGATGACCAGGGTTTTTTCGTTTACAAAATTGGGAAGGTGATATTGGGTTGAGACAACAATTGGGACTTTTAGAGTTTGGCGGTCGAGGCAGGAAATTATCCGGCCGCCCAAGGCTGACCCGCCCATGCCTGAGACGACAACATTTTGGACTAGGAAGCATTGAGGGGGAATCGCCTTTTGGGCAATTTCATGAAGGACTTGCCGGCATTGATCCGGGAACTGTTTGATAGAGTCCAGGACTCCCAGGGAGTCCAAGGGCGGAGAATCGTCGCGGCGGACGGGTTGGCTGTGAACGGGGTGAATGATGGATCTGGCTAAGTTTAGACCTTCGTGACCTAATTTGCGGGCACTATTAGGATCCGGGCTTTCGGCAAACACTCGAAATTCGGGGGCGTTGCCGGAACCGCGAAAGAGAAGCCACTGTTGGGGTGATAGATAAATTTTGACGCCGTCGGTAGTATCGATTCGGCTGGCGTGGTACTTTTCCTGAGCAGCCGAGTAGATAGAAGAGTATTTATCGAAGGGACAATCGATTTTGTCCCGAAAAATTTCGAAGTGAGGTAAGGAATCGACTGCTTGGGAAAGCGGCGATGAAGATTTGATTAGATAATTGAGTAATTTGACCATAGTAACTGCTCCGTCGCGACCGAAGTGGATTTCTGAGCTGATGGCTCCTCCATTGGCTTCGAAGCCGAAAGTAGATCCGACTTCTTTCATCTTGGCGGCGACGTGGGTGGATCCCACTGGAGTACGGAAAACCTTTTTTCCTATATGGTCGATGACGGATGAGGTGCTGATGGGGGTAACAATGGCTGGGCTGGAAGAATCACGGGCGAGGAGGGCGCAGGTGTAGTCGCCAGGAATGAATTGGCCTTTTTCGTCCACAAATATCACCCGATCGCCGTCGACGTCGAAGCCGATGCCGAAGTCAGCGTGGGCGAGGAGTACTTGGCGAGAGAGGTCGGCGTAGTCGGAGGCTTTTTCAGTATCTTTTCCGGAAAAAAATGGTGACTGGATGTCGCAGTAGTTGGTGCAAGTAAAATCCAGTTTTAGATCCAGGAAGAGATCGCGAATGATCCCCGTTTGAGCTCCGTTTGAAGTGTCGAGAACTATTTTCCAGTTGGGGTACGGGGGGTGGGAGAGGCTTCTTAATAAATTTAAATACAATTCTTTGGCGGAAGAGTCGTATTTGACATCGGGTATTGAATTGTCGGTTTTAAGCCTGGAGTCAGAAAACAATTTTTCAATTTCCAGTTCATGAAGTTTGGTTACTTCCTCGCCGTCAAACATGAGTTTAACGCCGTTTAAGTCGGCGTTAATATGACTGCCGGTGATCATGACGGCACCGGAGACGTGGGGGGAATTTTTGAGAAAATAAGTTAAAGCTGGAGTAGGGATAACTCCTTGGTCTAAAGCGGAAAATCCAGCGGCAGACAAACCTTGAATTAGACCATCCTTGATTCTGGGACTAGACTGGCGCGGATCGTAGGCGAGGGCTACGGGGCCGTTTTTACCTTTTGATTTGAGCCAGGTCCCGAAAACGAGGCCAATTTTTTGACAAAAGTCTTTGGTGAAAAGAGAATCGGCTGGTCCGCGGATACCTGAAGTGCCGAAAAGCTTGGGCATTGAAACTATCTTACCAGTTTGGTTAGCCAAATCTCTAGTGCGGCTTGGAGATCGTAGGGAGCCGACGAAGTTTTTTGCTGGAATTCCAGCTGGAGCAAGTCGGAGTTCATTTTTTTTAAATCGGTGATCGTAAATTTGGCTGTAAAACGACCCTGGCCCAATAAAACTTTGTGAAGGCGGGTGGCGAGGGAGGCAAAAACTTGTTCAACTGGACTGACCTGAAGGGCGCGGTGAAGAGTTTCTAGTGCGGGGGAGTCGAGGAAAGCAAAAATGTGCTTGGGGAGATCAAATCTTTTGATTATTTTTTCGGGGAATGATTTTAGTTGGCCGGTTATATCTTTGGGATCCCAGGTGACTATTTTTTCGTCAGTGTTTTTGAGGAGATAATCGATAATTTGTTTTTTGGCGGAGGAGGGCCTTTGGGAGAAGAGGCTTTCGATGAAGACGGTGTTATTGGGACCAAACAGAGATTTGGATTCGACGGCTTGGACTAGGGTAGTGAGGTCGATTTGATCGCCGGATAATTCGACTATATTGTCGCCAGTTTTTGCGGTTGTTTGCTTGGCCGCCAAAAGATGTTCCCGGGACGAAAGTGAATTATCTCCGTGAATAATCTGCATTTAGTTGTTGCTAAGTGGTGCGTTATTCTAGTTGGTCGTATACGGAATACGGAACCGCTGGTTGAGGCGGGGGGTGTGATCGTCTATGGTCACATTCCGGCTAGTAATGATGTTATATTGATGGTCGAGAACTTGCAAAGAGTAGTCCCCCGGTTCGGGAGTAAACAGGTAGCGGCCCCGTTCGTCGGTTTGGAGGGCGGTGTAGAGCTCGGGGGTATCCTCGCCCACTTTTTGGCGGTAGAGGCGAAGGAGAACTTTGGCGGCCGGGCGACCGGAGCGGTATTGAACGAGGCCCCATGTGCGGCGGCTTAAAGTGTGGCGCAGGGAAAGGAGGAAAGCCACGGCGTAGGAGACGAAGGTGATTTTGTTGAAAGCGACTGGGGAGATCCAGACGGCGTAGGCGCTCAGGCCTAAGCCAAAGACGGTGATGGGTAAGTGGTACCTGACCAGGATGTAAGAAGTGAAGTTTTTAATCTGGAGGTAGACTTTGAGAAAGAGGCGGCCGGGAGTTTGGGGATCGAGGGGAATGGCCACCGGGTGGACGGGCTCGCCCACCACCTCGTAAGGATCGCCGGGGCGGTAGATGCGGGAGTAGGTAGCATTTTCGGGGACGGTCAACAACCGGGAAGGGAAGAGGTAGCCGAGCTTTTCGGCTTTGATGGAGTAGGTGTCCGAGGGGGCGGTGAGGCTGAAGCGGCCGTCATTCTCGGTGTAGGCAATCTGCAAGTTGCCGGAGTCAGAGTAGAAGAGGAGGTAGACTGCAGACAGAGGGGTGTTGGAAAGCGAGTCAAAGACCAGGCCGTAAGACTTGCGCTTGCGTTTGACCAGCCCCAGGCCGGTGAAAAGGGAGCTGGCCAGCTGAGACAGGCCGGAAGCCAGCTGGTGCAGGGACTGGGGGGAGAAAAGCAAGAAGGCAGCGGCCGGCGGAATGAGGGTGGCGGCGACGGCTCCGGCTTCGATCACCGAGGCGACGACTAGGGCCCCGGCGGCGGCGACGGAGATGGCAGTAGTCACGGTCGAGACGGCGGCGGCGGCCTGGGCGGGGGGAGACTCTTGAAGCTGGACCCTAACCTCGGCGATGGTGTCAATAATCGGAGCCAGGACTTCGGCGACGGCTTCGAGGGCGGGAGTGACGACTTCTATTATGACGGAGATTAAAGTCACCAGCGGCTCGAGGGCGGGAATAATAATGTCGGTGATGAGGTCCGCGCTAGGAGTTGCCGGGTTGACCAGATCGACGATGATGTCCACAAGGGAGGCGGG
>Ga0209542_10001244_pt1 | contig 60495 bp, 73 predicted proteins | sample RifCSPhighO2_01_FD_184028 | JGI IMG/M metagenome (GOLD analysis project Ga0209542, IMG submission 184028) | Soil microbial communities from Rifle, Colorado - Rifle CSP2_plank highO2_0.1 (SPAdes) (version 2) | ecosystem: Environmental > Terrestrial > Deep subsurface > Rock core/Sediment ...
AATTCGTCTATTTCATCAAATTCTTTTTGTAATTTCTTATTGATAAATTTCTTCATTGCATACGTTGCACAACCTTCTAAAGTAAAATGATGTGTTGGGAAGAAACCATGCTGTTTATCAATCAAATGCCACACTTCATGCGCAATCACTTCATCTTGCACAACTTTTTCAATTTCATTAAAAGGTTGTAAAATACATATATCGGCTCCTGAACCAAAATACTTTTTTTCGTCAACAGAAGCGAAAAAATCAGGATGCGATTCCCAGTTATGGACTATTGCTGCTAAGAAGTATTTTCTTGAGCAAGAACATTAAGATGGGTGATAATTAAATCAGTATCTCTGCGGAGATACTGCATAGACAGAAACCCTTAAAAATGTATTATTCTCCATGATAATAATAAGCTCATTATTCCTTAATGAGAAGAAAGGCCTTATAGTCTAGTGGCAAAACAGCTCGTTTACACCGAGCGGTCGGCGGTTCGATTCCGCCTAAGGCCATATACTATCGCAAAGCGATACTATTTATTTCCTTAACGGGAATTGAAGTAAAATTTAAAAAATAAAAATTGAATAATTATGAAAAAATATAGTATTAGTCAGGGAGATCTATATGCGGGAGATCATGAACTTATTGAGTTTGCTGAAAAAATTGACCCTCTGTCTTCCCTAACAATTGAACAACAATTTCAAGAGCTAGCTGATAGTTATTTAGAAGATATTTTTAAGGGTAGGGAAGATTTTGAGAGATATATCAAATTATTTGGAAAGATTAATCATTTAAATGATTATGCTATACTATTCGCGCATGGAGGAGAAGTAAATGGTAATTGGACTTACTGTGATAATGGGAAGGATATTAAAGTCCAAAATTGGGTCAATAAAACAGATGGAAAATATGCTGGTTTAATTTTATGTTCATGCAATCCTGGCTCTTATTCTCTAATCAGTAAGAAGTCTGTTTTAGTTTACCCTGATAGTGATATTGATTTCATAGGCGGAGGAGGAGAAATTACTGGAAGAAATGTTTGTTTTGATTTATATGTGCCAAAAAAAGGAAATATAGACTCTTATGTAATGGGTGTTGAATTAGAGGAACTAGAAAGAAAATTGGGAATTAAAAGTTTAGGGTAATAATATATAATTAATAAAAAAATTAAAACAAAATGGATTTCGAATAGCCTAAGGCCCTGTTATTTACGAAATCTATTAATAGTTTCATCATCTAACAAATAGATGTATAATACAACGTATTTACCCACTATTGAAAAATTTTATATAGATCTATTCAGGAGTTTAGACTCTAAAAATTTGCCTCATTCTAAAAATCATTATCCTCAGTCAAAATTAAAAGTTATGAAATGTATTGAAGATACAAATGGAGAATGGGTTCCATCGCAAGATAGCTTAGAAAAAAAGGTACTATGAAGAAACATTTATTTTTTATTAGTTTATTTCTTTTCTTGATTTTTTTTGCTCTACGATTATTTTTTTATTTCACTGATTTTAATATCTATGGCATTCCGGTTTTATGTTCGTCTATTGGAGGCATTTGGTGTTATTGGCCTGCTTTAACGGATGTATTGAATGGCACTCTTATAGTTGTTGCTCTTATCCTACTCTGGATGTTTTTAAGAAAGAAATAAAAAAGACTCATGCATAGAATTTTTATGGACGATGAAAAACAAGAATAAATTGGAAATGAATAATTATTTAAATAAATCCACCCTTAATTGTATATGAAAAAAACAGTTATTTATTCTTGCTGCAATTCTGGCGGTGCAGTGTATGGCTTTGGTTTTATTGGTGCCGTGATTTATTATATTTCCTCGGCAACGGGTTTTTGGAATGGTGTTCTCGGTATTTTAAAGGCGTTGGTTTGGCCTGCATTTTTAGTGTTTGAGTTATTGCAATTTTTGGGTGCGTAAATACCCCCAAAATTTATAATAAGTTGATTGGTTTTGACTAACTTATTTTTAATCATCTTTTAAGATATTAGGTACTTCCAAACGTGGAATTTTTCTTACCTTAACTTTCCTCAATCCGAGTATTTTCGCTTTCATCAATCTATGAAGCCCGTCAAGAATTAACCACTTTCCTTTATTCCACATTATATCTATTGGGTGAGTTAAATCAGATTTCATAGTTCTTTCATATTCTTCTTTGTAGTTATCTGGATTACTTATTATCTCTATTGATTTTAAGTTATATATCTGACTTCCATGCCAATGAAATGGAATCTCAAAATGCCAAGTTAATTCTTCTATATTTATCTCTTCAACAGGATAGTTTAACTTCCAAACCTTTTTTTCGTCCCAACTAAAGTCAAATCCTACCTCTTCAATTATTTTTGGCAATTTCTTTTCTTTCATAATAAACTAAATTTTATTAGATTAATAAATTATTCTTCTCCAACATATTCCAACTAAGTCACTCTCATTTTTATCACAGAAAAAATAAGTTAGTCAGTTCTAACAGACATATTTATAATATGTTGCTCTAAAAATAGCACTATATTACAAAAGTTCGTTTTTCTAGTTTTATCCACTGTTTGATTCGTCCCTTACTGCTTGATTAGTACTTTCCAATATATAATTTCTGATAAATTGTTCCTCTGTTCCAAATGGAATTTCATCTCCACATTTGCTGTTATGACAGTACATCTGGACTAATTGTCGATAGTAATTTCTAGCTTGTTTTTCCAAACTATTCTTTAGTTCTGTTTGATCTTTCATATTATTCCTTTGTTCCACTAAGAACTTCCTTGTGGTTTGTTTAGTGGTTGAATCACGGGCAAAGAATCTTTTATTTGTTTATCTGGAGAACCATAAAACTTTTCATGATTTCTGTTAACTTTCTCTGGAAAATTTCCTAAACTATCAAAAACCTTACTTAAACCAACGTAATAGTTGCTATCCAGAACAGAAACACCTAACTTTATATGTTGTTCCCCTATTGGAATATGCATCTCTCCATCTGAGCTTACTATCACATATGGAGCAAATTGGAATCTTTCTACTTGACTGTCATCTTCCCTAAAGGTTATTCTTCCTTCAGAATAAGCTTTTTGAAATCTAGAGGTAACTTCTTTACTTACATTATCAAATTCCTCATTTGATACATGAACTAGCTTTCTGTTTGTTCTTCCAGACTCTCTTGAGATAGCCTGACTTAACTTCCATTGAGATTGAGAATGTTCTATATCTAATGCTTCTCCAATATCAATCAAGTCATGCAGGTTATCCTTACATACAACTGTATTTATCTTCATTTTCTTACCTATAGCAGAATAATGTTTGTAAGATTCAATTATAGTTTCATATGAACCTTGCCTTCCTTTTATATGATCATGTAAGTCTTCAACTCCATGAATGGACAAAGCTATACAATCTGCATATTTCTCGAGTGCGTTTCTTACATTATCTCTTTTATGAGTTGTGCCATTTGTAGAAACAATAACATACAGACCTAAATCCTTGGCCCTTTCAATAATTACTGGAAAATTAGAATAAAGTGTTGGTTCTCCTCCGGAAAGATCAACTGCTTTTGCATCTTCCTGAACAATGTTTTCGAGTCCAGAAATCCATTCTTTATCAGTTAATTGATCGGCTATCCTTGCTCTTCTCATATTTGAATCAAAAGATATTGCATAACAAAAAGCGCAACTCTCATTACACCTATTAGTAAGTTCAAAGATGTATGTTCCAATTTGCGTTTCATTATTAATATTCATGATTAGGCGGTAACATATTACTTACTTAAAAGAAATCTCTCCCTTTAGGGGTAGTAGTAAAAAAGTTTATAAGGGTGAGAAACTCGATAAGGATATGGATAAAAGTATATTCGCCGAAATAGGTTTTTCAAAAGGAGAAATTAAAGTCTATTTTGCTTTATTAGAAAAGGGGAAATCGAAAACAGGGGAAATAAGCAAATACTCTGGAGTTCACACTTCAAAAGTCTATTTAATATTGGATAAACTTATCCAAAAAGGCTTAGTTTCTTATATAATAGAAAATAACATAAAATATTTTCAACCATCAGATCCGGAGCATTTACTAGAGTATATTAAATTGAAGAAAAATAGGCTATCAGAACAGGAAGAACAATTGAAAAAAATAATCCCTAAGATTAAAGAAAAACAGAAGCTTTCTCAATATAAACAATCAGCCGCAGTTTATGAAGGAATAAAAGGTATAAATGTCCTTTTTGAAGAAATGTTAGATCTATGGAAGAAAGGTGAAGAATATCTTGTCTTTGCACCTGGTGATGAATTCAAAAATGAAAAAGTGAATGAATTTTTTAAGAAACACCACTTAAAAAGAATAGAAAGGGGAGTGGTTGTAAAAGTCATTGCTTTAGATTCACAAAAAGAATTCTATAAAAAAGAGTATAAAGAGGTTAAAAATTTTGATTTTAGATTCAGTTCTCTTGCTCTTCCAGCAGGAGTAAACATAGTTGGAAATAAAGTATCGATGCTTATAGGAGAACCTTATCCAACTGCATATTTAATAGAATCTCCATTTATGGCTAAGAGATATAGGGATTTTTTTCAAAATATCTGGAAAATTGCGAAACCATAATATACTGCCATTTTTGTAGTAGTATGTTTATAAATTACTAGAATATAATTAACTATGGCTGTTCAGCAAATCTTCGTAAATCTTCCGGTGAAGGATCTCCAAAAAACTAAAGCATTTTTTTCTGAACTCGGTTTTGAATTTAATCAAAAATTTACCGACGATAATGCAGCATGTTTGATAATTGGAGAACATATTTTTGCGATGTTACTGCGTGAAGAGTTTTTCAAAACCTTCACACCGAAAACGATTAGTGACGCAAAAAAGAATACGGAGGTTTTATTGGCATTGCAGGTTGAAAGCAAGGAGGAAGTTAATGAAATGATCGAGAAAGCTATTGCTTCCGGTGGCACGGAACCACGAGAAGCACAGGATCATGGGTGGATGTTTGGCAGAAGTTTTGAAGATATCGACGGTCATATTTGGGAAGTTTTTTTTATGGATGAAAAAAATATGCCAAAACAATGACCCAGCCTTATTAGATAGATATTTAAAGCCGCTTAATTTCATATAATTTCCAGCTTAAGAGGATGCTGGGGAAGTAAATATATGGGAGGACCAACAATGGGAAGATTCGAAGATCGTAGAAACGACCGACCAAGAAACGGCGGTGGTGGCGGATTTAATCGTGGTTTTAGAAGTAATTTTGGACCAAGAGAAATGCATAAAGCTGTTTGCGATGAATGCAAGAAAGAATGTGAAGTTCCATTTAAACCGACAGAAGGAAAACCGGTTTATTGCAAGGACTGTTACATGAAACGAAATCCACGGTTCTAATTTTTAGAACATATTATTTTTTATTTTTTTATTTGCTCTTTAAGAGATTTTGAAATAGAATTCTTATTTTTTATTTTGCAACTTTACTGTCCAGTCTGCTAGTGCTTTGAGCAGTTCTGTAATTTTTTCACGAGATTTTTCATCGTTTAGATTTCCTTCATAATCAAATTTGTCTGCTGCAGAAGGAACCATAACCTCTGGTCGATTTAAAGGGAACATGTTAAGATAAACGAAAACCTGCCGTAAATGATACTGGGCTCGCGCTGTACCAGTCATAGCAACTGATGCGCCCATAATAGCGACTGGTTTTCCATCCCAGGAATTATCGCCGTATGGCCGTGAAGCCCAATCAATAGCGTTTTTTAAGACACCTGGAATCGAATAATTGTATTCTGGCGTTGCGAATAGAATTGCATCTGCATTTTTTATTTTTTCTTTGAAAATTTTAATAATTTCCGGTGGATTCATTTCTTCATCTTGATTATAGATAGGAATATCCTTTATGTCAAAAACTTCTAATTCAACATCATCAGGACATAAATCTACTGCATTTTTCAATAAATATTTATTAAATGATTCTTCGCGAAGGCTACCTGCAATTCCTAATACCTTTATCATAAATATAATTATGAGTTAATTGTTTAAATAATATGGTATTTTTTTATACAGAAATAACCAATATAAAATTTTTTAAACACAGATTTTCTTGTATTTGCAAGCGCGACTAGTTTATCGGTAGAATGTATCCTTGCCAAGGATAAGAGCCGGGTTCAATTCCCGGGTTGCGCATATGCCCTTATTTGAGAAGATATTTTGATTATATTTGTTCTAAATTCTCCATTCCCATCCATCATCTTCTATAAGTTTCTTTGCTTCAGTGGGAATTTCATGATCATATTTTATTATTTTAGGTTTCATTAAAGCTAGTTTTTCCACGATTTTCCATTGTTCTTCTATTTCCTCTTCTGAAACAAAGTAAGTTTGTTTTCCTGAAAAAACGTCGGCAATAAGATGTACATAGGGTTCTGCAGGAAAATAGTCATTGGTAAAATCTATTTCTGTTTCTTTGTTGCTGCGCTGAATTATAACTGCAGATTTTTTCTTGGAAAGTTTTTTCCCTGCCAGTATATAGATCGGAATATTCTCATAAATCATTTTGATAGCGACAAATGTTTCAGTCTTTGAATGCTGAGGAATTTTATCTTCTTTTAAATATTCATTATACTGTCCACATATTATTTTCTCAATGGATAATTTTTTCAAAATGAATATTTTCTCCGCTTCTTTTTTTGCTAAAGTAATAGCAGCTAACTGCAAAATATGATTTTGGAAAACATCCTTTAGCGCGCCAAATTTATTGTAGTACTCTCCCCGTGTTCCAATGCCAAATGGCTCGATGAATATAATTTGTAATTTTTCAGGCTCTCTTAATTTTTCCAACTCATGAATTGATTTTTTTCCGAGATAATGATCCATCCGAAATATATTCTCATCAGAAAAATATTTTTTCAGTAACATATTTAATTTACTCGCGGAATCTGTATCTTCTCCAAACGGCTTTTCTATAATGATTTTCGAATTGCGAGAGATATTATTATTCCCTAAAGCTTCAATTATTGGTTCATAAAATTCGGGCGATGTGGAAATATAGAAGATTTTATCCTTTATTCGATGTTTTTTTTCAATATTTTCTATGTAGCTTGCTAATTCACTATATTTTTCTTTATCAGAAAATGTTAATTGAAAATAATCCAAATTTTCTTTAAATTCTTGAAGTTTTTTATCTTCTACATTTTTTATATGGGGTTTTACTTCTTGGAGTATATATTCGGGAGATAAATCTCTTCTAGATACGCCTAGAATTCGTGTATCTCGCAATTTTCCTTGTTTGAATAACTCGTAAAAGGCTGGAATAATTTTTTTTCGCGATAAATCTCCGCTAACGCCGAAAAGTATGAACAAATCCATAAAATGTTTATGTACGAGTATAATTTAAAGATATCAGTATTGATTTTCCCAATTTTTGCACGCGACCTTAACTTCAGTGTCTATTTCTGGGGTCACACGGACTGACTTATAATTAGTTCCATGCTCCTCATTATACGCTTTATGGGACTCGTCACATAATGGAAGTATTTTTGAGTGACCGCAAGAACATACTTTATAGGTTAAACCTTCTTTCATGTTAAGTGATTTTTGTTCGTCCATGATTTTATAGAATTTGAGGGTTTTTATAGATTTCTCAAAAAAGTTTCAATTTCTTTTTCCTTTTCCTCTAATATTTTTTGATTATTGGCTTCCATGTTAAATCTTAAAAAAGGTTCGGTTTTACTTATGCGAATGTTGCACCAGTAGTTGTCGAAATAAAAGCTCATACCGTCTATTTTTTCTATTTTTTTTGGATTTTGTTTCTTGAAATAATTAACTATTTTTTTGTATGCATTTTCTCTAGATTTAAACTTTAAACTTTTTTCCTGCATTTTAGCATATATATTACACGAAGAAACAAGTTCTGAAAATTTTACTGATTTGTTTTTCCTTTTTTCTTTTGAAAATATTTCCAAAATTATTAAACTGGTTATAATTCCAGAGTCTGCATAAAAATTATTTTTATAGTAAAAGTGACCTGAATCTTCACAGCCAAAGTAAGCATTTTTTTCTTTTAGCATTTTTTTTATGAATGCGTGGCCGACAGGACATCTTATTGCCTTAAATTTTGAATGAGCTGCAAATTCAGTGAGTGATTTGCTCATAGTAACGCTGTACAGGAAACCAGATTTTTTTATTTTTTCTGAAAAATGTTTAATTATTAAATACGCAATTGATGAAGAATCTATTAATTTACTATTTTCATCGACGAAAAAAACTCGATCCATATCACTATCAAATGCAATCCCTAATTCGAATTTATTTTTGACAATGTTTTTACGCAGATCTTCTGTATTTTTTAGAATGAATGGATTTGCATCATGTTTTTCGAAGTTCCCTGTTATTTCAAAGCATTCTTTAATTACCTTGAAAGGAAATCCATCATAGATTAATGGGAAAATTTTTCCGCCCATTCCATTTCCTGCATCAACAATTATTTTTATTGGTTCAAAGGATCTTTGGTCAATAAATGTATCGACGTATTTTTTGTAATCTTTGTAAATGTCTTTTTTGATAATTTTACCTAATGATGACTGCTTAAATTTATTTTTTAAAACTAATTCTTTTATTTTTTCTAATCCAGTTCCTAAACCAATTGGTCGAGCTTTTTCCCTTACTATTTTTATACCCTCATACTGAATAGGATTATGGGAGGCCGTTATCATTACTCCAGGTAGATCAAACTTTCCGGTTGCAAAATATAATCCGGGCGTATCAATCATGCCAATATCGATCACATCGCATCCTTGTTCAGTCACTCCTTTTACAAAGCTATTTTTTAAAATAGGCGAAAATTTTCTCATGTCTATGCCCACAATTAATTTTTTACATTTCAAGAAATCTACAACAGCTTTTCCTGTGATATATGCAAGTTCCTCATCAATTTCTTTTTCAGATAGACATCTTACATCATTACCTCTAAAACACATCTCAACTCTTTTTTTAAAATCCATCTTTTATTAAAGTATTGCAATTTTTTAAATGTTCTTTACCACAATATTTATAAAATTGCTGTTTGCCGCATTATTATGCCTTATATTAATCCGGATAAAATACCTATTGATGATGTAGTTGAAAATTTGTATAATTTTGATTCTATTGGGGCATTATCTTTAGATGGTGTTTTAACGACGACTGGAATAAACGAATTAAATTCATTTGCCAGAACTTATAATGAATTGACAAAAGTAAAAGAAATGCAGGGAAAAGTTAGACAAGACATGAGAACTAAATATTTTTATGATATTGATGAACATACTTTTTCTCCGCAGGAATTTTTACCATTACAAAAATTTGTTGATGAATATTCTCTGATTTACTCCGAGATTGCTAAAAAAGCGAATTTTAACGGCACTAGCTTTAATGCATTAGGCATCCATCATTATGGAGAAAACTCGCAAGGGATTACTCCTCACCAAGATTTTTCAACTGATCGAGACCTTATTTCAATTTTTATTCTCATTGGGCAAGATCCATTGTATGTATGCCTCGATAGAAAAAAGAATGGTTCTATTGCTCTCGCTCAAAATCCTGGAAGTTTAGTATTATTGAGAGCTGCGCGACAAGAGTCAGAACAAAAGTATCGTCCAATCCATTATTTAAATCCGGTTACCAGCGAAAGATATACATTAATTGTCCGAAAATGCGATCTTCAAAAAAATTCAAAAAAATACTAATGAATTAATTTAGTCGATGCGTCTACAATCGATCTCGCATTAATCCATTCATAATCTAACAATTCTTCTGATTTTCCTGAATGAGGTAATTTCCTAATACAAAGATGCTTAAACTCTTTTAATGAATGTTGATTGGCGAGTATCATTTCTCCAATTCCTCCTGCCTCGTAGTGATCCTCCACTATTATAATTTTGTTTCCGTGTTTCTCAATAAAATCAAATAATTTTTTATGATTGAATGGTTTGATACAATATATATCGACAACTGCTGCAGAAATGTTTTTATTTTTTAGTTCTTCATAGGCCTTTAATGATTCATGCAGCGTTATGCCTGCGCCGATCAATACTATTTTATCTCTGTCTGATTTTTTTATTATTTTAAAATCACCAACAGGAAAAATATCTTTTTGTGTGTAGATTATAGGAGTTTTACTTCGAGTAGTTCTTATATATTTTATTCCTGACAACTTTTTACATTGTTCTAATAATTTGTTGCATGAAACAGCGTCGCTGGGATAAAATACTGTAGAATTATATAACGATCTGAATAACGCTATATCTTCAAGGCCCATTTGTGAAACGCCATCTTCACCAATTGATACTCCTGCATGGCTTCCGCATACACTAAAATTGCCATGAGAATATGCAGCCATTCGTAATTGATCATGCGCACGAGTTAAGAATGCAGCAAAAGTTGATGCAAAAACATTTTTATTTTTTTTGCTCAAACCTAAAGCCATTCCAATCATATTTTGTTCTGCAATGAAAGCCTCGATAAATTGATTTGGCAAGTTATTTTTTACGGTCTCAGCATAAGTAGAATTGGAAACTTCTGCATCAATAACTAGCATTGAAGAATCAGCTTTGGCTAGATTGAGGATAGCATATCCGTATGCTTCTCGTGTCGATATTTCCACTTGGGGATCATAGGTTGTAACCATAGTTTTATTTCCAGAAAATTTTTTTGTGGAATTATGTTCGGGTTTAATAATTTTTATTGAAGGGAAGGATAAATTAGAAAATTTTTCTTTGGCTTGTTCATATAAATCTTTTGACAAAACGCGACCATGCCAGCCGTTTTTTCCTTCAATTAGAGGTATACCTTTTCCCTTTACTGTTTTGGCTAATATAATAACTGGTTTTTTTGATGAATTTGCTTTTTTTAACGCAAAAATTATTTCTGCAATGTCATGACCATTTATGAATATAGCCTCCCATCCGAAGCCTTCCATTCTTTTTTTATAATTTTCAATGTGGGTATTCATAGTTTCTCCAGTTTGTCCTAATGCATTAACATCTACGATTGCGATCAGGTTATTGAGCTTATAATACTCTGCAAGCTGCATTGCTTCGTATACACTTCCCTCGGCTATTTCTGAATCACCTAATAGAGTGTATACTTTAAAATTATTTTTTGAAATTTTTCCTGCGAGAGCCATTCCTAGACCAATTGACAATCCCTGCCCTAATGAACCGGTTGCCACCTTAATCCATTTAAATTTTTCAGATGGAATTGGGTGACCTTCTAATGGGCTGTTCAGTGATCGTAATGTATGAAGATTATCGTTTATACACCCAGCATGCTTTAACGCTGCATAGAGAATGGGGGCTGCATGACCTTTGCTTAAAATAAATTCGTCGTTATTTTCATTGCTAGGATTTTTAACATCATATTTCATTGTATGAAAAAATAAAGCTGACATAATTTCTGCGCAGGATAAACAAGAAGTTAAATGGCCGCTGCCTGCTTGTGTTGTCATCTCAATAACATCTCTTCTAAGAACGTTTGCAGCGGTTTGTAAATTATTAATGGAGGTCATCTCTTTTTAATACAAGGCAGGATATTTTTATAAACCTTCTTTCGGAAAATTATTCAATGCAGTCTCTAATTTTTCAATGGATTTCTCGATATCCCTGCTTTTTTGCAAAAAACTGCCCACGATGAATTTGTTAGCCCCAGCCAGGTATAATTTTTTTATTGTCTTATCATTTACTCCGCCATCCACTTCAATGTCTGCGTCTGGGAATCTATGCCTTAATTCTTTAATTTTTTTTGTCATCTGAGGTAAAAAACGATTCCCATAATCGCCGGGATGAACGGCCATTATTAACACTTTATCAATTTTTTCTTGTATAGTTGCCAATTCCTTTATAGAAGTTTCTGGATTTAACGCGATGCCGACCTTTTTTTTCTTTGCTTTTGATAGCTGGATACATTCATTAAAATACGGCGATTCTTTATGCACTATAACTGTGTTAACTTTCTCTGAATTTTTTTTTATCCATGCGCGAGGGTCAACTACCATTAAATGGGCTTCAGTTTTAAACTGACCAGGAATTTTAAAATTGAACATCAAAGATTTATTTTTTACAAATACTCCATCCATAATATCGAGCTGAATATATTTTTTGTATTTAGAAACTTTCTCTATTCGATCATTTAATTCTGCCTGATCTTTTGCTATTATTGATGGAATTATTTCATATTTTCCTTGCTGCATTATTTCCATTTCAGAATCCATTTTAACTACCAAGCTTATCTATTTTTTTAATTCTACGCTGATGATTTCTTAACTTACTAAATTTAGAATTCAACCATAATTTAATTGCGTTTATTGCTTCTTTTTCGGATAAAAATCTTGCACCTAATGAAAGTATATTGGCATCGTTATGTTCTTTAGATAGCTTTAATATTTTTGGATTTTTTCCGTAATATACGGCTGCACGAACGCCTTTTATTTTATTTGCGGCTATTGCCTCTCCCTGACCTGAACCGCCTATTATTATACCTAGAGTTAATTTATCTTTTGAAACAGAACGCGCTACAGGTATTATGTAATCAGGATAGTCATCATTTTCGTTTTTTTCGAAACTACCAAGATCTTCGTATGTAATATCATTATTTTCAAAATACTGTTTTAATTTTTGTTTCAAAGAAAAACCTGCATGATCAGATCCAAGGTAAATTTTGTTCACCATTTTTTGAGAGAAATAAAAAGTTTAGGAATTTTATAAAACTATGTATGTATCTTAAATACAACAAACCTTATATGCTCTTTATTCTTCGATTTTTAATAAAGAAGTGACAATGATATCCCACATCCTTCAGGAGCATTCTGGAAAGATTCAAACCTCTCTTTCCGTTATAATCAAGGTTATTTTAGTTTTATCGATTGCATATTCAATTTACGCGCACTCTTGGAGAATTTTATTTGTCAACTTACTTTTACTTCTTTTGATTTTTATTCCATCCATTATTCGAAGAGTAAATATTGAAGTTCCTAAAGAGATAGAATTTATTTTACTCTTGTTTGTTGTAATTTCCTTTTTCTTGGGAGATTTACGCGGATTAGTTATACAAATATTTTTTGGATTGGCTATTGGATTTGTGGGCTTTGCTTTTATGACGGTTCTATATAAAAACAGTAAATTAAAACCTAATTTTTTATTGATATTTATTTTTTCACTTAGTATTTCTTTAGCTATTGGATCACTCTCTGAGATTTCTAAATATTATTTGAAAATTTATTTGAATTATGCAATCGATATATCCGATTATGAGTTTGCCATGCAATCTTTATCGTTGGTATTTTTAGGGACTATTTTTGCTATTGTTTCGGGCTTTTTTTATTTGAAAGGTGGAAATATTTTCTTGATAAACTCTTTAGTTGAAAAATTTAAAACTAAAAATCCTAATTTATTTGTGGAGAAACATGAATCACCTGAAGAAATTTTGCAATTAATAAAAAAAGGTGAGAACGAAAAGCTTGAGTTTAAATCCACTTTGCGTACTAATCTCCATACCCATACATATGACAAAAATATTGAGCTCACGATATTGAAAAGTATATCCGGTTTTTTAAATACTGAAGGAGGAACTTTATTGATTGGAGTTTCAGACACTGGAGAAATTTTCGGAATTGAAAAAGACACTTTTCCTTCTAACGATAAATTTAATCTTCATTTTACTAACTTAGTTAAGGAACATATCGGCAATGAGTTTATACCTTATTTGCATTTTGAAATTTATCCTATTAACGGGAAGCATATAATGAAAGTTAGTTGTATGAAAAGTCATAAGCCAGTTTTTGTGAAATACAGCAAATTAGAGGATTTTTATGCACGTGTTGGAGCATCAACAATTCAACTAACTGGGAGCAAATTAGTGGATTATATAAAAAATAATTTTCGATAACTAGTTTCCAATATAGGCTTCTAAGAAGATTCTAGTTTTTTTCCTTTTCCTACATGTTCATCTAATACCTCTCTAAATGCTTGAGTGCTTCCATAACATTTTCTAATAGCCTCAGGAATCATGGTATACCCTATTTTTCTCAAAGCTTTTTCTCCCGGCCAATCTTCCCAATTATTCTCATTCATTATTCTTATAACTTCTGTCAAAACGTAATCGGGATTCCAGGTACCATTTTTAGCAACCGGTTTTTCTCCCAAAGATTCTCTTACTGCATTGAGTCCTCCGTGATATCTTTTTATCGCAGAAATTAAATCACTATAACCCAGTTTTTTTAAAGTCATCTGGCCAGGAAAGAGATTCATGTCGTTCTCTTCTTTTATTTTTTTAAGCTGATCTTGAATATATTTCAAATCTTTTAACTGGGGATCCTCGTCATAATCATCGTGTGCTTCTAGCACTAATTTTCTTAAATCCCTCATTCCTCCAAAATGTTCTCGAGCTGCTTCTGCTAATGTTGATATCTTATGCTTACTTAGTTCATCTTCAGTTGGAAAATGCCCGAGTGCTTCGTATAATTTATTCGCTTCGGCATATGTATTCTCTTTTGTCCAAAATTTATATTGTTTTTTACGCCCTGATAATCCTAATTTTTCTCTAAAATAATAATATCCTCCATTTCTTTCAATTTGCGCTGCCAAATCTGATCTTCCTAATTCCCCTAATCCGCTTTTTGTGGGAAGATCTCCGTTTTTATTGACAATATTTCTGCATTCATTTAGAATTGTTTCTTCTGTCCAATGTCCATCAGCTACTCTAATTACTTTCAGACCGAATTTTTTTCGTAATTCTGCTACTCCTATGTATTTAGATAAAGCAGCAACTAAATCATTTCTTCCCATCTCACACAATTCCTTTTGTTTTGGCCAATATCCTAAATCGTTATAGATTTTTTTTGCTTCTTGTAAAGTTGTTTTCTCGTCCCAGTACCCTGAAGGCTTTTTTTTCTCGGTTATTTTCAAAAGTCTTTTTAGTCGAGCAAATCCTCCATGTTTTTTTACGCCAACATTTAATCCTTGATAATGATCATATCTTTTCTTAAGATCTTGTTGTGTTGGGAAATAACCCAATTCAGTCATAAATTCCAGGCATTTTTCCTTGGTTCTTTTTAATGTCCAATACCCGGCTTCTCTTAGCTGTGTTTTTTTTCCTAATTTTTCGGCAACGGTATGCAATCCTCCATGGTATTTTTGGATTGCTGAAGGTAATGAAGAGTATCCGGCATTATGCATTTCAGTTGCACTAGGAAAATGCTGTAATTTTTCTTCTAACTCTGAGATTATCTTTGAAACATTATCAAAATCTTTCCAATATCCCATAGGTGTTGATTCTCTTTCATACCTCATTCTTTCCATTACCTTATCCATTCCTCCGTGAAATTCTTTTATTGCATTGGGAATACTTGAATATTTCGAATCCTTAAAATCTATACTCTTTGGAAAATGCCCTAATTCTCGTATCATCTTTTTTAAAGTTTTTTCAACATGTTTCCATTCCTGCCAATATCCTTTTGGTTTGACAAGCTCTTTATATCCTAGTTTTTTTCGCACTCTCGTAAGTCCACCATGATGCCTCATTCCCGAATTTAAACTTGCATATCCATTTCTTGTTAGATATGTTTGCGTCGGGAATTCTCCTGTTTTTTCTATAATCTTTTCAAGCTCATCTTTTACATTTCCAAAATCTTTCCAGTATCCTGATTTTTTTCCAGCATCATATCCCATTTTTTCTTTTACCGAAAGCAATCCTCCGTGATGCTTTCCTATTGCTGCACCTAAAGAGCTTTTTCCTAATTGGAGTAATTCGCTTTGCGTCGGAAAATGTTTCACTTTTTTTATTATCTGATTTAATTCATTTTCGACATTTTCCCAGTTGCTCCAATAGCCTACAGTTTTTTTATTGGTTTCATATCCTAGCTTTTGTCTGACTTCTTCTATGCCGCCGTGATATTGTTTAATTCCTTGATATAAACTTGCATGCCCATTTTCTCGTAAGTAGGTACTTGTTGGAAATTTTCTCTGTTGCTTGATAATTCTTTTTAACTCTGATTCAATATTGTTCCAATTTTTCCAGTGACCTTGCGGTTTTATGTTATTTTCCTCTACTATTTCCACTTCTTTACCATCAACATAGGCTTCAAGAAAGATCTCTAGATTTTTTTTAGTCATTGTCTTCTCCTCCGATGTATTCTTGTAAGAATTGTTCTAGTGATTCTTGATTCGTTTTGTATCCCATTCGTGTTTTTACTGCATTTACTCCGCCGAAATTATTGTATATCGCATAACATAATGAACTCTCTCCAAATTCTCTAAATTCCGTACTGGATGGAAAATGTTCCAATCTATCAATCAAACTTTGTAATCTTTTTTCAAAACTCTTCCAATTTTGTAGGCTACCTCTCATAGCCTTTGGTTTGATTTCTCCCAGTGCAAGTCTTACTACTCTGAAACTATGGAGAGTGCTTATACCTGTTGCTAAACCTGCATATCCCATTTTTATTAATGTCCTATGTGCAGGCAATTTTTCAAGATTATATTCCTTAATTATTTTTTTTGCTGCAGCAATGACAATATCTAAATCCCCCCATTTGCGTTGAAATTCTAAATTAGGGTTATAACCTAATCTTTTTCTAAATTCTTTATACCCTCCGGAGAATTTTCCTATAGCAGATGCAAGTGAACTATATCCTAAATTTCTGAGTCGATCAAAACTTGGTAATGTTTTCATTCCATGTCCTGTGATGACGTGGCGTGCTCTTTCTAAACAATAATCCTCATTATCCCATGTTCCTGCTTCATGTTTTAGGATTTCTTGATCAAGCAGTTCTCTGAAATGATTCATCCCTTCATGATACTTTCTTATACCGTAACAAAATCCAGAAAGTCCTTCTTTGCATAATGTTGTTGAACTCGGTAAAACTTTCATACCAAATTTTTTCATTATCTTATACGCCTTGTTAATCATAAAATCAAGATTTTGAAGGTCTTCTTTTCTGTCCATAATTTTTTCTTGCCCTAAAATTATTCTCAATTTTCTGAAACCGCCGGGTAATTTTGCAATTGCACTTGCTAATTTTGAGTTTCCTGCATTTACTAAAGCGCGATAGCCAGGTAAAATATTCACTTGATTTTCTTGAATATATTTTTTTGCCTGTTCTAATACAAAGTCATACTTTTCCCATTCTCTTGGACTGATCACTTCTTCACCCAAAGCTTTCAACAATCCGTATCTTTGGCCTGGATACTTTGTTGCTATGGCTGCGACAAAATAATCATATCCCTTTTGTCGTAATACGGTAGAATTTGGAAGCTGTTCCAAATTATTATCATTCATTATTCGACGAGCTTCAGTTTCAATATTTTTTGGATTCCATTTTCTTGTTCGGTCTAATTTTCCTTGTAATCCTAGAACTTCTCTAAATTCTTCAATTCCATTATACTGTTCAAAAATAGCCTTCATGAGTGAAGGAGAACCGTATTTTTTTAGTTCCTCTGATGAAAATCTGTTTAATTTATATTTTTTAATGACGGTTTTAGCTTCTCTTTCTATATTTTTTTTGTTTTGCCAATATCCCATGGGCCTTCTTTTTTTAGTCATGATTATCTCCAACATAGTCTAATAGAAAATTTTCTAACTCTGACGAAGTTTTTGAATCAGATTTTTGATTATCAGAAGGTCTACTCAATCTTTCATTGAAAGCTCCTCGAAAAGATTTATAACCGCCATGATATCTTTTTATTGCTCCTACAAGACCTGCATATCCATTATTCTCTAATACTTTTCTTGAAGGTAAATCATCATATCCTAACTGCGACATTGCTTCTAGTACTCTTGTAACCGTATAATCAAAATCCTGCCATTGTCCGTTGGGTGTTTTTATCTGTTTTTCTCCAATTAACTTACGAAAGGCGTTAAAGCCTCCGTGATATTTATTGATAGCACTTGCCAAAGAAGAATGCCCCATCTTACTTAACTTTCCTAATGAGGGAAGTATTGTTAGGTTGTGCTTTTCTTTGATTTCTTGTACTTCTTTTATAACATTTTCTAGTTTTTTCCAATAATCAAACAATTTTTTATTTTCTATATCTTCTTTAGAAACTTCATACAATTCCTGCAGCATTATATATCTGGCTTCTCTTGGTCCACAATCATTTTCTCTTTCATACCACTGTAAGACGCCAGCAAAACAAAGCACACCCCTATCCCTTGTCCTTTGGAAGTCCCAAGATGATAATTCCTCAGGTTTTTTCTTTCTAACAACTAATAATCTGTCTACAAGGCCTTTTCTATACGATTGATCATTATATTTACTCTCATTTTTTCTTATTTTGATTTCATAATCTATAGCAATTCTTCTTATAGTTGGTTCGGAAACTCCAAACTTTTTTCCTATTTCGTCTAATGATAATTGATCTCGAACATACATTCTTTCTAATTGTTTCTTAGTTGGTTTTTTGAAACCTTCTGGCAATTTAGATTCTGAATTTGACCTTCTGTTTATCCCATAATCATCACACCAATTTCTTATGCTCCCAGTTGTAACTCCATATCTTTTAGCAATCTTGTTCATTGGTACTCTTTCATCTAAATACAATCTTTCCAACTCTCTTCGAATTGGCTTTCTTCCACCTTTACTCATTCTAGATTCTGATATGTCTCTTGTTGGGATGTCATATTCTCGCAACCACTTAACCACAGTTGGCCAACTAACATTCAGTCTTTCTTTAAGTTGATTTGGAGAAAGCCTTTGTTCTACATACCATTTTTCTAACTTTATCTTTGATGGTCTTTTTACACCCCCACCTAATAATTGTTCAGAAACAGTTCTTTTCTCAATCTCAAATTTATCAAGCCAGCGTCCAACTGAAGCCCAAGTTAATTTTAATTCCTCTCCAATGTCCATCGTAGATCTTCTGTTATCTAAATATTCTCTTTTAAGATAAACCTCAACAGGTTCCCAAATTCTACCCTCTATTTCAATCATTTTTTTAGATTTCTTAAAAACTTTCTTTATTTTCATCTTTCTTTTTATTGCTTCAAATCCACCATGATATTTTGAGGCAATATAAGACAGAGTGCTGTACCCATGTTCACATAATTCTTCTCTACTGGGGAAATGTCCTACTTTATCCGCTATTTCAAGTATCACTATCTTTACGTTATCAAAGTCTCTCCAATAACCATTCGGTTTGCGTCCTTCTTCCACATTTTGCGGCTCTTTGTTTTCAATATACGCTCCCAAAAAATTTTGTAAACCTTTCTTCATTGTTCTCCTTCAACATATTCTGTTAAGAATAATTCTAAAGAATTTTCTACACCGAGAGATTCTTGCAATCTTTTTCTCAAGACTGGAATTCCTCCGTGATAATTTTGCACTGCCACAACAAAATTTGCATACCCTTGATGAGTTAAGAATCGAGAACTGGGAAGTGTATCTGTTTGTAGCTCTTTTAATATTTTGATTGCTTCTTGTTGTATATTATTTGGATCTTTCCAATAATTTAAAGGCTTTCGTAACTGTTGTTGCCCTAGTTTTTTTCTTACTGCCACAATTCCACCGTGATATTTATATATGGCACCAACAAGTGAGTCGCCTCCGTGCTTGCAAATTATTTCTTTACTGGGAATAATATCCCAGTTATTTTCTTGCATTAAATTGTATAAAGCATCTTTAATGTAATCGAAATTTTTCAAAAGATCTGATTCGGTTCTCTTTTGTTCCTCCCCAAATAATTCTCTAAATTTTCTGAATCCGTAATTTTTACTTATTGCTGAAGCTAACGTATTATAACCTCTTTTTCTTAATATTTCACTGCACGGTAAACTTTCAGTCTTCAGTTTTTTCATTGCTTCTCGTGCTTTTTTAATAGTATACTCTACATTCCATGTTCCTGCAGCAGTCGCAATTTGCTGTTGCCCTAATTTATCTCTAAATAAGCGCATCCCTCCGTGATACGTCATAATACCTTTTGCTAATGCTCCATATCCCATTTCTTTTAAATTTTTTATGTTAGGTAAAGAATTTAAGTGGTTTTCCTCCATACATTTCATTGCCTGCTCTCGTGCATAGGTAAAATCTTCCCATTCTCGCGCAGCATGGATAACTTTCTCTCCTCTTTTTTTTCTTAAATTTCTAAATCCGCCGTGGTATTTTGCAATTGCTGATGCTAAACTGCTATAACCAAGGTCATACAAAATTGTCTGTGTTGGTAAAACTTTAAGATCATTCTCAGCCATTATTCTTTCCAGTTCTTCCAAAACATAGTCTATATTTTTCCATGTCCCATATTTTTTTTGCATATCTTTTTGTCCTAATTTTTCTCTAAAATAATAATATCCTCCGCTTTTTTGAATAGCTGAACCAAGATCAGCGTGCCCTAACTTATTTAGTTGCATATGACCGGGCAATTTTATTAGTTTGCTATTTTTCATTACCTTTCTTGCTTCAGATAAAATATTTTTTTCATCATCCCAATATCCGTTAGGTTTTTTTACTAATTGAAAACCAAAATTTTTTCTCATTGCAGGAAAACCTTTGTGATATTTTGAAATTGCGGCGGCTACTGTGCTATAGCCATTTTTATTCAAATATTTTTGTGAAGGAAAATTTCCTTTATTTTGCTTAATAATTTTTTTTAAAATTTTTTCTAAATTACTCCAATCTTCAAGTGATTTAATCGAAGCTTTAGGATTTTCTAATTCTTTACCATCAACATAGGCTTCAAGAAATAATTCAAGGTTAGTTTTCATCTTCTCCTCCTATAGATAAATTTATATAATTAAGATAATAGCTATTAGTTATGGAAGAAATTATTATAAAACTTGATGTACCTTCTGAACTGAAAGATGAATTAGAAAAATCTATAAGGGAAATTGTAGATAAATTATTGTTAGAAATAGAGTTTTCTTTAGCAAATAAAATACTTTCTAAAAGTAAATTAACTGATGAGCATATTAAAGAGATGGTTGGTGAATTAGAAGACAAGATTGTTAAAATATATGCTGATTTATAGGTAATGTTTTTTTCAAAGTTAGTAGTAGATGCAAATATTTTATTCTCATTCTTTAAAAAAGATTCAACGAGAAGGCTTTTATTAGAAAAATTACTTAAAAAAAGAGCTGGAATAAATGTTCCATATATAACATTCTCAGAATTGCTAAACAATAAAGATAAAATAGTTAGATATTCAGAAATATCTCCTTCAGAATTTGACATACTAATATCATCACTACGTAAAAGATTAATAATATTTCCCGATAAAAATTTTGAAGAATATATAAAAGAATCCTTATCTTTAGCTCCACATAAAAAAGATATAGAATATTTCGCTATTTCATTATCATTAAACAACTGCCCTATATGGTCTGATGAAAAAGCTTTCAAAAACCAGTCTAAAATAAAGATATTTTCTACAGAAGAATTATTAAAGTTGGTTAAATGATTCTTATCGCGAATATTTACAATTTTTTTATTCATGCTCATTGTTCGCCTCCAACGTATTCCTTTAAGAATTCTTCAAGCTGTGATTCTGAATTTATCTCAAGATTTCCTAATATTCTTTCCCTTACTGCTCGTATACCTCCATATTTTTTATGAATTGCAGAATACATTCCACCATACCCTGCATTTCTTATCTCATCCGGAGATGGGAAATGTCCAAATTTCTTCTCTAATTTTTTTAAAGCTATTTTTACATTATCAAAATCACTCCAATATCTATCTGGCTTTCTTTTATTCTTTTTTCCTAATTTTTTTCTGAACGTCTGATATCCTCCATGATGCGCGACAATTGATTGTCCCAGATATGTATATCCATTTTTTCTCAGCCAATAATCGCTCGGTATTTGATTATTTAATTCAGGATAATGGTTCCAAATTTCTTTTAATTTTTTAATAACAGCATTTTTAGATTTATATCTTCCATATTTATCTTCTTCAACTCTTCCTACTCTGTGTTTAACTTTTCTAAATCCTCCGTGATAATCTCTTATGGCACTAGATAATGAGGATTCTCCTCTTTCAATTAGTTGATTATGCGTTGGGAATTTTCCCAATTCTAAAATAGGGGGAGCAAGTTCCTTTCTAATGTTTTCAAAATCATGCCAATATTTGTTAGGCTTCTTAATTTTTTTTTCTCCCATTCTTTTTCTTACTTCTCTCATTCCTCCATAATATTGTCTGATTGCGTTTGGAATTGTTGAATATTGTGAATTTCTTAAATCAGTTTCACTTGGAAAATGGCCTAAGCTTTCTGTTAGCTCTTGCAAAACTAATTCTACATTCCTCCATTTTTGCCAATGTCCCGCAGATTGTTGTATGATTTTTCCTCCCATCAATAGTCTAATTGTTCTATAACCTCCATGCTGTTTCGTTATTGCTCTTACCATTCCAGAATATCCGTTTCTCATAATTTCAGATATTGACGGAAAATGATCTAATTCTTTTTCTAACTCTGCGATTGCATTTTTGATATTCTCAATATTACTCCAATGATCTGCTTCTACTCTTTTAGACTTAAAGCCCATTTTTTGACGCACATTTTTCATTCCATCATGATATTCTTGAATTGCTGTTGCGACAGAACTATATCCTTGCTGGCTTAACTCTCCTTTTGATGGAAAGTGACCTGCAGATTGTATTACTTTTCGTAAAACGTTTTCAATATTACTCCACTCTTTCCAATATCCCATAGGTTTTCGCATACTGTCATCATTAATATATAATTCAGGGTCTTTGTTCTCAACGTACGCTTCTAAAAAAATTTCTAAATTTTTTTTAGTCATTGTCTTTTCCTCCGATGTACTCTTGTAAAAAATTTTCTAATTTCTGTGTCGATGGTTTTCTGCCTACATACTCATATAATTTTTCTCTAAAAACTGGAAAGCCTTGATGATATTTCTCAATTGCTGCTCCTAATGAACTATATCCTAATTTATTAAGCGTCCATGATCCGGGAAATTCTTGAAGCTCTTTATCTTCCATGAATTTTTTAGCTTCTTCTAAAGTAAATGTTAAATCTTTCCATTTTCCTGTCTCAACTTGTAGATTAGCTGGTAGACCTCGTTGCTCTCTAAATTTTCTGTAACTTCCGCGTTATTTTCCTATTCCTGCACATAAAGCACTGTAACCATTTTTTTTTAGCCAATGTGCTGAAGGTAAGTTTCCCTCCAGTTCAGCATTCTCCGAGATGATTTTTTTAATTTCTTTCTCAATATTTTGCGGATTATAATATCCTCTTTCTCTTTTTTTTATCTCAAATCCCAACTTCTCTCTGACTGCATTTATACCTCCATGAATATTAGTAATTGCGTTTGCTACTGATCCATATCCCCTTTGTTGTAAATCTCGTTGGGTGGGAAAGTGTTCGAGTTCTCTTTCTAATTCGACAATAATATTTTTAATCCGACTAAATTTCTCCCAATAACCGGTTGGTTTTTTAATTTCTTTTTGATTTAATTTTTTTCTGAGAGAAGTGATTCCGCTATGATGTCTATTTACTGCATTTACAAAACTTGTATATCCTCTTTCATATAATATTCCAGATGCTGGTAAATAATCAAAATTTTCCTCTTGCATTATTTCTTTTGCCTGATTTATAATATATGATTCATCTCTGATTAATCGAGAATCGATTCTTAGTAATTTTTCACCCAATTTTTCTCTTAGATTATTAATGCCTCCATGATATTTTTGGATACCATTGAGAAAAGCAGAATATCCTAATCTTTCTAACGTTTCACTTCCCGGTAATTGTTTGAATTTATGTTTTCTTTTTATTTTTTTTGCTTCTTTGATTACATACTCAATATTTTTCCATAATCCTGGTTTGCGAAGCATTTGTTGTTGTCCCAATATTTGCCTGAATTTCCTGAACCCTCCATGATACCTATCGATAGCCATAGCCAAGCTTGAATATCCTCTTTTCGATAAGGTATACCCTCCTGGCAATGTTGATAAATTATTTTCTCGCATAATTCTTTGTGCTTCGTTTACCACAAATTTTTTATCTTTCCACGATCCTTTTGGAAGTTCTTTTTGCTTTTCACCTAATGCTGTTCTGAATGAACGCATGCCGCCATAATTACTTATTGCTGCAGCTAAATAACCATATCCCAATTCAGTAAGATTTTTTGTTCCGGGAAGAGATCCAAGATTATGTTTTCTTTTAATTCTCTTTGCTTCTTTAATTACATTTTTAATATTATTCCAGTAACCATAATATCTCTCTGAATTTTCTCCATTTTCCAACTCTTTTCCATCAGCATACGCTTCTAAAAATATTTCTAAATTTTTTTTAGTCATGAGTTTCTCCTCCTACATATTCTGTTAAGAAAGATTCGAGATTTTCTTGTGAATTATTTGGTAAATTCCCCTGCATTTTTTCTCTTACTTCTCTCATTCCTCCATAATACTTTGTAATAGCGGCGCATAACGATTTTTTTCCTATTTTATTAAGTGTCCATGCTCCGGGAATATAACCGTAATCAGAGATTATGGGGATTAATTCCTGTTCTACGTTTTCCCATTCTTGCCAATATCCATTTTCTTTTGTTTTTAGACTTTCTCCGAGTTTTTCACGAACTGCTCTTATACCTTTATGATACCGAGTAATTCCATAATACAAACTGGCATTGCCTTTTTTTTGCATATCTCTAACTGAAGGAAAATATCCTAATTCTTCCCTTAACTTTTCCAAATCTCTTTTGATGTTTTCAAAATCTTTATAATATCCATTTTCGACTCTGTGTTGCTCTTGACCTAATTTCTCACGTGCTGCTCGAAAACCTTCATGATATTTTATAATTGCATGTCCTATTGCAACATATCCATGATCGTGAAGCCAATTAAGCGATGGTAGTTCCCCCTGTAATTCTGGATGTTGATCATTAATTTTAATTATTTCAGATACAAGATTGTTCCATTTTTGTAAATCTCCGCGCTTATATTTATGACGCGGTTTTTTTCCTAACTGCTCTCTTATATTTCCGAAACCGCCATGATATCTACAAATAGCATATCCTAATTCATTAAATCCATTCTCTCGCATCCAATTGTCAGGGGGAATTTCACCTTTTAATTCAGGATGCTTTTGCCACATCTCTTCAAGACCATTTATTAATCCAGTTTTCTCTGCATATTTACATTTTTCAATTTCCTTTCCTAATTTTTTTCGTGCAGTATTTATTCCTCCATGATATTCATATAATGCACATACCACTTCTCCTAATCCTCGATTTCGTAATACTTGTGCACTCGGGAAAACACCTAATTCTTGGATGATGGGCTCTAAAACTTCTTGAATCGCACTCCACTTCTTATATTGCTGCATCGTTGATTCAAGTGGTTCATATCCAAGTTTTTTCCTCACTGCGTTCACTCCTCCAAAAGCATTAATTGCTAAATTTAACGTTGAGAGTCCACATCCTTTAATTTCAGAAGATGATGGAAAATGTTCTATTTCCCCCATAATTTGTTCAAGTTCTTTCTTGACATTTTTCCACTGTTCCCAATAGCGTGACGGTTTTTTTATCTCAGTGCAGCCCATTTTTTCTCTCACCGCAGGAAAACCACCGTGATAATGGTCTATTGCCCGCGCCAATGTTCCTTGATTGAGAGCTTTTAATTTTTTATATGATGGTATTGATCCATGTTTCTCTATGAGTTCAGCTAATACTGTTTGAACATTATTCCAATCACTCCAATAACTAGCAGGCTTATTAGCTTCCCCATTTACATGAGGAATTTCTGTTCCATCAACATATGCTTCTAAAAAAGCTTCTAATGATCGTGGATTATTTACTTGTTTTCTTTCTTCTAACTTTCTTCTAAAACTTTCAATACCTCTGTGATATTTTTTTATCCCGCTCAGAAGACTTCCTGCACCTTTTTCTTGCAGCGTTGCTGAACTTGGTAATTCTGTATATTTATTTTCTTTCATGAATCGTTCTGCTTGTGCAATTGTATAACTCTCATCCTTCCAAATTCCGTTCTGATTCTTTAATCGACCTTCGCCTAAAATTTCTCTGAACTTCCCCAACCCACCGTGGTATTTATGTATTGCATGTGTAAAGCTTGAATATCCTTTCTTTCGTAATTCTTGTGCGCCTGGTAAAAAATCAACTTGCAGTTCATTTTTTATTCTTTGTGCCTCAGCTATACAATAATCTATTTCTTTCCATTGCCCCATTTTTATTCTAGGAGGTTTTTCTCCTAATAGCAATCTGAATTTTCTAAATCCGCCGTGATATTTATGTATTGCATGATTAAGAGAAGTTGCATTCAGTTCTTGTAATATATTGGCATTTGGAAAACTCTCTAAATTATGCTCTTCCATTAATCTTCTTGCTTCAGCTATAGTATTGTCGATACTCGCCCAATAAAACTCTTCTTTTCGTGACAGTTCTAATCCTTGCTTTTTTAAAAAATTATTATACCCTGCATAATGTTTTTCAACACTGCTCAGCAAAGCATTATTGATTTCCTTAAGTTCTGTGTAATTTGGAATATGCCCCAATTGTACAACAACTGTATTAAATTCATTTACTACATTTTCTTCTTTTTTCCAATATCCGCGGGTTCTCTGTGCAGAAATTTTCCCCAATTTTTTTGCCACTTCATTTATGCTTCCGTAATCTCTGGTAATTGCCGTTGCTACACCAGCCAATCCGTTATCTGCTAATTCTCTTTGTGTGGGGAAGTGTCCTAATTTTGATTCCAAGGTGACTAATGCTTCTTTTACATTTTCCCACTGTTGCCATTTTCCTTTAGTTTTATTTGCTGCCATTGTCTTCTCCTACATACTCCAACAGAAAATTTTCTAATTGAGATGCCGATGATGGTTGACTCATGTAGGCACGAAGTTTCTCACGAAAAACTGGAAAGCCGCCGTGATAATGAGAAATGGCATATGCTAAAGAGGAGTAACCATTTCTAGTCATGTCTCCTGAACTAGGAATTGTGTTCCATCCCTTTTTATTTATTACTTTTTCTGCTTCACTTAATGTATAATCTAAATTTCTCCATATTCCCCCGCTTCTATTTTTCAGAGTCAATTTAAAATTATCTAGCCAGCCCTTTTTATTTCCATTCTGATACCATGAGTTCATTCTTTTATCTTTACTCCTAGATAATTTACTTGGATTCATTTTATCAAATCCATTATTTAATCCATATTGTTGCCACATTTCAAAATTTCTAAAAAAATTATTATATTTCATAAATTCAAAATTTTTTGTCCATCCTTTTCTTTTTCCTTTATGTATCCAATATTTAGCTTCTTTATTTTTTCCTCTAGCTATTTCTGTTGAACACCTTTTATCAAATCCATTACTTAATCCATATTCCATCCACTCTTTTTCAGAATTCCAAGGTTCTCTCTTCTCAATTTTAAAATTAAATTGAAAACTCGTTACCCATTTATGTCCAGAACCTACTTGATACCAACTTCTCTCTCTTTTCTTCCTACTTCTCTTTAACTCATTTGCATTCCTTTTATTAAATTCATTTTCAATTCCATACTCTCTCCATGAATCATAATCAATCCAAATTCTTTTTCGAGGCATTTTACACAGGCGTTTGAGGATAGGCAAAAGTTATTGCATATCTATCATTATTTAATTTATTAGAAACTCTATGTTTAATTCTGGGAATGAATAATAAAGCTTCTCCATCATTCAGTTGAGGAATATACCATCTATCAATAAAGATTTCTAAAGGCTCTCCTTTTGACACAAAAGAAACAATATAATCATTATCTGTATGTTCAGGAATTCTAAATTTTATTTTATTATTAGCATGATATTTAAAAACATTCAGAAATCCCTGACCAGAACCTTTGAATAAACCATGACAAAGAGGATACCAGTGAGAATAAAGGTTGGCTAAAGCTAATTCTAAAGCTGGGAAATTTTGTTTCAAACCAAGTTCTTTTTCTTCCTCTGCATCATAATCATTGCTAAAATCAAACATTTCTCTCACACTACGATTTAGATTATCTTGAGAGTAACCATTTCCAAATTCTTTTTCTAAAAAACATTTCCTTCTTAATGAAGAATTAAAAAACTTTATTGATTCTCTATAAATCCGGTCTATAGATTCTGGATTTATATTTTTAATTATTATTGCACCCTTTGTTTCTAATTCATCCAAGAGTTTTTCATTCATTAATTTATCAACACTATATTTATTGAGCATCTTATTCATCTCCATCTCTTTGAATATCTTCTACGATTCCATCTCTATTGACTCGGGCAACTCTTCCACCTTTTCTTTTTCCTTTTTTTCCAACGACAATTATACTTTTAGATTCTCGAGGATCTCTTACTTTTTCTTCTCCTTGCTGCTTTCTATCCTCTTCTTCTTTTTGTTTTTCTTCTGATGCTCCTGGTCGTATCCAGAAGAAGTGTTGCGGATCAATATCTTGCTGGGGATTATCTATTTTTCTTGCGAGTAAAAAATACGTGTCATTCAATTTTCTTTGATATGCTTCAGCGAAATGTTTGTTAATTTGATCTGCGAGTCTATTGGATAAACTTTTTGAAACAGCAAATCCCTGATTTTTTTCTGTTAAAACCTGGAAACCCAGCTGTTCTAATCCTGCATAAAAATCTCTTTTGATTATTTTTCCTTCATAATTAATCTCGCAATCTGACGATCCATCACAAAACATTGCGTTTTCAATAGTTAATCCTAATAATCCGTTTTGTTTTAAAATTCGATGGGATTCTTCCAAGCTTTTCTTTACGTCTTTAGAATTTTCTAGCAAAAAGATAGAGGCATTGTCAACCATGTCAAATTCTTTATTCTTAAATGCGCTGTTTATTCCTCGCATATCTCCTAATACTTGGCGAGGATTATTTCCCGCATCAATCATTGCTTGAGAACTATCTCTATCGGTAATAATCGGCGTTTTTAATTCATATCTTTTTAATAATTCTATGATGCCTGGATCATGATAGGCGTTATAGAGAATGCTTGGCCCTGTTCCTTCTGAAACAATTTTTCTTGGAAACGTAATTTCATTTTTATGTGCTCTTTTAATGAGATCAACAATTCGTGCTCGATGAATGACTGGAACTGCTAATTCATGAAGAACTGCCATATATCTTTCTACAAATGCGGGATCTTTCCAACAGTTGATTGGATCGCGCCCAATTAATTTCATTACCTGCTGCGCTTCTGTAGTACCAATACCTGGAGTGTATACTGATTGTCTTTTGACTATGCGAGGATTTCTTCTTTTGAGGGTGAAATCATCTATATTTTCTATTTTTGCTTCTAGCGTGTTAATTGAGATTCCTCCTAATCCTCGCTGCAATAATATTTCTCCGAATTGTTTTCCTGAGATATCTTCTAGGAACCGCTGTTCATCTTCAGTAATAGGATGGCCGTCGACAGCAGTTCGGATAATAAGCTTCTTTTTATCGAGATACTCATCTAACGACTCATCCGCAGAATCTTTTCCAATAAATTGATAAATATGTACTCTTTTTTTCTGACCTTTTCTTCCTTCTCTTCCAATTGCCTGCTCTTCTGTTTTTGGGCTATAGTCTCTATCAAGAAAATACGCATGATTTGCCGCAGTAAAATCTAAACTTTCTCCGCCCGTATCTGTAGTACAGCCGATTCCTACCAAATCTTTTCCTAATTCATCTGCTATTTTTTCTCTGTAATCAATATCTTCAATTGTTCCATCTATAACTCCTATCTTCAGTTTTTTGCCAAATTTATTTTCAAGTGCTTTTTCTATATGTTCCGTAAGCGTTACATCAAATCCTAGATTTTTGTACATTGCAGCATATCTATTGACAGTACCGTTGGTATTAGTAGCAACTCTCATTACACCTTTTTGTGCTGAGATATATCCTTTTTTCTGTAATGATTTTACTGAGGTATCAAATTCTTTTTCTTCTTGATCTATTTGTTCTTCACTTTTATTTTTCTTGCAGATAATTTTTCTTTTTATTTTTTCTAGAGAAGTTTCTTCTTTTGAAAGTGCGTGCAGCAGTATTCTTCTTTCTAATCCATATGCCTTATCAAATTCTTCCTCAATTCCTAGTTTTACGTATTCTATTCGTAAGGCTTCATTTTCTTTTTGTGTTACTCCTTCTCTAAACATACTTGAAAAAATTACAAAATTTTCTCCTTGTGCTACCGGGCCCTCATCTGAAGTTACCATTTCTTCTAATCTCTTGTATTTTGCTGAGTGTGAATAATTTATTTTTCCTAATAATCCATTTGCCTTAAGAATACGAGGGTGAACGAGCCGAGGATCTAAAATAGCTTTACGTGCCTGCATCAGCCAGCTTTTTGACCTATTTATTAAAATATGTTGATAAAGTTGCAATTGCACAGGGTCCAAATCAATGAGTTCCTCATTCTCTTCGATTTCTAAATCATCATTAATATCTTCGGAAGTTCTTCGCACTGTTTTATTGTTAAACAACGTATACAGAATTCTTGGATTTTCTTCATACAGTTTTTTGAAATGTTCTGGTGTTGGGCATTCTTGTGGGTTTAATAAATGATATAAAACAGCATAATCTTCCATTTTATCAGGAATAGGGGAACCGGTGAGTAATGTGAGATATTCGCTATGAGCAGCAAGTTTTCTAAATGCAGCGCTTTGTGTTAAATTTTCTCCTTTTGTACAATTTCTTTGTGATTTTATTTTATGACTCTCATCTGATATTACATAATCATATCCTAATCGTATTAGATAATCAACCAATAATTCTTTAGTTCCATTAACTTTGGTTGTTAATTGTTCATAATTGAGCACAATCCATTTTTTACTTTCTAAATCTTTTAAAAAATCTTCATCTTTTCGTTCTCCATTAATTACTGCAATATTTTGAGGACATGCTAAATATCGTTGATGGCTTTCTCCTACAAGTCCTTTTTTCCAGGCTTTTTTTGAAGGATTGGGACCAACAACGACTGCTCTTCGGAATTCTTTTCTTTGTTCTCTTAATTCTTTTTCAATTAAAGGCTGCAGTAATGTTGCAATAGCTGTTTTTCCTGTTCCACATCCGTCAAAAACTCCAAATCTTTTTTCTTTGATAGCGTGGTAGAGTGCAATACGCTGATGTAATGATGGCAAAACTCCTTTTCGGTGTGTTTGAGGATCTTCAAACTCAGAATTTACTTCTAAGGGTTCAAGTTCTCTATATTCCTGATAAACTCTTTTTAATTCTCTATACGCGTCACGCAGATTTTCACTTTTTGCATTATTTATTCTATCATCAATTTTTTGAAATGCGTGCTCATAACTTTCTTTGAAATCTTTAAATGTCTCTCGTTCTGCTTTTATTCGTAATAACACTCTCAATCTTCGTTGATATTCTCGCTCTCCGGTATATTCTTCTCGAGGAATATTTTCAATTAAACTTTCTAAGCGCGAACTCATGACGCTACTATTAATGTCTGAGGATTCCTGTTCTGGTATTTCTCTTGTTTTGTTTCTTTTTGAGCCAATTTTTAATACAACTTTGTATAAGTTATCTGCAGATTTTACTTTTTCCCTAATTTCTGGATGAACACAGAACAAATAATTTGCAATTAAATCTGCATCACGTACTTGATCAAAGGAATCAAGAATTTCTCGTTCTTCATTCGACGTATTTGGATTAACAACTTTGTTATAAATTCGTTCAACAATGTTTTCATATTCTGGATAGGTTACATCAAAACTGCCGTCGAGCATTCCTCTTTCTTCAACCTCTTCAATTAGAGTTGATTTAACCCCCTTTACTCTTGCTTCTTTTAAGGCTAATTCAATTGCAACTTTTTTTGGTTTTAAAAATCGAGCGCCATATTCACTTTTTTGACAAAGCTCTTGGAAATTATTATAGTCAGCCATTATTCATTTTCTCCTTGATTTACATAATTTTCTAGAAAGGATTCTAAGGAATTATTTCCTGTGGGCATTCCGAAGTATTCACGGAATTTTTCTCTGAATGCGGGTAAGCCCCCATGGTATTTCTTAATCGCGTTCATTAACCCCCCTTGTTTTAAGCTTTTTAATACATCTTCAGAGGGAATTTCTTTAAGGTTATGTTCTGTTAACATTTCCTGAGCTGTTTTCAATGTATATTCTACATCTTTCCACAATCCATTTTCTTTTCTTTTTTCATTTTCACCAAGTTTATTTCTAAACGTGTGACATCCTCCGTGATATTTAGCAATAGCATTAGAAAGAGCATTGCCCCCTTCTAACAATATTAAATCTCGACGACCCGGTAGACAATCTAACCTATTCTTTCTGATAATTTTTTTTGCCTGTTTTAAAGTATAATCTAATGATTTCCAAGAGTCTCTTTTATTTCTTTTTTGTTTTTCTCCTAATAATTTTCTAAGCTCATAAAACCCTCCATGATATCTTTTAATAGCATGGTTTAAATAAGTATATCCCAGTCTTGCAAGTACTTGAGCTCCAGGTAATAAAGCACATCTTTGTTCATCCATGATGCTTCTTGCTTCTTTGATTACATTTTCTTCATTCTGCCAATAACCTTTTTCGACCGTTAATTGATCTTCACCAAGTTTTTCTCTGACAAATCGATATCCTGGAGTATAACGGTTTATTGCACTGGTTAACGAGGCATAACCCAACTTAACCAATCTGCCATGAGGGGGAAGATGATTTAATCTATGCCGTGCTATAACTTTTTTTGCTTCTTTAAAGATATTATTCTGATTAGCCCAGTATTTTTTTGGTTTCATTTTTCTTTTACTCATCTTCTTCTCCTGCAACATACGCTTCTAAGAATTCTTCTAATTGTTGATTACCAGAAGGCGCTCCTAAATATTCGCGGAGTTTTTCTCTAAAAATAGAATATCCACCATGATACTTACAGATAATATCAGCAAGGGTAGAATATCCCGATTTACTTAATCTATGCATGTTTGGTAAACGATCCCAACCTTCACTTTGCATTGCCTTAACCGTTTGATCTAGCGCAAAAGAAAGATCTTTCCATGTATTCTTTGCTATTCTAAGTCTATTAAAATTAAATCTCTTTATCCACCCTTCATCATTCCCTTTGCTATACCAGGATCTTCGAGTTTTATTTTTGCTTCTTGCTAATTTTGTTGGACTAATCTTTTCATAACCTTGTCGGATTCCAAAATTTATCCAGGATTCTAAATCTTTATAGGGGTGTCTATCATTTCTGGCAAAATCAAAAGTAAAATTTTTCAGCCACTTTACACTGTTGCCTTTATTATACCATGATCGTTCTGTTTTGTCTCTGCTATTTTTCAAGCTAATAGGATTTTTTTTGTCATATCCTCTTTCCAATCCAAATTTTTTCCATTCTTCCTCTGCTTTCCAAGGAACTTTTTTAAATTTTCTTTTAAAGTCAAACTGATTTGTCCATTTCATATCTTTTCCTCGGTTATACCAACTTCGTTCCATTTTGTTTTTAGACATTGGAAAATAAGCAGGTTGGTAATGGTTATACCTCTCTTGTAATCCATAGTTGCTCCATTCTTCAAACGTTGTCCATAAAGTTTTTCTAGGCATCTTCTCCTCCCGATTCTTCAAGAATTTCTGACTGTTTTTCCTTTACATGCTCATTTTTTATAACAACATTTAAAGAATATTCCACAAAATGGCTTTTATTTCTAAATCTGCCTGTGTTGACTAATTCGTCTATAACTTTCAATAACTTTTCATCTAACGATACGCTTAATTTCTGCTTCATCTTTGTATATTAGGGCATATTCTCAGCTATTTAAAGATTACTATTGTTACCACTTTATAGTTTCTAAATAGAAATATTTATATAGCTATTTTATTCTTACATGTAGAGATATGGAAAAAAATTATACTGTGGAAGAACTTGTTGAAAGAATGGGAGAGCCAAAACATATCCATTCAATGGAAGCGGGAATAGGAGAACATCAATTTGGACCGGAATTTGATATAAATGATCCTTTCACACTGAATGTTATAAAAGATATTTCAATTGACAAACATGGATTAAAATTTCTGGTTAACTATCTTCCCTTAAAAGGTTATATTGGACAAGAAGCGGTTATAGAAAGAACAGGTGAAATAAAACCTACTTTTCGTGATTCAATTCCTTCTACAGTTAATACTATTTTTTGGACATCATTAGAAAATGCCTTAAGCTATGTTGGAGGCGGTTCTGCTGGTGAAGTTGATGAAGGCAATCCTACTTATAGTATAGATCAATGTTTAGGATTTGATTATAAATTTGATTTTTTTCATAAAGATTTGAAACATCATGGAGAAGTTCAATTAAGAATTACTCAAAATGCAGATTATACAGGAGAGATTTTAAGAGAAGATTTAATAGAAGCTTTAGCTAAACATTGGAGAAAAGCAATTTAAGATGACCATAGAAATTCCAAAAAGTTCTTCACGAATTCACATGGACTTTTTTAGAAGGCATGCACAAGAAGTTGCACAAGATTTACTGGGAAGAGTTTTAGTACGGGAACGAGTCGATAAACCGACGTTATATGTACAGTTACAAGAAGTTGCTGCCTATGAAGGACACACTAAAAGCATGACAAAAGGTGCATTAGAGTCTGTAGGTACTATGGGCGTTTCAACAAAATTTGGAAAGTATCTTATTGATATTTCAACGCTGGATATTTGCAAATATTCTTGTGTAACATTAATTGGAGGGAATTTATTTGATGCTAGAGGATTAAGACAAGTAGTTAATGGTCCGGGAAAATTATCAAAAGCTCTTGAAATCGATAAAAGCTATGATGGAGTTCCCTTAAATTTTGCAAAAATATGGATTGGCGGACATCCAGTTGAAAAAGAAAACATATTAAAAAGAAATAAATCAGGACTGCCTGAAAATTGCAAAGGATATTTTTATTTTAGATAAAATTAAATTTCTTCAATTCTTTTTTCACCTGCTCATTATTTCTGAATAATATTGTTTTAATGCCATGTTTTTTTGCAGGTTCTAAATTATAAGATCTATCGTCGATGTAGATTATTTCTGAATTTTTTATTTGCTTATTTTTGTTTTTAATTTTTTTTAATAGTAAATCATATATTTCAAGATTTGGCTTTCTCATTTTAACTTCGTATGAAATAATTATTATATCAAAATTTTTTTCGTCTTTTTTTGGAAAGACTCCCGACTTGGAATAAGGCCATTGATCAGAAAGTATTGCTGTAATTATTTTTTGTTTTTTTGCTTTTTCAGCCAAATTATACAAAAATATATTTTTTTTCATTTTTGATTTGTAACATTGAATAATCGTTTTTTCTAATTTGTTTTTATTTATCCCAAGTCTTTTACTTGCAATTTGAATAAATTCGTTTTTAGAAACTTTTCCAACAATTGACTGCGCATAATAAACATCAATGGCATCAAACCAAGTGTCAAAATCCAAATGTAGTTTCTTTGCAATCAATTCGTGAAAACCCGGGAGCTCCTGATTATCATTTTGTGTTTTTGGAATTTTTAGCACTCCGCCAATATCAAAAATAATCGCTTTAATTTTTCCCTGTTTTTTATTTTTCATTATATTTTTAAATAATTTTCAATAGATTTAATACATTCTTCAACATCTTTTAGCAATTCTTCTGTAATTGCATAATGAACGAGTTCATCATCAATTTTGCCATATTCATGGGCGATAATATTTCTCATTCCATTAGCATCTTTCATCTTATTGGCGAGAGTATTAGAAATTGCTTTTTCATTTTCAAGAATATCAAAGACATTTTTGTCATCTTCAGGTATTTTAAGATCTTTTTCTTTAATAACAAGAAACGCAAGATCAATAACTGATTCTATTATCCTCTCAAAATATCTTTCGCATATTGCTCTTATTTTAAAATCTCTCTTGTATAGTTTATAATCAATTGGAAAAAGAGACTCTAATTCACTGATATAATTTTCAATCTCACTAATTTTATCTTTAATTCTTTTCATAAACTATCTTCCCTTTACTGAGGATTTCTTTTTTTATTTTGTCAAGTAAAAAATTATATACTTGTATATCAACTTTTTCCGACAATTTTCCTGATATTCTGATTCTAAATTGCGTGGCATCTTTAATTGTTATAGTAAAAAATTCAACAGCAATATCTATATCTGAACGAAATGTTAATTTACTTTCCACAAAAGATCCAAATAAAAAAATTTTCTTAATTCTATGAAATAATGCATCTTCTTTTATAATTTCCAATGATTCTTTTATGATCTCTTTATTTATTAATCCTTTTTTTAAATCGAAATTATCAGAAAATTTATTCAGTTGTTGAATAAATTTCAATTTTTTTCTAATATCTCGCGATAATCTATTTTTTTCTGATTGAGATAAGGTAATTCCAAGCAATTGTTTTTCTATAATTTTCAATTCCTTCTTTCCGAATATTTTCCTGCTGTTTTTATTCGCTTTTAAAAATTTTATCAAGTCCATAGAATAACCTCCATTATGGTTATTATAACCTTAATAATGGTTATATTTAAATATTTCTATAATTTTAATTTCCCATGCTGCCAGTCTCTGACTATAGCAATATGCGTTCTATTTTCGTCAGGAATTCCACCCTTCAGCAAATGCCCTTTTTTTTGTGAAATCATGTTAACAATAGTATCTACATCATCGGATTTGATTTCAATCTTATAAAATTCTTCTAATTTATTTTTATTTTCTTTCAAAAATAATTTTATAAGCCCCTGTGCTATTGCAGTCGGGTTTTGTAATTGTTCACTATCTCTTGCGCCAATTAATCCGTATCTTAGTTCATCTTCTTTTCTTAGTGGAATAACTCCAGGCGAGTCAATAAGCTTTATATCTTTTGTTGCTTTAATCCAATGTATACCATGAGTTGTTCCGGGTTTTTTAGAAACTTTTGTTTTACTTTTGTGTGCTAATGCATTAATTATCGAAGATTTTCCTACATTTGGGTAGCCTAAAACGCCGACGACAATTCCACCTTTAGCAATTCTATGTTGAGATTTATCTTCTTTCTCTAATTTTGTTTTTCCATATTGCTTAAATACTTTTTTTATATTATACAAAAGGATTTTCATTGTCCTGTTATTTCTCGAAGAAACGAAAACCACTTCTCCTTTGTAACCTTTGATTTCTTCTCTGAAATCTACCATTTGTTTTTTTAACATTTTTTTAGAAATTAAATCACTTTTATTTATCACAAAAATTACAGGTTTGTCATGTTCCTTAATTAGTTCTTCGACGCGATCATTCCTTGATAAGCTAATTAATCTGGCGTCTAATATTTCTAAAACTAAATCTGCTTCTTTAACTATGCGTTCAATTAAATCCCAATATGGCTCCATTAAGAATGGAGTTATTTTAGGCTTTTATAGTTTGTGAACTACTCTTCTTCAGAATTTTTGTAGCCGCATATATTACATCTGCTAAAATGGCAATGACCTAAAGCTACCTCAATAACAACATCATCAGTTCCGCATTTCGGGCAATAAATTTCCAATGAATGCTCATAATTAATATCGTCGAAAGATAACATATATTACTAAAACAATCGTAATTAAAATAACTAAGTTACTATTATTAAATAAATATTATTTTCTTTTCTTGGATTTTTTCTTATTAAATTTCATCTCGGAAAAAACGTAAATGTATAAGATTTCCAAAATGCCTATAGTATTAATAAGGAGAATAGCGATAAACCAAGCGAGATGATTTTTTCGTGCGGACTTCCATAAAGCTAATCCTTTCCAGGTAATTGCCCAAATCCCTATTATTGCAACAATTATGGCTACAACGATTATCGGGATGCCGAAGTATTCTGCAATAGATTTATTTATTTCAGGCAAAGAAGTTTGCAACAAATCGTGATAACTCATATACCTATTAGAAAAATTATTATTTTAAATGTTTTTGTTTTTAGTGTTTGTATAGCTGCAAGAAAGAAGGAAATATTATTTTCCTGAAGAACCAAAACCTTTTTCTCCCCTGCTGCTTTCAGATAATTCATCAACTTCTAGAAATTCTGCATAATAGTAATCTTGAATTACTGCTTGCGCAATTCTATCTCCTTTATTAATTTTGAAATTATTTTTTGTGTGATTGCAGAGAATAATTTTTATTTCTCCTCGATAATCTGAATCTATGACTCCTGCAAATCTGTGAATGCCTTTGCTGCCAATCCCTGATCGATCCCAAATAAACATAACTTTTCCATCTGGAATTTCTAAAGCTATTCCTGTTGCAATCATTGCATGTTCCCCTGGTTGCAGTTCCTTGTCTTCGCATGAATAGAGATCGAATCCTGCTGCATGTTCATTTCCGTGTTTTGGAATTTGTACTTCACCATATAATTTTTTTATTTTTATTAGAATTTTTTGCATGAAATTTTTAGTTTGCAATAGTATAAATACATTTTTGTATTTTCATATAATTACATGCATATTGTATCGTAAAAAAATTTTTAAAGAAAATAATTTAGAATATACAGCATCTTGTATGATAATATTTATATAGTTCTTTGATTTAAAACACTCATAATACAATACATGGTTCCTTTTCGACGGAAAACTACAATATATTGTATGTCTAAAGTTATCAGTCGCTGATTGCTTTGGAATATAAAAGGAAGGGGTGAAGGTATTCTTTATCTCTTATCATACATGAGATGCATATATTGCAGTCAACAAACTAAGGTTACCGACAAACGCGAATCTCCAGATGGTATCAGGAGACGAAGAGAGTGTTTGAAATGTAAAAAACGATTTACAACATATGAAAAACCTGAAAAAAAGGAAATCATTGTTGTAAAAAAAGATGGCAGACGAGAACAATTTTCAAAAGAAAAATTGAAATCGGGGGTTATCAAGGCATGTGAAAAGCGGCCAATACCAACCAAAGAAATTGATGAAATAATCAATGATATTGAAGAAAAATTGCTAAATAAAGGAAAAGAGGTTAAAACAGATACAATAGGAAAAATGGTGATGCAAAATTTAAAAAAACTTGATAAAATAGCCTACATACGTTTTGCGTCGGTGTATATGGATTTTAAGGATGTTAAAGATTTTAAGGAGGTCATGAGAAAAGTGTAAAATGGCAGAACAAAAAACAGGCGAATTAATTTCAGGGAATGGAGATGGTTATGTACGATTTGATTCTACGCTTTTGCCAATTTTTAAACCGTTAATTGATGCGAATAAAGTAAGGCATTATCAAAATAATAAAGATTTGTTTATTTATGCTGATGATTTACGCAACCGATTCTCTCTGGATTATAAAAAAACATTTGAATTTTCACCAACCGAATTAGAAATATATAATTTTGATAAACGAATTCCATTAGAAGAAGCATATAATCTTATTAGAAAACAAAACGATCCAAAACTTCCAGTAACTAAACTTGAGGATGCGGTAAAAAATGAAAAAATCCGAGTACATAGTTTTGAAGAAGGCCCTTATTTTAATCGTTTAGATTTAGGCAGAGTGTATCACGAAAAGAAAACGAATAAATCTGGATTAACGATTGAGCGTTATTTTACTCAAGAAGGTCAGGATCCGTTCTCCACTGTAGGTGATTATGAAGATAGAGATATTGTAATAAAAGAAAAGAATGGAGGGGTTATTTTTAATCTACACGCTAATTTCCCAAAATCATGGAGCGATAATAGTGCGATTATTGCTGCGAGTAAATATTTTTTTAATCCGGAGGAACATGTATGGAGAGAACAGTTACAAGAAAAACTCGGACGAGGAAATGAGTATTCACCAAGGCATCTTTTTTCACGAGTATCTCAATTTTTTTCAGATTGGGGCGAGAAATTAGGATATTTTAGAACCGAAGATGATAAAAAAATTTTTGAGGATGAGCTAAATTTCTTGCAGATAAATCAAATGGCTGCATTTAATTCTCCGGTTTATTTTAATGCAGGGTTATTTAATTCTTATGGCGTTCCCGGTTCTAAAGGAATGAGGTATATTCGTGATCCCGAAACTGGAAATATTTCCCGAGTAGAAGATGGTTGTTATACTCGACCTCAATTGCATGCTTGTTTTATTATTGGCCCAGGAGACGATCTTGAAAGTTTGCTCAACCAAGTTCCCATAGAAGGAGCAATATTTTCAGATGGCTCTGGAGTAGGACATGATCTAAGTTATATACGAGAAAAAAAAGCTTCAATCTCAAGCGGTGGAAAAGCATCAGGTCCGATGTCTTACTTCATTTTATTTGATACCACGGGAGGCATTATAGAATCTGGTGGAAAAACTCGTAGAGCTGCTCGTATGACGACGATGAAACAATATCATCCAGATATCATGGAATTTATTCAGGCAAAACCGCATGAGGATCATAAAGCACTTTTATTAATGCAAAAAGGAATTCAAGATGGGTTTGAAGGAGATGCTTATAAAACGGTTAAGTTCCAGAATACTAATTTGTCCGTTAGATTAGATGAATATTTTTTTAGTCAATTAAAAAGCGGCGGGGATATAGAACTTCGATCAGTTAAAAATGGTCATGTCATCGAAAAAGTCAATGCAGATTACATGTTAAAAAGCATTGCATTTGGCAGTTGGAGAATTGGAGATCCTGCTGTTCAATACGAATCAAAAATACAGGAGATGCATACGTGCGCAAATTCCGGAGCAATAAACTCTAGTAATCCATGTTCAGAATATATGTTTTTAGATGACACTTCGTGTAATCTTAATTCAGTAAATTTGCTTAGATTATCTGATAAAAAAGGTAATTTTAAAGTTGAGGCGTATAAAAAAGCAAATAGAATTATGATGATAGCTGCGGATATTGCAAATGATGCGGGTTCTTATCCACATCCACGGATTGCACAATTAAGTCCTGAGTTTAGAACCACCGGCGTTGGTTACGCAAATATTGGTGCGCTATTAATGAGGAAGGGAATTCCTTACGATTCTCCTGAAGGACGCGCATATGCTGCTGCAATTACATCAGTAATGCAAGGAGAGACGTTAAAGACCTCAGCGGAGATGGCAAGTGCATTGGGAACTTTTGTTCATTACGAGTTTAATAAAAACCCCATGGCGAAAGTTGTGCAAAAGCATCGAGATGCTGTTGAGGATATTGGTAAAAGAGAAGATTTATACGGTAAAAACTTTGATTTCAAAAAAGTTATAGGTTTAGAAGAATTAATTGAAACAGGAAGAAATAATTTATCTGAAGCTGTTGAGCTTGGGAATAAAAATGGATTTAGAAATGCTCAGACCACAGTATTAGCTCCAACAGGAACAATTGGAAGATTAATGGATTGTGATGCAACGGGAGTAGAACCATGCACTGGATTAATCATTTACAAAATACTTGCAGGAGGAGGCTCACTAAAAGAGGTAGTGCAAGAAATTCCAAATGCATTAGAAAATTTAGGTTATAATCACAAACAAATACACGAAATAATGGAACACGTTGATAGGACAAATGGTTTAATTGAAGGAGCTCCACATTTAGATCAGGATCATTACGCAATTTTTGACACAGCTTTTAGTCCAGATAATGAAGGTAGAACAATTAATTTTGGGGGACACGTGAAAATGTTGGGAGCAACTCAGCCATTTATATCTGGGGCAATTTCTAAAACAAATAATTTACCGCACAATGCAACTGTAAAAGAAATTTATGATGGTTATATTTTGGGACATAAATTAGGAATTAAAGCAATATCAGTTTTCAGATATGATAGTAAACCAGTTATGCCATTATCTTTTGGAAATAATAAAAGTTCCATAGATTTAAAACGAGGTGAAAAAAAAGATCTTCCGTATAGGCGCCATGTTTTTGAAACTGAAGTTGATATTGCGGGAACACCAATTCATATGCTTGTAAGTGAATATGAGGATGGAACTCCGGGGCAAATAGCTTTTTTAGCATATAAGGAAGGGTCCACAATTGGAGCCACATTAAAAGTTGCTGGAGTTTCAGCGTCTAAAGCACTCAAGAGAGGCGTGCAGTTAGAAAGCGTTATTGATGGATGGATGGGGCAAGAATTTGAACCTAAAGGATTAGTTCGAGGACACCCGCATATAAAACAAGTTAATTCTCCATTGGATTTTGCAGCTAAAGTTTTAGCTTTAGAATATTTAGGCGATAAAACTGTTGCAGTTGAACCTGAGAAAGTTGACACCAAAACATTATGGGGTTATTTAAATGGCGCATTCAAAGCAGCAAAAAGAAAAAAGGTTGATGCATGGAGTTTTGATCATGTTATCAAAGATCCAGAATTAGGAGGATTTGTCAGAGCCTCGCAAGAAGATTTAGATATTATCAATTCAGGAATTGTAAAAAAGAATAATGCTCGTGGAGTACCTTGCCCGAAATGCGGTAAGTTAATGAAGCAAAAGAAAGCAAACTGTTATGAATGTACGAATTGTTATGAAAGCATTGGCAGTTGTGGTGGATAATTACTCTAAAACTTTTATTATTGCATCAAATTTCTTTATTCTTTAAGTGAAGTGAAGATTTCTTAAACGAAAATATTTATTAACCCTCATTCTGTAGGTTTTTTAATGAATACAGCAAGAGGCGAGAAGAGTAGCATATGGGAACCAAGAACGAGATTGCGGTTGAAATTACCGAACAAGAATTTAAAGATATAATCAATAATTCTCACAAATTAGTTATTGCTGATTTTTTTGCTGAATGGTGTATGCCTTGTGTTATGCAAACGCCAATTATCGAAGAATTAGCTGAAAAATTTGATGTGGTAAAATTTGTACAAATGAATGTCGATGATAATCAAAAATTATCTGCAAAACATAGTGTTTCAAGTATTCCTTGTTTAATATTTTTTAAAGAAGGAAAAGAAGTTGATCGCGTCATCGGTTTACGTAATGCTGAATTTTTAGAAGAAAGGATTAATGAGCATTTGAAATAATATACTGCTGTGAGATAATATTTAAAAAGTAATTAATTTTTTAGAACTGATGAAAAAAGGGAAATTTATTGTGATTGAGGGGACTGATGGATCTGGAAAAAATACTCAGAAAGAATTATTAGTTAAAAGATTTAAGAAATGGGGTTTTCCTGTTGAAGGAATTTCATTTCCTCGCTATGGAACTCCAACTGGGGATATTATCGGCGATATTTATTTGGGAAAAACCAATAGAACTTCTTTAGGGAATTGGTTTGGCGATGCTGATAAAGTAAACCCTCAGATTGCTTCGTTATATTTTGCGGCTGATCGAGTTGCACATCGAGAAAAAATGCTTAATCTGTTAGATGATGGAGTTAACATTATTAGTGATCGCTATGTTGAATCGAATATGGGGCATCAAGGAGGAAAAATTAAAAATTACGAAGAACGAAGAAACTTTATAGATTTTTTAGTAGATCTTGAGTATAATCTTTTAGAATTACCAAAACCGGATTCAGTTGTTTTTTTGTATTTGCCTTATCAAATAGCCTTGAAAGCGGTCACAAATCGAGGGAACAGTATCGATGGTCATGAAAATGAAAGCCATATGAAAAATGCTGAACAAAGTTATTTAGAATTAAGTGATAGATTTAATTGGGAAAAAATTATTTGCTGTTTTGGAATGCAGATTAGATCAAAGAAAGAAATACACGATGAAGTATGGAATTCTATAAAAGATATTTTATAAAAATTCTAATTTGAATTGAGCTATTGTTGCGGGTAATTGTGCCTGTCTGTTTGATTCTCTTAATGCATAAGTTGCTCGTTGATACGGAGTTAAGTTCAAGTTATTAAGAAATGTATAAGGAATAAATCCGTTACTCGTTAATTCTTGATAAGGCAGAACACTCCGATGCTCTTTATTTGTTATCGGTCCATTTAAGATGTGATGTGGAAAATCGTCTATAGGATTAGTAATCATTATTATATTTTCTTTATTTTCAAAGAAAGCAAATTCATCTACTGAATTTGCTGTTAGAAGTTCTAAATATCCAATGTCAATTTTTTTAATGTTTTGAAAATTTATTTTTAATTCTTCAGCTGCTTTTATTGCCTTCTCTTTATCTTCAAAAAAAGAAAGTTCATTAGTCCTTAGATTTTCATAAGATCTTTCTTTAATTTTTAAATTTTTATTTGGCCAAACATTGGGCGGTTTTTTGTATACAAAAATTCAGGAATAAAAACATATCCTTTAAGTTCTTCCATAATGTTTCCTATAATATTTATTAGATAAACATTATCGTTGGCTATTACCAATTAATTTTATAAACCCACTTTTTCTCATGTTCTTAGTATAATACGGCTAGATGTATAATAGGTAGCCTTATTGACGGCTCCGTAATACGGTCCCTTTAATTAGAGGGAATATATTACTGTGCCAAATTCAAGGCTCCGTAGCTCAGCTGGTAGAGCACCGGCCTTTTAAGCCGGGTGTCGCGGGTTCGAATCCCGTCGGAGCCATATCGAATTCATAGAGATTAGAACGCACACGTATAGAAAAGCACCGCTGAGTCCTCGCGCTTACAAGCGACGGGAATTCTGTCGGAGCTATAATTTTTTGAACCAGAGATTAGATTATTAAGGGTAATCAAATATGATCCAAATAAATATTAATTTTTAGTTTATTTATCGTCGATAAAATGTTTATCTCAATTTAATAATTTAAGTGACCGAAAACCATTTAAATGAAAAATGCTATTCAATATAAGTTAAAAGATATTACTTTTAACAGGAGCGATTTTTCATGAATACAAAAAACAAGAGAGATCTAAGGAGACTACAGAATTCAACTTTTTTGGTAGTAACATTAGGAATTATCTTTGACCCCAAGACGAGAAAAATTCTTATTGGAAAAAGAAGGAAAGATCCATATATAAAAAAGTTATCGTGGAGTTTTCCGGGAGGAGCACCCGGATATAATGCTGATTTAGAAAGAAGTTTGGAGAAAATTATATTCCAAAAAACTGGATTAAAGGTAAAAAATCTTGGATGTGTCTTTGCACGAATATTCAAGGAAAATAAAAAAGTTCTTCTGATGTATTATCTATGTGAAACTATAAGTAGATCAATCAAACCTAAAGGAGATCTTGAAGAATTGAAATGGGTTTCTCCTGAAGGAATTGAGAAACATTTTACAACTTCATTAGATTCCAGATTAAAAGAATATCTTATGAACTTGAAATAAAAAGTTAATTATTTCTTTTTTATTATCACATATAATAAAAACATTAGAGACATAAGAATAAATATTAAAGTCAGCGAAGTAAAACTTTTCGTCAATCCCTCGCTCATTGTGAAGCCGGTTATCCTTGGCAATTGCAATAACAAACCAATGCCAAATAAACCTAACGCAATAAGCTCAACTTTATTTTCTAGTCCTACAGTTTTTTTCTTTTCAAAATTTCCAGAAGTGGCATTAAATTCATTATTTTCAGTAGGCACAAATTTATAGGAAAGTGCATATTTATGAGAAAACGCTTCAAGGTCTTCCTTTTTTTGTACATATGAGTGTATATCACCTTCTACATCAGTAAAGCGAGAATAGGGTTTATTGTATAATTCATCTAAATCTTGATGAAATTTAAATGCAGTTTGCTGATTTTTTAATAGTGAATGAAAATTCTCTAATCGATGTAAGTCTGCATCATTGAGATTTATTCCTCTTTGTACATTCTTTATTAATCTATTATAAAGATTATATTCACTTCCATCTAATTGATCAGACATTTCTTTTCGTAATAGATTAATTTTTTGTTCTCTGTAATCAAATGCCTTCTTAAAATTTTTTCTAGCATCTTTAATCCTTGCATCAGTCTTTTTACCTTTTTTAATAACGGTATATCCTTCAATTTCCCCATCAGAAGTTGTTTGAACAACTACCATTATTTTATGATTATGTTTTAAAAATGCTCGTAAATCCTCACTCCCTGGAATGCCAAGACTTACATCATCTCTCCTCGCTCGAGGATGTGTATGAATATTATAAACATTATTGTTTCCCTTGAATTCTGACATAATAGCATAATCGGCATCAACGTGGTTATAACCTCTACCAGATTCTGTAGTGGCGGCTACAGGTTTTTCTCGAGGAAGTTTCCACCACATTTGTTCTTTTTCAGGGTTACCAATCCCCTTCTCAAGCTCTTTTGTAACAGAATATTTTTCTTTTCCCTCTTTTTTTGACATACTCAAAATAAACTTTTATTTTATTTAAAATCTTCCATAGATGATTTTACACATAACTACCTTAAATATCATGGTAAATATATAACTATCGACTTTCCATTAGGATCTTAATAAATTGATAAGGAAAAATAAAAATGTTTGACGCAAGATATTTGAATAAACGAGACGCATATGGAAGAGATTTAGAGGCTCACTGGGCGGAGGAGTTTAAGAGAGAAGAAGAGAGGAAAAGAAATCGTAAAGACCATGCTATGGGTGCCTTAGTGCTAGTAGCTGTTATGGCTTTACCCTGCTCTCCCTTTATCTATGCAACATGCAAAATATTACAAAGTTATGTGAATGAAGTTAAATCTCGTTATGAAAATACAAGCAAATTAGAGATTAAATTAGACAATTTTAATAAAAATGACACTAAAAAATAAAGTAGAAATCCTTGTAGGCCAAAGAAATAACGAGAGTATTTCTGGTATCCTTATCAAAAATACTACCGGACTAATAATTGAAGGGCATACTATTATAACAAACAGGTTCTCTAGTACAGCAACACTAGAAACTGTTGCCAAGGATTATGCTCAAAGAATGATCTCTCAAGGTTATTCAGATTATTCTTTAGTTAATGGGGAAAGAATCAGATTTAGCAATTATGAAAGGATAAAATCAAAACGTATGCCTGTAAATTACGTAGAGATATTTCAAAAAGAACTTGATAAAGTATTACAAAAAAATTATATGAGGAAATAAGAAATGGGAAAGAAAAAACTAAAAATACTTGTCGGAGACGATCAGATAGGAGTAATAGGAGATAATTGTAATCTTACTTTTTTGGATAACTACGGACATCTTGCCGATTATGATTTTGCCGCAACTCCTGAAGAATGCATCAAAATGGCTTATAATGGAAATTACGATACATTAATCACAGATTTATGTATGATAGAACCTCAGGAGGTAGACAGGGATTTGAGGTTCTTGAGCAAATTGGAGATTGCATTCCTATAAGAATTCTTAATACAAGTGAAGATTATAAAATTAGAGAAGAAGGATACAGACATGGAGCTACACATTGTATTTCAAAAGGAATTCCTCCGGAAGATTTAGAGATAATGTTAAAGGAAGGTTTACATGACAGATAAATATAATTTTTTAGATTATGCAGAATTGAATTCGGAACAAAAAGGTTTAATAAAAAACTTAGCAAGAGCTCTAGACGCGTATCCTATAAAATGCATTTATGAAGATTGGGATACAATTCTATTAACCGCATGGGAAAATAATACTCCGAGAGGATATATTGAATATACAACAAGTAATAATGGACCAGGAATCGTATTAGATACAATTGGTTGTTTACCTAACAATTATTTTTTGAGAACTTATGACAAAACAATGGCAGAAGAAATTTTTGACCTCATGCTTTTTCATAATCTTAAAAGAGAGTATGTTCGTGTTGAAGAGGTAACAAACACTGGAATAAAATTTTTAAAAAGACAAATGAAACGAGGAGTTCTTGCTAACACTTCATTAAATATTGACAAAGCAGGCTACTTATTTCAAAGTATTCAGATAAAAAATAGAATTGCTCCTATTTTTTAAAAATAAAAACCTTTTTATAATTCTTTCTTCTCTCTACTATATGTGGAACCTGAAATTTAAGGTTAAAAATACTGATATTGTCTATACGCCTCTGACAGAAAAATACAAAATAATCGATTACATGTATCCGGTAGATCGATTCAAAAAAGATAATAAAATTTTCATGCTGAGCATTCATGTTCTCGATGGTGAAGAGAAAGAAATAAAAAAGTTTACGCAGGCGTTTAAAAAAAATAAGAAAGTAAAAGAATTTGAAAAAAATGAAAATAGAATTGTTGCTTTAATTGCAGAGGAAGAGAAATTTTATGACCTGCTTTATAATCCTGAGCTGTATCTTCCTTCACCGGTGCTGATAAAAGACGGCTATGAACTATGGAATATTGCGGCATGGAAAAGGGAAATTCTCCAGGAGCTTATTTCTGAAATAGAAAAATGGGATAAAAAGCTCTATGATTTTGAACTGCTGCAATTAAAAAAAGGAACCTTAAAGGAAATTTATTTCCCAAAAATTCTTCCTATACTTCCTCCCAAACAAAAGCAGGCGTTTCAATTTGCAATTACTCATCATTATTATACATTTCATCGAAAAGCAAATTTAGGCCATCTTGCAAAAATAGCGAATGTTTCCACGCAAACATTCCAGGAAAATCTGCGAAAAGCAGAGGCAAAATTGCTTCCATTTTTTGCTGAAGACATTTTGTAACAAAATGCTTATATAATCTGTTTTATTCATACATTCATGGAGCAAGAAATTAAGATAAATGCAAAAGAAATAATGGAAAAGTTATCCAAATTACAGGAAGATATAGAATATATTAAGAAGAATATGAAAACAGATGAGATAAGTTTAGATGAAGAAATGAAACTGTGGGAACAAGCAAGTGAAGAAGATATAGCAGAATTTAACAGAAAGCATAATTTATGATTAATAAAGGAGAAGTATGGATTGTTGATTTTTTATCAAAGAAGGGTAAAGAGCAGGAAGGAAAAAGGCCCGCGATTATTATTGCAGACACTTTTACGAGCCTTGTATTAGTTATACCATTGACCTCAAATATAGAAGCATTAGAAAAATTACCTCATACCTATTTGCTTGCTAAATCATCTATAAATAATCTCACTCATAATTCTGTGGCGCTTATTTTTCAATTACGGGCTGTTGATAAAAAAAGATTAATCTCTAAGATCGGAAATCTTGAAGTGGATTATCTGAAAAAAATTGATAACATCCTCAAGAATTTATTACAATTATAATTTCTTCCTTGAGTAAATACCTTACATATCAGGTATAAATTCTAAATAGACTTTTTTCTTAGATAAATCAAGTAAATTGAAAATATATGAAACATGACAGAAAATAAAACACAATATTCAGGTAGCAGTTGTCTAACAGGTATAGTAGACATACTACTATTTTCCATTATAGTTAGTTGGGCTCTTCCAACTTTTACATCATCATCGCATATTCCCCACCAAAAAAATATTCAAAGAGGATATGCTCGCCCCAACGATCTGAAAATAAAAATTGAAGATAAAGATAATTTAAACATCGGCGGGAAATATGAAACCTATGTCGAATATAGCGGAATGAGATATGCGCTTAAAGAAAATGATCGAGGGTTATATTTAGAAAATCTCGTGGAGAAAGAAGAGAAATAACATGACAGAAAATAACTATATTCTTCCTAAGAGCAGAGAGGAATTAGCAGGATTAGCTGGAAGAATAGTGCGATTACGGTGGTGTAGTTCTTTCTATGAAAAAATTTATTTTTGTTTAACTGATGATGAGCATGAATTTTTAGAACAATGGGCATCTTTTGATGAATCCACTCACCTTCGCTATAAAGAAATAGCAATAGACGCGTGGATTATTTATGATGAACAAATAGGGTTTAGTGATGAAGGTATAACAACACCTGCATTTTGTGTGAGAAAGTACCGACCACATGACGAAGGATATGAAACAAGAATGCAAGCATTATTACAAAACAATAAATGGCAGGAAAAACCGATGGAGCTTAATTAATATGACACAACAAAGATTATATCAGTATAGAATCCAAGAAATGAATGAAGAAGGATTATCTATAGATGAAAGTAGGATAAATCAGTTTATTGATTATTGTATCAGTACTACTGATGCAGATCCCTCTGAAGTTGAAGATGGACTTGATTATCTTTCTCTTTTTATGGATATGAGAAGTGTTCTTTGCATTTTGGATAAAGAAGGCAACGAAATAGCTCTTGCAGCGCTTACTTATTTTGCAACAAAACGTACCTGTTATGCAGGCAGTATCGATGAACATTGTACATCAGATGATGGTTTAGAGGCAATGAAAAAATTCAAGTTTTTAAGAGAATACGCGGACTGTGCTTCAGAAATTCTCGCACATAATAAGTATGCACGAAATGCTCTGGAATTAAAAGCAATGAGGGGGGATAGAAAAGCGATGAAAGAATTCCCAGAATATAAATTAAGAGCAGGTCACCCTGTCTTCGGAAGATAATATGACACAAGAAGAAAATAAGAAGAAAGGATGCGCATCTTTTATTACAGGTTCTTTATATAATTCCGTATTAATGATGGGAGGATATTGGATAAGCTATTATGTAAATAACTATCATCTACCTAAAGTAGCTGAAGTAAAAATAGTTGAAGAAGATAATAAAAAAGTAATGCGTGTTGAAAAAATAGTTGGAAGAAACGAATATCTTTTAGAAGATTCACCAGGTCATTGGATTTCTTTTGATAAGTATAAACAATATCAGAAAGGCAAGAAGGCAGAAGAATCAAAAACATATGAATCTGAGTTAGAAGAAAAACTGAATGAATTAAAATTAATGGCGGAGGGAGAGAAATGATAAAAGAAACATCCACAGAAGAATTTGAAGAAAGACGAAAACACTCTCCACTGAAAGATATTGTTTATATAATAAGGAATAATTTAGAAAACGGAAGACATTTTTTGATAAAAAAGAAAAAAACTATGTATAGAATTCCTAGCTTACATGTACCACAATCACCCCCTTCAGGATTTTGTGAGATCGGCACGTTGCATTCATTTCAAAAAACATTTTTTGGTACAAAAATAAGGCCTTCATTCATCCAAGAAAATGAAAAAAAGTATAATCTTGCGGCAGCAGTAAAATATTATTTTGATTCTCGTGTTGAAGATCGGGATAATATAATCGTAGGAATAGGAAGATATCCCCCGGGAAAAAATCTAATAAATGTAGTACAGGAAAAATTAATAACAGATACCTTTTGGCCATGGGCTGATGCTGAAATTTGTATTAAGAGAAAAAATCCACAAGAAAATTATAGGGCATATATGATTGTAAATGGAGTTTTTGAGAAATCATTAGTTGCACATGCATTACGAGGATTTGCACAGGAATTGTATCACCCAATTCTTCATTCCTTAAACCAAGAAAAAGGAATTGTTATACATAGATGTTCAACCTATGATGCCCTGCCAATTTTATATTCAGCTGAAAGGAGATTTCCACAGGCACTGTATCATTTTTGTTAACAAAGGGGAGACAGGTTTTGTTGATAGAATCAGAAAACCAATAACTTCTTAAAAAATAGTTTTCTTTCTCATTATATGGATGATCAGCTAGAGCCAGAAGATTTTTATTTTAATGAACAAGGACTCATGGTCTTTACTGAAAAATATCTTCTCAAGAGAGGATATTGTTGCGAATCTCGTTGCAGACATTGTCCCTACGGATTTTCTGAAAACGTACATAAAAATAATGTGGAGGAGAAAAATGAAAAAGAAACAAACTAATAAATCCATGATCAATAAAGAAGATAAAATTTTTTATCCTCGAGATAGAAAGGAATGGCGACAATGGTTAATGGATAATCATGTAAATGAGAATAAGATATCTATGATTCGATATAAGAAACATACTGGCCAACCCTCAGTGACTCATCGCGATGCAATGGAAGAAGCGATTTGTTTTGGATGGATTGACACAACTATCAAAAGACTTGATGATAAGAAATATATTATTCGTTTTGTGAAGCGCACGAAAAAAAGTCGATGGAGTAATAATACTTTGTCGTATGCAAAAAAATTAATTGAAGAAAAAAAGATGACGCCTCATGGATTGCAATTTTATGAAGAAGGATTAAAAAAGCCAGTTATAGATTTTCCAGTTAAGAATCCTCTAATGCCTGATGATTTGAAAGTTGCATTGCTGAAGAACAACTGCTTTGATAATTTTGAAAAACTTGCTCCCTCACATAAGCGAACGTATATTGTATGGATTGAACGCGCGAAACTGCCGGAGACGCGACAGCGAAGAATTGCGGAGACCGTAAAACGAGTTAAGCAGAATAAAAAATTTATGGATTAGACCGCCTTTTGCTTCTCGCATGACGCCTTTGCGGGATCAGAAAATTGAGTTTTCTGATTCTTCGGTTCTTACGAACCTCAGAGAAACGAACCCGGAAATTAGTTGAGTCTCGTCCGATTAGCCGAAAAAAAAGATTGCAAAGCAATCTTTTGACGCCTTTGCGGGGAATCGAACCCCGGAGCCCAGAGGGCCACGATTTCCAATCGTGTGCACTACCACTATGCGACAAAGGCATATCTAAAGAATTTTTAAATAGTATATGAACCTTGCTATTTCTATGAAAAAAAGGAAAAGTGTTGATGTAATTAAGGAAAAAACATCTCTCCTTCCTCATTTGGAAAAAGCTTTTGTGAAATTTCCGGGTCAAGAAACTACTGAAGTAACCTTATCTTCTCAAGATGGAGGAGTTTCTTCTGATAAAGAACTTATTGAAGAGTTAAAGAATAAATATGGTTCCAAATACTCACATATTCATACACACCCCACTCCGAATAAGTGGTTTAATGCGCCTTCATATCCCTTGCCTTCAGTTGAAGATTTAAAACATTTTTTAATTAATCTAGACGCCACATCCATGGTTATTGCTCAACAAGATAGCACTTCAGGAGAAATCGCAGGATATTATGTACTAAGAAAAACAAAAAAAAGCAAAAAATTTTTAGAAGAAAATAAAGATAGAATTAATCAGCTTGTTGAAGCAGCTATATCTGAAACTCACACTGAATTAACGAATGAGACAACCAGAAAATTAATCGGCAAAAAGATAATGAAACGTAGTCTTGAATCTTTAAATAAGTTTTATAATTCCTTTTATCTAAAGGAAAGATATTTACCAGCACAAGGTTATCAATTAAGTGATGACAAAACTCATTTTACTCCAAAAGAAGGGGGCCTTGAGCAAATCGCTTATCTTTTTTTACCAATTGGAATCGTTTCTATAATTAGTAGTCTATTCTTTGTATCTTCATCTTTTACAGGCTATAGTATTTTCAGTTTTTCATCACGCACTATTAGTATTTTAGGGGTATTATTTTTTATTATGGGAACTTTATTACTCTATTTTTCTTTTAAGAAAAAATAAAACTTTTTAAACTCTATCTCTATAGCTTTTTTATGAATTATTTTGATTATTCGCAAGCTATACGAAACAAGATTGCAGCTTCTCCACAGATATTGGAAAAAACTCGGGAGGCATTTGAAGATAGATTTGAACCTTTTACTGCAGGAGGAACGGTGAATCTTTATTTTTTAGGAAGATTAGAATCAGGATTGTATGTTGCTTTAAGAACGTGGAGAAAGGAAATGCTAGAAGGGAAGCTTCCTTTTGAGAAACGAAAAAAGAACTTGGAAATATATTGTAGAAATGCAGAAGATTTATCAGATAAAGGAGAAAACGTTCCTTGTTTTTGTGTTGGTGTAATTTATAAAAATAGTGTCGGTATTTTTACCGAAGATTTAACGGCTGGGGAAACAAAAGTAGTTACTCATTACCCGGATAATGACTATGGATTTGTTAATGATAAAAAAATCTGGATTGATATTGATTATTTATTTAACAGTAAACATTTGGGTGCTCCTCTTTCTTACTTCGCAGAGAATCATATAATCCAGTTATAAAGCATATACTCTAAAATACACATTTAAAAAACATATCTTTTTTAAAGATATTCTGTTATTGAAAAATATAAAATGGGGTTATTTTCATTATTTAACAAGAGTGATGTTGCTTTCATTCCTGACTGCACTTTATATGTCAAATATAATTCTAATTTTGTAACATATCAAAAAATTTTATCTACTTTAGGTATAACTCATCGAGTTTTTGAACAGAATGTATGCTCAGGTATAGAATTTTATGAGTCGGGCTATGATACTGAGGCACGAAAAATCGCACGTGAAAATTTAGAATTATTTCAAAAAGAACAGATAAAAAAAATCATAACTTTTTCGCCTCCTGCGATGAAAATGTTTTCTCACTATTATTCACCGCTTATACCTGAATGGAACATCGAAGTGAAAAATGTTTGGGCCATGATTGCGGAAATACTTGAAAATAAAAAATATCTGATGGAAAATAAAGTTAGTGAAGTTATAACATTTCACGATTCTTGTTATTTAGGTCGTCAATGCCGGATATTTGATGAGCCACGGAAAATTTTAAATTTAATTGGATATACGATTAAAGAAATGGATAATTCTAGAGAACAAAGTTTTTGTTGTGGTAGTTGCGGCGGATTACCTAGAGTTGATCCAGCACTAGCAGATAAATTAGCAAGAGAAAGAATTCTTCAGGCAAAAAGAATTGGGGTTAAGAAAATTATTGTTAGTTGTTTTGATAATTATGATTTGCTCTCAAAAAATATAGGAAATACGGGTGTAGAAATTATGGAACTTTCTCAGGTTCTTGCACAAGCATTAGGTATACAGGTTAGTAAAAATGAAGCCCAGGAAGATTTTTCTAGAATAGAACAAAATTCATTAAACGAGGCAAAGAAAATTATCGAACCACAGGCAGACTTACAATGAAAAATACAAAATTGGTACAATCAGTTTATTCAAGAGATGCATCGCGCATAGTAGGTAATGTATCGCGCGTCTATAATCCCACATCAATTGAAGAAATTCAACGAATAATTAATGAAAATACTGAAGATATAATTCCTCGAGGATCTGGTTCAAATTTAGTTGGAGGTTGCGTACCTAATAATTCTGTCGTTGTAGATATGAGGAAATTAAATCGAGTCATTAATTTTGATGCGAATAGAAAAACGGCAATTGTTGAGTCAGGCATTACGATTAAAGAATTAAATGAAAAATTAAAGCAAGCGTATTTTGAATTTCCTATTGAATTCAACGAATTATCTACTATTGGAGGTATGGCTGCGATGAATACTTTTGGTGAGAAAAGTTTACGTTATGGAGCTTTTAAAGATTGCATCGATGAACTAGAATTTGTTAATGGAAAGGCAGAGATAATAAAATTGGGGCGCGCGGATTTAGCAGAAGTATGCGGCATGGAAGGTACAACAGGAATTATTACGAAGATAAAATTGCGATTAATGAAAATTCCGGATCGTTCTGTTTCGATTTTGCAATCAGATTCTATTGATGAAATTTTATCTGTCTGCAGAAAATTAAAAAATGAAGCCGAGGTTGTTACAATAAAATTTTATTCAAAAAAGGCCTCTTTAATTTTAGGTCTTCCTGAAAAATATAATGTATTTATTTTTTTTGATTCATCTCGTGGAAAAATAAACGGAGAAGATTATAATAATTTAATAAAAAAAATTAAGATGGAATATTATTTTTTATACAATTATGGCTATTATGATAGTGATGATGCCAGGTTTTATTATGATAAACTGAAGGATTTCATTTTACATTTAGAAGGTATTTCGTGTCCTTTTATAGGCGATTTGGGTGCAGCGATAATAAACCCATTTTTCAAACCAAACGAGATTTCACAGAAAATGAGTGTTATGGAATTTATGAAAAAAACCGGGGCAAAAAAAGGGAGATATGGTATTGGCATTAAAAGAAAATATTTAGTCGATCCTTTAGATAAAAAAATTTACAATCGCATTAAAAAAAGACACGATCCGCAGGAAAAATTTAACAAAGGAAAACTTATTGATTTTGATCTTAGTTTCGAAAGAAAAATTGAGGAGCTTCCAATTGAAAAAATAAAGAGTCCTGAAACTCAAAAAATTGAAGAAAAATCAGTTAATGAGAATAAAATTATTTCACCGCCTGATAATAAATTAACAAATGACCTAACTTTGGAAAAAATTGAAAAGCCAATTCCAAGGAATATGGATTTGATAAAAAATATTATGACGAATAGTATCCCTGAAAATGGCAAAACGATTGTTAAAGATAATTTGGAGAGACAGCCTAATAATAATAATAAAGAAAAAGATTTGATTAAGAGCATTATGTTCAATAAATTAAAAGATAAGAAAGAAGGAAGCAATGGTAACAAGTAATCTTACGACGATGGAACATTCACTAGATTCTAAAGATGTGATTAAAATTTTTATTGGAAATTCCAGGAGAGAACGATGACAAAAATTGAAGAACATAATACCAAGCTGGAAATAAAAGAGATTGTTAGTAAATGCGTTCAATGTGGCAGATGTAATAATTTTTGCCCTGTGTTGCAAGAGATACGAGAAGAGGAAAATTCACCGCGCGGAATGGCTGTGATGATGGACAATGGGTTTTTTGAAAAAATGGTTTTCAAATGTACTCTTTGTAATGCTTGTGAGGAAAATTGTCCGATTGAATTGAAATTAAATGAGGCATTTATGAAAGCACGAAAATTGTTGGTTATGCAAAAAAAAGAAATGGCAGGAAATAAAGAGATGATAACAAATTATAAAAAGACTGGAAATGTGTTTGGGATTAAATTGAATGTAGTGAATTAAATGAAAACCCGTATTAATAACAGCTATTTATTAATTCAGGACTACGAAAATAGTGAAGAAGAACTAGTAAATAGGATATGCAAATTTATACAATGTATCGCCAAACAAAATAATTATAGATATATAATTTCAGGCACTATTTCTATAAGAGAGGCAACAATTGATGAAAAAAAATATAGATGTAATAAATATTATGCTGAATGTCCTGTTTTATTCTTAGAAGAATATATATCTCAAGCAGAAGAGTATGAATTATTTACAACAGATATAGGACAATTTGTTACGAGATTAAGAAAAGATACATTAATTTAATCCTTCATTTCAATTTTCATATTAATGTTTCTAGGAACATATAATCGCATAATTGAATGTAAGACTCGGTCATCAGCAGGAATGTCTATAACTCGTGAATGGATTCTCATTTCGAAATTGTCAAACGTTGCTGTCCCATTACCGCAAGGAGATTTTCTTGTCGTAATCCTTAATTTTTTTGTAGGCAATGGAACTGGACCACTAATTGGCACTCCTAAATGCCCAGCTATTTCTTTAATTTGAGAGCAAATTTTATTCAATTCGTCTATATTTATACTCTTAAGTTTGATTCGTACTTTTGACATGTTCGGTTGTGACAATAGAGTAATTGAAAATGGTGTTTAAAAATCTTGCTGTTAAGTTTATTCTCTAAAAATGCTTGAAAACTAAATTATAATCGCTTCGGTTCTTTTATCTTTTTTATCTTCAAAGTCTGTTACTAATGCCTCTGTTGTTAAGATTAATGATGCTATTGAGGATGCATTTTGTAATGAACTTCGAACCACCTTCGTTGGATCAATAACTCCAGATATAAACAAATCTTCATAACGATCTATTTTTGCATTATATCCAAAGTTTTCATTTTTTTCTTGTTTAATCCGTGAAACTACTTCTGTTTCTTCTTTTCCTGAATTTCTCGCTATTTGACGCAATGGCTCTTCTAAAATTCTCCTTAATATATTGACACCGATTTGCTCATCGCCTTCAAATTTTAAGTCTTGCAGAACTTCCTTAGACCTAAATAATGCTATTCCTCCACCTGGAACCACACCTTCTTCAACTGCTGCTTTTGTTGCATTAAGCGCATCATCAATTCTCATTTTCTTTTCTTCTAATTCAGTCTCAGTTGCAGCTCCAACCTTAATCACGGCAACTCCGCCACCTAATTTTGCCAGTCTTTTCTTTAGTTCTTCTCTCTTATAATCTGAATCAGTTTTCTGAATTTGTGCCTCGACAATTTTTTTTCTTTTGTCTATTTCTGATTTTTCCCCTTTTCCATCAACAATAATTGTTTTCTCGTTATCAACTATAATTTTCCGAGCTTTACCAAAAAATTCCTCTTCTATTTCCTCTAACTTCATACCTTTTTCTTCGGATACAACTTGCCCGCCGGTTAAAATTGCGATATCTTCAAGTATTTCCTTCGAGTCATCGCCAAAACCAGGAGATTTTACGGCACACACTTTTATCGCTCCTTTAATTAAATTGATAATTATTGCTGTTAATGCTTCGCCTTCTACGTCTTCAGCGATTATTACTAAAGGTTTATCTTCACGCGCAATTTTTTCTAAAGAAGGAATTATTTGTTTCATGCTGGATAGTTTTTTACTTGTAATAAGAACATATGGATCTTCTAATTCCGCAATCATTTTTTCGTGATCGGTAACCATGTAAGGGCTTATGAATCCCTTATCGAATTGTATACCTTCGACAACTTCCAAATTAGTTTCAATGCTTTTTCCATCTTCGACGGTAATTATTCCATTACTCCCTACGCGATCCATTGCTTCAGCAATTAATCCGCCAATTGCAGGATCATTATTTGCAGAAATTGTTGCAACTTGGGATATCATTTCTTTATCTTTTACAGAGACGCTAATTTTTTTTAAATGGGCAACAATTTTTTCTATTGATTTGTCAATTCCTTTTTTCACTTCAATAGGATTTGCGCCTGCGGCAATATTTTTCATTCCTTCTTTTATCATAATCTGTCCTAACAAAACTGCGGTTGTTGTTCCATCTCCGGCGTCATCCTGGGATTTTGAAGCAATCTCTTTAATTAATTTTGCTCCCATATTTTCAAACTTGTCTTTTAATTCTATTTCTTTTGCTATGGTTACACCGTCGTTCGTGACTAAGGGGGTTGAAGACTTATCAAGAACAACATTTCTTCCCATAGGACCAAGTGTTACTTTTACCGTATTTGCCACTTTATCAACTCCTTTGATCAAGGAATTTCTTGCATCTTCTCCAAAAATTATTTGTTTTGTGTCTGCCATTATTCAATTCTCGCTATAACATCTTTATATTCAATTATTAAAAACTTTTCTCCGTCAACTTCGAATTCATCAGAAGAATACCCGCCATACATTATTCTATCGCCTTTTTTTAAAGTTGCTTCCTTCAATGATCCAATCTCTTCAACAATTGCTTCTTTTTTATTTTCTCGTGCTTCTTCAGGGATATATATTCCTGCTTTGGTTCTTTCCTCTGCCTTTACCGGCTTAACTAATACTCGCTCACCTAAAGGTTGTATTTTCATTGTAATTAAAGGTAAATTTATTAAAATTATACTATTTTGGTTTGCTTCAGGTGTATTTAAATTTTTGTTTGGTGGAGAAGATAGGTTATTCTTTTCATTTTTTCGAAAAAGGATCAAGCATGAGAATTTTTGCAACCAAATCAGAACGTTCTCCAATTCCATTATTTAAGGACAGAAGTACTTCATTAAGTGACGGACGTTCTGTGTATTCAAAACCATTTTTTTCAAACAACGCACGGGCTTCTAATGCAATTTTTATTAACGATGGATCACTTGAGCAATACATTATTTCTGGGGGTGTAGAAAGCTTAACAACATAATTGGCGGGATTAAGTGCTCCTTTATACATCCATTCTTTATGTCTTCTGAATCCATTGTCAGTTAATGTTTCTTCAAGGGATAATGGCTCGGGAATAGGGGTATAGTTATGAAGTCTTAAAATTTGCGCTGGAGTACCTTCTGTTTCCTTATACAATCCATTGAGTAGATCAAACGCATTTGGTTCAGTCCGATTATGTTGCATCGCATAGGTTTTTGCATATTGAATCACTTTGTTTATTCGAGGACTAAGAGGAAGATATTCCATCATCTCTCGCTCAGGTCCAGGGGATATTGTTGCAGTAATATCTGATTGCATCTTTTCAAGGTTTATTCCTTGCTTTTGAAGTGCGTGACGAACTGCCGGCTGTCCCATTAATACTACCATAATATGATCTGTTCCTACATATGTAATACAATGATCCTTCGCAATTGTGTTCGCAGCCTTTAAAATTTCCTGCAACATGGGTTGTAGCGTGTTTTTTAGTTTATAATTTTATTTATCCTGAAGAACTACTAACAAAAACCCTTAAATATTCGTTTCTCATTTCTATTTTATGTTGGACATCAAGTTTATCAGAGAACATTCAGAAGAGGTTAAAGAGAACATTAAGATGAAATTTCAAGATGAGAAATTGAAGCTCGTTGACGAAGTGCTATCCTTGGATGAGCAATGGAGAAAAGAAAAATTTAATTCGGATTTAATACGAAAAGAACGCAATCAGATTTCTGAGGCAATTAATCAAGCTAAAAAAAAGAAAGATGAAAAAAAAGCGAAGGAGTTAATTATTAAAGCAAAGGACATTCCTGAAAAAATAAAGAAAATTGAAGAAAAAACTGAGGAACTAGAAAATAAAATTCGAGTATTATTAATGCGCATTCCTAATATAATCAGCAAGAATGTTCCGTTGGGAAAAAGTGACAAGGAAAATAAAGTTGTGAAGATTGTTGGAAAGCCTTCAAAAATGAATTTTGAAATTAAGAGTCATGGAGAACTTATCGAACAATTACAGCTTGGAGATTTTGAGTCTTCTTCGAGAGTTTCGGGAACCGGCTTCTATTATATCGAGGGGGAAATAGCTTTACTTAATCAAGCATTACTTAATTATGCTCGGGATATAATGGTAAAGAAAGGATTTAGGTATGTTGAAACCCCGTTATTATTACGCGAAGAAATTATTGATAAAGTTACAGAT
>Ga0209542_10001245_pt1 | contig 60481 bp, 46 predicted proteins | sample RifCSPhighO2_01_FD_184028 | JGI IMG/M metagenome (GOLD analysis project Ga0209542, IMG submission 184028) | Soil microbial communities from Rifle, Colorado - Rifle CSP2_plank highO2_0.1 (SPAdes) (version 2) | ecosystem: Environmental > Terrestrial > Deep subsurface > Rock core/Sediment ...
CGGGTCTGATTTTCCCCTTAGTGGCGTTGTCGATCGCTTGGGTATCGCTAATTGCCAGTCTGCTGATTCTCCCCAGATATCTTTCATTGACTGGATTGAGCAAGAACGCCAAGTGGTTCATTATTTTTTTACTAACCTTCCCGACCTCGTTTTTTTTACAGTCTGCTTATAGCGAAAGCCTGTTCATTGTCTTGGTATTACTTTGTCTGTTTACTAATAAGGGGGGTAACTTTTGGGCTTCGGCTCTTTTCGCTTACTTGGCCGGAGCGACACGAGTGGTTGGCATTTTCTTGGTGATTCCCCTATTATTTTCTGGCGCTCGTCGACGGCTATCTCTACTACTAGCCCCCATGTTGGGATTTATCAGCTATGCTGGATATCTCTGGTTTACCACGGGGGACGGACTAAAGTTTTTTCATGTTCAATCCCAGTTCGGGGCCGGTCGGACTACCAAGGTAATTCTCTTGCCTCAGGTTTTGTACCGCTATCTGAGGATATTTCTAACCGCCGATCTTACCTACACTTACTTTATTTCCGTTGTGGAATTTAGCATTTTTATATTTGTGCTATCAATTTTGCTATTTGATCTTTATAAAATTATCAAGAAAAAGGCCGCTGGAAACCTACCGGATCGGTTGGGACTCAACCTTTTTGGACTGACGATGCTTGTCTTCCCTACTGTCACCGGGACATTGCTTTCGATTCCGCGCTTTGTCTTGCCAATACTGACTCTCTATCTTGTCCTTTCCGAAATAAACAACCTGTATTTCAAGATCGTTATTGCCGGTTTTTTTGCGATCCTACACGTAATCCTCCTGATGTTTTTTATTCAGGGATATTTTGTGGCATAGGCAGATCAGCGAGAGAGTTTTTGGGTGAAAAAGAAGCCTTGGAGAAAGCGCGCTCCATACCAAAGGTGAGTGATGAAGATGACTGGAATTGAGATGACCGCTTGAGTTATTTTTCTCGACTTTCTAAATATCCAAAATCCATTGAACAACAGGGCGACTAAATATAGAAGAAAACAATAGATTGCAGCGGGGAAAAAAATAATAAAGATTAAACTCAAGAGTAGTAGTGACGGCATGAAATAAACTAGTTTCCGGGAGGTTTGGGGGAGGATGCGGGCGAAGAAGCCACGGTGGAGGCCAAAATTACCATTCTGCCTCAAATGTGATTTCCAGAGAGGACGTCGGTGGTGATAGACCAATACCCGGGGATCGTAAACAATTTTTTTCCTTAGTTTGGTGACAATATCGAGGCAAAGTTTGGTATCTTCACCGGGCCAGTAGTTACTATCGTAGCCTCCCACAGCCAAAAAATCACTCCGGCGTACGGCTAAGTTCATAGAGGGGTAATCATCGACAAACTTCCGAGAACTGGGGAAAAATCGATAGGTGTTGATCCCCGCCCCCATGGGAGAGGCGGACATCCAGCCAGAAGCCTCCTCCGTCCATGAAACATTCGGCGGGGTTACTCCCGGTCCTCCCACCCCAGCGAGAGTGGAATCGAATAGGTCTTTGACAATATTTTTGAGCCAGTCTTTGTCTGGATAAGCATCATCATCGATGAAAGCGAGAATCTCCCCACTGGCTTTTTTGGCCCCCCAGTCGCGTTTCTGTGCCGGACCGACGTAGTGGCCGAAGGATTTTTTGATGAGCGAGGGAATGGATCCCCGCTTTCGCGAGGATGACAAGGTGACGGGGTGGTCGGTGACGAGAATGACTTCGAAGTTTTTGTAGGTTTGCCTTTGAATGGCCTCGAGGCATTCGGTTCGATAGGGGTTTTCTTTCTTGTAGTCGATGATGATGATCGAAATAAGTGGTTTTTTTTCCATAGTTGGATATAGTATAGCGATATGACAAAATCCGTGAGTGTCGTCATGGCCACCTTGAACAGTGGGCCGATTTTGGAAAGGGCTTTAAAAAGCGTGAGGAATCAAATATATGATCAGAGGAAAATTGAGATTGTGGTGGCTGATGGAGGGTCGACCGACGGAACATTGAAAATAATTAAAAAATTTGGGGGCAGGGTAATTTCGGAAAAGACGGGTGGACCGGAATCGGCCAAGGCGGTGGCTCTAAGACATGCCAAAAATGAAATCGTTTTGGAGATTGACTGCGACAACATTTTGCCAACCAAAAATTGGCTGAAAACTATGGTTAGAGTAATGGAAACCGAACCCTCGATCACCGGCTGTTATACCTGGAGATACCGTCACAACCCAAGAGATAAAATTCTTAACCGCTACTTTGCCTTGATAGGAGCCAATGATCCGGTGGCTTTTTTCCTTGGACGAGCCGACCGCCAGTCGTATCTTGATAGCCAGTGGAGTTTACTGGGGAAAGTAACGGACAAGGGAAAATATTTCTTGGTTGAGTTTGACAAAAATGAAATTCCGACTTTGGGAGCGAATGGTTTCTTGATTAGGCGAAGGTTGTTGAATCAGGCTAGGGTCGACGAGAAACACTTTTTCCATATTGACGTCAACTGTGACCTCATCAAAAAGGGACATCGCAAGTACGCCGTGGTAAAAAACGATATCATTCATGATTCGGGGGAGGGATTTGTTGAATTTTTCCTAAAACGGAAGCGATATATGGAGGACCTGTACCTTAGAGATTTGTCCCGGAGGCGATACCTACTTTATGACAAAAAGAAAGATCAAAAAAAGATCTTGGCATATGTTTTCTATAGTCTGACTTTGGTATTGCCAACGATATTCGCTGTTAGAGGCTACTTGAAGCGAAGAGACCCGGCGTGGTTTCTCCATCCGGTGATGTGTTGGTTGATTATGATGATATATGCCCTGTCGGTGATCAATTGGCAAACGTGGAATTATCTGGGAATACTGAAGCGCAGGCTTAATCGCTAGAGCGGGGAAGGAACCATTCAACCCCCTCCTGATAGGGAAAATTGCAACGTTTGCACATCTCGGGAAGTTTACCTTGATCATAACCAAGGTGAAGAGATCGGAATTTCGAAAGCAACGGACTTTTTTCGATCTTGGCAAAAGAGTCGGTCATAATGTTTCCCAAAACAAAGTTTGACTCGTAGTCGCGGCAACAGATGACAAAGTTGCCACAGCTGTCGATATTGATGGTGTGCCAAAGGGAGCGACAGGGGAAGACGCGGGTTTTGTCAAAATGATGACTGGTCTTGGCAGAAATTGTCCCCCCCCATTCGTGGGCGATACTGACGCCGACCGATTTGACCACTTTGGACCAACGATCAAGATGGCTTTTGACATTTTTTTCGTTTTGCTTGAGGAGAACCGAAGAGATGCGGATAATTGGCTGGTGGGTGTGGTTTTCCGTCTTGATTTTCAGAAGAGACTCGATGTTTCGGAGGGTCGCGTCATAATCCAGTTTCATAATCGATTCATATTCACGTTTGTTGGTGCCATTGAAGCTGATATTTATCTCGTTTACTTTTAGACCAATTAATTTTTGAGAAACTTCCGGTTTGAGCCAAGAGGCGTTGGTGTAAAGTTTGACGTAGTAACCCAGATCTTTGACCTGCTTTATTCTATCTAGCAAATCGGGGTCGATTAAAGGCTCCCCCATCCCGCTAAAAAAGACCTTGTTGATCAAAAGCCTCTCTTTTTTTAGCCGGTCAATTATCTTTTCCCAGGTCGGCCGGTCCATGATTTTCCTAGCCCGTTTCAGCGACCGATATGGACACATTAGACAGGCGGCGTTACATAGACTGGAAGTTTCAATAATCAGATTGATCGGGACGGTGTGATCGGTGATTTGGGCTTTGATTCTTCTTCTGACAATTGACTGGTAGGCTGATGAGGTGGTGATCTTTCGGACAACCACTCTGGCTAACGGCGAGATGGCATAGAGTACTTTGGAGCGCCGCATGAGGGAATCAAACATGCCTCAAGTATACTAGAAGCCATGAAGTTGGAATTATCGGTAGTTATTTGTACTTATAACCGGACAGCGTCGTTGGCCGAGACGCTTCTTGGTCTGACAAAACAAAGCTATAAGAGGTTCGAAGTAATTATCATTGACGGCGGCTCAGCCGACGGAACCAAACGGGTTGTCGATGAGTTTAAGAACAGATTACTAATCAGGTTTTATATTTTCGGAGAGAAGCAGCTGGCCAAAGTACGTGACCTAGGCTGGAGAAAGGCAAGAGGGGAATTAGTCTCGTGGATCGATGATGATGTGGTGGTTTCACCAGATTGGGCGCAATCTATTATTGAAATTTTTAAAGATAGTAAGATCGGCGGAGTCAGCGGACCGACAATTATTCCTTCAAAGATTTTGAAACAACGCGATATATTTTTTTTCTACAATAAAAGTGGATTTAGCAAGTGGCTGGGAGCGATGTGGAACAAGGTTTTTCTCGAAAATGGAATGTATCAAGTGGGGAGGGTTTTTCGAAGCGGGGCTTGGTCGCCCGGATCGAATTTCCGGTCATGCCTGAGATTAAAGGGCTTGATCGATGTCGACTATTTGGAAGCCTGCAATATGACCGTGAGACGGGCTTTGGTTAGAAAAGTAGGGGGATTCGACTTTAGCTATAGAGGAGTGGCTGAGTGGTGTGAGCTGGATCTAGCCCAGAAAATTAAGGCCTTGGGCTATCGTCTGATTTTTAGCTCTAAAGTTCGAGTCGATCACTTCGTATCTCAGGGCGGGGTTTATACCCGACGAAACGACGCCAGAGAAAGAATGGAGAACTTCCTAAGATATTATTTTCGATTCGTTTTTCAACCAAAATGGGGTCATGTCTGGAGATTTGGTTTATACTTATTTTTTCTGAACGGATATTGGGTTTATAAAACTATATCGACAGGACAAATTAGCTGGCTCGGGGGAGTGGTGAGTACTTTCAGGATGTTTAGTTTAAGAAAGATATTTTGGTTAACTTTGCTGTTAACAAACTTTAGAGTGGTAAGGTCGACTTTTATAAATTGGCAAGAGTTCTATGCTGATTGTTTGGGATTAGTCAAAAACAAACAGACGGTATACCAAACCAGAACTGGGATCAAATATACGGTTAGATCGGGATCAATTGATCTGGGAATATTGGATGAAATATTGATAAGAAAGATTTATTTTCCTCCATTTCTTGATTCAAAATTGTTTAGGGTGGTTTTGGATGTTGGGGCCCACATTGGCGTCTTCGCGATAAAAATATCTGAGCTGGTTCATGATGATTGCCAAATTTATGCATTGGAACCGGAACAAAATAACTATGCTTTGTTATCAAGAAATATTAAATTGAACAAGAATAGAAACATTATTGCTTTGAATTACGCAGTTGCTGGTTTGACTGGCAGGAGAAACCTAATAATTTCAGGCGATAACCACGCGGCTCACTCATTTTATTTCGGAAATAATAAACTCTCTAAGCAAATTGTCCGCATGGTAACTTTGGAAAAATTAGTCGAAGACTATAAGTTACCGCATATCGACTTACTTAAACTTGATTGTGAAGGAGCGGAGTATGAAATTTTATTAAATTGCCCCCCGAACGTTATTTCGAAAATTGGCTGTATTGTAATGGAGTATCATCGTCTTGACGAAGATCATGATTGTGGACACCTAATTAATTATTTAAAGAATAATGGTTTTAATATACGGATTAAAAAGTTCCCTGATGGTTTAATTTATGCCTATCGTTAATTATCGCTTTTCTGTTGTTATCTCCAACTATAATGACGGGCGTTACCTCACGGATTGCCTTAGATCTTTGTTGAAAAATAAGGCTTTTGCCCAAATAATAGTCGTTGATAATAACTCGACCGACGATAGTGTGGCGATTGTCAAAAACTTGCAAAAAAAGTCTGCCCGGGTAAAACTAATTGCCAACCAACAAAATATCGGGCCGTCTGCTGCTAGAAACCGCGCGCTTAGACTAGTTAAGGAAGAGTGGTTGGTTTTCGTTGATGCGGACACAAAATTGATTGAAGCAGATATCAGAGGATTGAGCACTTGGTTGTCTAAGCAAGACCGGCTCGGAGCGGGGGTTTTTAAGCTACTAAGGTGGAAGGGAAGAATTTTTGATTCGGCTGGAGAAAAAATCAGTCCCTTTGGATTCTTGGCGGAGATGGCTCAAGGGGCCAGAGACGTGGGCCAGTTTGATCACTCCCCTTTTATTTTTTCCGGTAAGGGAGCGGCGATGTTTGCAAGAACCGAGTTGTTTCGGAGACTCGGCGGATTCGACAAAAATTTCTATATGTACTGGGAGGAACCTGACTACTTTTGGCGGGTAATAAATATAGGTTTTCAAAATAAGTTTTGCCCCTTTTTGACTTTCCGCCATGCTTTTGGTTCCTCCGGGAGTAAATCAAGTGAACAGTCGGGCCAAAATACTAGTTTTTTGGGGGGGAGGAATCAACTTTGGACATTACGGAAAAATTCAAAAGGTTCCTTGAAATTAAAATTGTTACTGACGGTAACCGGTGCCTGGCTCTTGATCGGAATTTCCTTTTTGATCAGTGGGAAGCTTCGGATGTTCATCTCAATTATTAAGGCGGTTTTTGTGGGACTTTTTGCTAGAGTAAATGAAGGAATCCCTTCTGATAAGATTGACGCCTACTTAATTGATCAGAGAAGTCCTGGCTGGTATTGGGGGAAATTTACAAATTATCTTTCCGGGAGGCCGTATTGACATGAAAAAAAAGGAGATATTGATTTCGGTGATTATTCCTTGTTTCAATGGGGGGCGCTATATCAAGCCTTGCCTCGATTCGGTATTAAAATATGGCTCAAAAGACATTGAGATCATAGTTATCAACGACGCTTCCAACGACGAATCAGGAAAAATATTGAGTCGATACGATCGATATGACAACGTTTTTGTTATCGAAAACAAGACCAATTTGGGGGCAGCGAAGTCAAGAAACTTGGGGGCAGCGAAGGCCAGAGGGCCTTATTTGGTGTTTTTGGACATTGATACCGGACTTGAAACAGACTTTTTGTCGATAACGGCCGACAAATTTGAGTCTAGTCCTAAGATCGGCGCCATGCAGGCCAAACTTGTTTCCAAAGATAGTGAGAGGGTTGAATCGGGAGGTCATTTTCTGTCCCCCTTCGGCTTTCCCTATGAAATAGGCGTTGATGAAAATGAAAAAAATTGGAATGAGGAAAGACTAATTTTCGGGGCGAGGAGCGCGGCCATGGCGATAAGAAAGAGGGTATTTGAAAAGATTGACGGATTTGACGAAAACTACATAATCTACGCTGAGGAAACTGATCTCTGTTGGCGGGTGTGGAAGCTGGGATATCAGATAATATACTGCCCCCGAGCCAGGGTGAGGCACTACCAAAAAAGCAGTTTAAACGCCCGAACGAGGTACAGAATATTTTTTGAAGGGGCTAAAAATAACACCGCCAACATTATTAAAAACGCACCTTTGAAAATGTGGTGGATGTTGCCCTTGCATATTTTGGGGTGGGGGTTCGTTTGCTTGAAACTATGTTTTACCGGTGAGACGAAAATGATTATTTGGATTGTCAGAGGTTTGAAATGGGATTTGGTCCATCTTGACAAGTTGATCGACTATCGAAGACGAATGAAAATAAATAGGGGTAATCATAATGAATATGAGAGGATAATTTTTGGAAATATTGGAACACGGCAGCTAATTAGTAAGGGATTTAATTGGTTAAAGAATGTCTAATCGAGGCAAAATTTCACTAATAATATGTTCGCATTTCGGGGGGGTCGATTTGGAAGACTGTCTCGATTCGATTCTCGCGTCAACGTATCGCGATATTGAGGTGATCGTAGTAAATAACAACTTGGGAAATAGAAATTCACGTTTTCTCAAAAGTAAATATCTCAGAAATAAATTGGTTAAAGTTGTTGATGCTGGAGAAAATCGTTTTTTTACGGGGGGGAATAACTTTGGAGCGACTAAAGCAACCGGTGAGAAATTAATTTTTTTAAACGATGACACAGTCGTCGACACAGGCTTTGTCGAAGCCTTGGTGTCGTTTGCGGGGAGGAACAACAAGTATTTGGTCCAACCAAAAGTCATCAGGTACCAAAATAAGAGGATAGATAACGCGGGCGGGTATTATAATTGGTGGGGAACCGGTGTGGGTCGGGGGCACGGGCAGGTTGACTGGGGACAGTTCGATGACCCTACTCCTCTTTCGTACGTGGTGGGAACGGTATTTATGATTGACGCCGATTTTTTTTGGAAGATCGGCGGGTTTGATGAGTGGTTCAAATATCACTATGAAGATGTAGATTTGTCACTGAGGGCTAGAAAAAATGAGGGGGAGTGTTGGTATTGTCCCAAAGCGATTGTCTACCACAAAGGATCTTTGACGGTAAAAAAACTAAAGACCAGTGATCTAAAACTGAACATACGGAAGAATCGTCTAATGACGATACTAAAAAACTTCAATGGAGTTGAAAAATTGTTTCGCCTGGCACTATGCTTATTTCATTCAGTCGGGGGGGTAAGACCGGTGTTTGATAAATACGTCCAAGACTTTGTCGATAGGCAAAGACTGCAAGAAGTACTGAGAACCACCGGCTCAAGGCATAAAACTCTCCTAGATGTTGGGTGCGGAGATGGAAACTTTGTTTCTATGGCGAGAGAAAAGGGGATCGATGCCCGTGGGATAGACAAAAAACCTAGAATATCAAACAAATATATTTCAGTTGGGGCAATTGAGATTTTCAAGCCTGGTAATAAATACGACTTGATCACCGCCTTTCATGTCCTCGAGCACTTAAAGAATCCGCTACTGTCGCTATCTAAACTGTCCGGTAGTCTAAAAAACGACGGGTGTCTGGTGTTTGAAGTACCGCTGGTTGGAAATTGGAGTGAAAGGTTTTTGGGAAAAGAATATTTTGCCTATTTTGATAAGACGCATGTTAATTTATGGAAAAAACAAAGATGGATGCAATTGATCAGGAGGGCCGGCTTGACACCAATAAAGCGGGGTCTGACAGGCTATGAATTCCCATTCGCCCTGATTAGTGGAGGTTTCCGAAAAGGATTCTTTTGGGGAGTTGTCGGGATGATTCTTTTCTTGCCATTCAAGGTGATGGCATTGTTGGGCTGTAATGAAGAGATTATTAGGATATATTGTATTAAGACATCCAAAAAATGAGTAAAAAACAGAGATTAAAGAAAAACGAATTTAAGATCGAAGTACTCAGACCAAAAAAGCAACGGGTGAAGATAAAGTGGTGGGTTTTTTCTTTGATTACGGTGACGGTTTTGTTGGTATATATTAATTCCCTAAACAATGCCTTTGTTTCTGACGACCTTCCCGGAATATTGAGAAATCCGCTTAAGACGAAGCTGTTTGCTAGCCTAGTCGGTAACCCCTTTGGCTTCGCTTATACAATTGTCCGGTATTTTACGGCGCTTATAGCTCACGACAATCCCCTTCCCTATAGACTGGTCAATATCCTTTTCCATGCCGGCTCGGCTAATTTGATTTATGTTATCCTGCTAGGGTTGACCGGATTTGGGACGGCTTTGGCGGCGGCTCTAATCTTTGCGGTTCACCCATTATTAACCGAAGGGGTAGTTTGGATATCGGCAGCGCCGTATTCTGCGGGGACGTTTTTTGGACTATTGGCGGTTTTTTTCTACCTAAAGAGTTCGTCGGTAAAAACAGACTGGAGGGGATGGCTGGCGTATCTTGGCTCATTAAGTTTTGCCCAAATTACGATCAGTATCGCGCCAATCCTAACTGTCTATGAAATACTGCAAGGAACATTTCGAAAAAATTGGAAGAGGTTGGTGGTTTTTTATTCGACGGCAATTGGATTTACCTTGGTTAACTTAGCTGGATTAAATACTAGAATTACCACCTTTGTTGAAACCAAGGGGAGCGACCTGAGCCGGCCTAGCCCACTGCTCCAAGCCCCCGTCGCTATCTCCAATTATCTTTCGTTGCTCCTTTGGCCTGACAAACTGACCTTGTATCACTCGGAAATGAGTTTCACGGTAACTCAGATTGTTTGGTTCTTCATCGTCACACTTTTACTAGTGTCTTTGGCTGTCTGGGGATGGTTTCGTGACAAGAGAGTTACTTTTTGGATTATGTGGTTTTTTTTGGGAATATCCATCACCCTAACCCCTTGGGGAGTGACCTGGATTGTGGCGGAACGATATACCTACTTTGGCCTGATCGGCCTAATCGTGACCAGTATTCTGATATATGAGAGGTTGATCGGAAAAAAGGTTCCGAAAGGCGTCAATATTACAATTTTGGTAATTTTGTTGCTGGCTCTAGGAACAAGAACAATCGTGAGGAACCGAGATTGGAAAAGTGAAGATTCTCTTTGGCTATCGATGGAGAAGATATCTCCGTCAAGTGATCAAAATCACAACAACTTGGGAGATCTGTATTCAAGAAGAAAAGAATGGGACAAGGCCATAGAGGAGTTCAAAAAAGCGGTGACCATCAATCCCAGATATTCTTATGCTTTCCACAATCTTGGGAATGCCTACCTTTATTCGGATAGATTGGACGAGGCGACCAAATACTATAACAAGGCATTGGAAATTAATCCAATGATTTGGCAGACTTATTTGCAGTTGGCGGTTATCTCGGTCAAAAAAAATGATTTAAAAAGTGCGGAAGAGATCGTCTTAAAGGGAATAAAAGTTAACCCCACCACCGAGTCTTGGAGAATCTTGGGGGTAATTTACGTGACGGGGAATAACAAAGAAAAAGCAATTGAGGCATTCAAAGAAGCGCTCAGGCTGGATCCCACCAATTCGACGGCCAGACAAATGTTAGACGCCACTTATTGAGGTGTACTTTAGTTTCAGATCGGGGTCGTCTGCCCAGAGATCGTGGTGGGAATCGTCGTAATAGTGAAGCAGATGAGTCCGATAGAAGATGGCTAGGTAGTCATTGACGAAATTCACGACTGAACCCAGACCGATATTGCTGGCAAAGTTGAATTGAAGTTCAATTGGAGATTCATAAATCCGGGTGAAACCAAGCCTATGGGCGGCGGCCAGCATTTCAAGGTCAAAGGCCCAGCGCTTCACGACCAACCGAGGTAAAACCTTTTCGAGAACCTCGCGACGGAAGACCTTTAGGCCGGTTTGAGTATCAGAGACGTCAACGCCAAACAGGAGACGAGTGGCCCGTTGGACGATAAAACTAAGGACCTTCCGTTGGAAAGGATAATCGACCCGGCTGGCATGGTGCCTTTTGCTACCGACGATGATGTCTGCCTTGTACCACTTCAAGTGTTCTAGTGCTAGGCCGATTCCAGAGGCATTCAAATCATTCCCAGCGTCAATAAAGGCGATAATGCCTCCTCTGGCCCGGGCCATACCAAATCTGACCGCATAACCTTTGCCGCGATTTTCTTTGTAGGGATAGACTTTTATTCTCAACCCCCGGACGGATTTGGCCAATTCGGAAGTGGGGTCATCGTCGTTTTTTGTACCATCGATCACACAGATTATCTCGTAAGGACGATTGAGTTCGTCGAGATATTTTTGGATCCCCAACAGGTCTCGGTCGATGGTCAGACAGTTATAGGCGGGGACAATAACCGAGAGTAAATTCGGATCGGCGCGGAGAGGTTGATCAACGATAGTTTTTTTCATGAACTATCTTTGGATTATAAACTAAAAGCATATAATCGTATGGGTGAGGTTGGGAAGAGGAATATATTATCTGGCTGTTTTGTTGATGTTGGGCCTTCTATTTCTCCAATATAGAGGAACGAAACCAACCAATTACAGCCAGTTAACGGAAATTGAAAAGATCGCCCAGCTTAGGCGAATGAATGAGTATCCACCGGCTTTTTACCGGTTGGCAAATTTGATTGAGGCCAGACCAGAAGCGATAATGTATTTTAAACTGGAGAAAAACTTTCTAAAAAATTTTGATCTGCTTTCGTTGTTCACGTCTTATACTCACCCGATCTTCTTTCCTTTCTTTGTCATTGGCTTCTTTGGGGCAGTAAAATATAACCCGAAACCGGTACTTTTTCTAACCTCTCTGCCGATTGCCCTTCTGACTATCATTGGCCACGAGAATCCCTTGGGCCCGTTTAGTTTATACCCGATAATTTATGGGGGAGCTCTCTGGGGAATGTTTGAGGTTTTGTCAAAGTTTCCGGTATCCCATGAAAAATAAAGGCTGGTTGAACTATGGATTATTGCTCCTGATAATTCTTTTTGCTGCCTTTTTGTACTTTTATAAGATAAACCAATTACCGATCGGTCTCTCGGATGATGAGGCGGCGGTGGGGTATAACGCCTATTCGATTCTACTGACGGGAAAGGATGAGTTTGGCAAGTTTTTCCCCGTCGCCTTCCGTTTCTTTGGAGCCTATACGCCACCTTTGTATGTTTATCTGACGGTTCCGGCAATCAAGATTTTTGGGGTGAGCGCGGCGGCAGTCAGAATTCCATCGGGGGCGGCTAGTCTTTTAGGGATTGTAATTGTCTATCTGTTCGTTGAGAAATTTGGTCTGGTTAAATCCCGACTGGTTGGGCTGGCGGGAGCTTTTACTTTTGCCATAATTCCTTGGGTTTTTTATTACGCCCGGGTTGGTTATGAGGTGACCTCCGGATATATCATCTTCTCGCTCGGGATGTTTTTTCTGTGGGGTGGTCTCTCCCAAAAAAAAGTCTCGCTGGTTGGATTATTCGTATTATCGGTATCCAGTTACATTGCCCATACTGAGAGATATTTGGTTCCGATCCTTTTGTTTTTAATCATTGTTTTTTTCAGAAAACAAATTATTGTCAAGAAAAATACAAAGAAAATTGTCATCGGATTGATGGTATTATTTGTGACTCAGGTCCCTAACTTATTCTTACTTACCACGAAGTCGTTCTGGGTAAAAAACTCACTGATGAACCCGAACATCGACCAAATGATCAATGATTTCGTTTCGCAGTGGCTAACCTACTTTTCACCAAAAGAATTGTTTGGCATATCCTCTGATATCAACTTGCAACACACCTCTCCCGAATTACCCCTGATATACTCCTGGCTGATAATTCCTTTCCTAATCGGTTTGTATCGACTCTATCTTCTGAAAAATACACTGATCGGAAAATTTCTGATTATATGGTTAGTTGTCTCCCCGATTCCCGGCGCACTTTCGGGGCATTTTATTTCAATTCAAAGGGTGATGCCTTTGATCGTGCCGATAGTTCTGGTGATTTCGCTCGGTTTTGAGTCTATTAGGTCGAGGGTGGGCTGGAGATTCTTCGTAAGCGGATTCATATTATTGTCCGCCTTTTCATTACTATTACTCTGGAGGTCCTATTTTGTCCTTTTTCCAAAGGAGAGATGGCCTTATTGGAGCTACGGCTATGAACAGTTGGCCGGAATAATCAAGGACAGGCCGAGCGACCGCTTTGTCGTCGACTCGACCAGAGCCAGAACGGTTTACGTTAACCTACTTTTTTACCTGAAATATCCACCGAGTGCCTATCAGAGACTGATGCCCCCCGAGCTTTCGGCGAATTATTATTCTGTCCCCGATATTGATCATACTCACCGTTTTGCCAACCTTGAATTAAGGCCGGTGACTTGGATTAGCGATGTATTTGTGGACCAAATCCTCGTCGGTGACGCGTTGGCCATTTCAAGTCAACAGGTCGGTGAACACTTTCTTGTCAAAGTCTTTGAAATAAACGACCCGAACGGCATTCCAATTCTATTCGGATACAAAACTAATCCTCTGAAAAAGAAGGCTGATAATCGGACTAAAGAGTCCTTGAAAGTTCGCGGAATAGGGCCCAGAAAAGACTAAGGAACAATACGAACTCGAGAATCAAATTTGAACTGACCACTTGAATCAGGCTTTGATGAAAGATAAAAACTATAAGCGGTTGGGCGATTGTGGCGACTAATAAATATAGATTGAATTTTGGTTTTCCGATGGCCATAAGATAAGAAAGGATAAACATACTGAAGGAAAAAAGAAGCATGCTTCCGGCAAAGATTGGGAGTAGAGAGGCTCCCTCTAGGTAATTGACTCCGGACAAAGTTCTCATGATTAAACTCGGAAAGATTACGAATATCAGGGTGGCCAATAACCCAAAAACAAGGATGACTGACCCAAGTTTGAGGAAGACTCCCTTGGATGATCCGGTGGCGGCGTGGCGGTGAGAAGCTATCGGCAGGACCAAGCCGATTAATGGCCCGAGGCCAAAATAGACGATCCGGCCGATGACCGAAAGCGAGGAATAGATGCCGGAAAGATGTTCACTAAAATAATAACGAACCAGTAAAACGTCGGAACTAATTAACGAGAGGGAGCCGATGGCGAATATCAGACTATAACCAGTGAAAGAACTAAGATTGAATTTCTTGTTTGTCTTGGTAGAGATTGGGAAGATTTCTTTCCGGATTAGATAAAGGCAGATCGTCAGACTGATGATTCCGGAGAGTATCTGGGCCAGAACGGCTCCGGTCGCAGAAAGACCTATTTTGATAAAAATATAGGCAAGAATTAAAGTAACACAGATATCTAGGAAACCGATCAAGATTTGGGCAACAAACCGTTGAAAAGCGAGAAGGTAGCTCCTAATGATAGTACTGAGGAGCCCGATAAAGAGGGATAGTCCGAGGATTACAAAGGCGGTCTGGTGAGCCTTGAAGACCGAAGAGAGGAAGTTGGCAAATAATATCATGAGAGCACCAATAGCAAGGCTGATCGGAGTAAGTTTCCTTACCAGATAATAAAACAGCTGGTTGATCGAATGGTGATCGCGTCTGCCCTTGAACTCGGCAACAAACTTGACGACCAGATTGCTCACGGCGGTGTTCGGAATTCCCAAAATGTAAAGGAGGGATAGATAGGCCAAGAACTCCCCATACTCAGACGGCAGAAGCAAGCGGAGCAGGAGCAGATGGAAAAAATACCGTCCGACACCGATGGTGAAGTTTCCGAAATAGTAAAAAGCAGATGACCGAGCCGTGGGGGTGGAGAGGAGGCGAAAAAATTTTTTCATCCGATAAAATAACCTCTGGTGAAGAGGGCAATCATAATAATGGCAAAGATAACGTTAAGGGCTATGTAGAACCGCTTCATCAACTGCCCCTGTTTGGAAAACCACAAAGCCAGAAGGATAAATCCGGGAAATGCGGTGAGAAGGTAGCGCGGTTGGGAGACAAAGGTGCCGGTGAAGGTGGGGATAAGATAAGAGAGGAGAAGAAAAAGGGCATACGAGAAACGCAACTTCCTGAAGGCTATAATGGTTAGAACTAAGCAGAGAACTCCGATAACGAGCTCGAGAATGATGACGGCAAAACTGATGTCGGTGTGGCTGCTAAAGAGGATCATTTTGGCGTAGCGGTAGAACACCTGATGGAGCAAGATTACTTTGCTGATCACTAGATTTGGGCCGAAGTCGGGAGAGACTTTCAAAAAGTATAAAGCGTCCCCGGTTCTCTCAGACAGATATTTCATATACGAGAGGAGGCCGAGTTGGGGAAGCAGTAACCAAATGACTTTTTTTCGGTCATGACCCTGCCAGACTTCCCAAATGATGGCCGGCCAGAGGAATATCCCGGCAAATCGGGTGGCAGAGGCAAAGAGGGCGGTCAAACAAGCAAGGAGGAGGTAATTTTTCCTTGTCAGATAAAAGGTTAGGACTACTAGGAGTAGAAAAAATGACTCGGTGTAGACCGAGCCGAAAAAAAAGGAGGTTGGGAAAATCATCAATAGGGTTAGAGTCAAACGGGCAATGTTCTCTTTGAAATCCAGTTTTACCAACCGATAAAGTATTAATAGGGCGAGAATTAAACTAAGATGGGCAATGAGCAGACCAGAGGCAAGATAATCGGAAGTAATTCGGGTAACTTCCCCGATTAACCAAGGAAATAAAGGAAAGAGAATATAGGTACCTTTTTCGAGAGGCGGGCCATAATTGAACTTGGCTAGATCGAGAAAATCACTTCCGGCAAAATTTGCCCAGATCTGGGTTAGATAATTGAAGTCAATATTCTTGCCGAAACTCTGACAGCAGTCCTTGAGGGGAAGCGTGTAGGCGGCGAGAAAGGCCACGGCGAGGGTTGCAAGACGCCAAACGGCCAAATATTTGATCAGTATTTTGAGCATTATATATTTAAAACCGATTGATAAACAGTCAGCGTGGCTTTGGCGGTTTTCTCCCATGAGAACGAGGCGGCTTTTTCCTTTTGGCGGGCAAGCTGGAGTTTCTTTTGGGAAGACGGTAGGGACAATGCGACAGTTAGAGCAGTTTCGATTTCGTCCTGTTTTTCCGGATTGAAGGTTGGGGTACCGGTCGGATAGATCTCGGGGAGCGAACTGGTGTCGGAGGAGACCACCAGACAGTCGGCAGTCATGGCTTCCAAAACAGTCAGACCGAAACCTTCATACAGGGACGGTTGGCAATAGATGGTCGCCAGACGATAGATGGCGGAAAGATCTTCCCGGGCAATCGGGCCGGTGGCCATGATGAGTGGGTTGGAGGCAATCAGTCTTTGAATCGCGTAAAATTCAGCTAGCTCCGGGTGATTGGATTGAAGCCCAAGCCTTTCTTTTAGGGAAAAGGTTTTGACTGGAGCTTTGGTGAACTCTCCCCCACCCAAAACTAGTACCCTGTTTAATTTTTCGCAGGCGTTGGCCAGTCGGAGTAAATTTTTGTTGGGGTTGATTCCTCCCAAATAAAAGATGAATTGTTCAGGTAGGTGATATTTTTCTTTTGTTGACCTAAGCCTCTTTTGGGTGACTGTTTTGCCCAGTTCCGGGGCGACGGCCAAGTGAATCGGGTGAATTATATTCTCTGGAATCCCGATGAGACTAACAATGTCTTTTTTTGAGTTTTGTGAGTCGGTGATGACGGCGGAAACTTTTGAAAGGGAGTATTTTTGGAGAGCCAGATTTATCTTGGCGCGAAAACCTTGGGGGTAGAGCTTCGAAAGAACTAGGGGGGTGAGGTCGTGGACGGTGACGACGGTGGGTTGGGAAAATGAATTTGGCAGGGTATGGTAAAAGAGGTCAAAGAAGCCGTAATGAATCAGGTCGGGATTGGTATCGACGAGCTCGACTTCGTTTGTTTTTTCTAAGGCCTCAATTAGGGATTCAGTGTACCGGCCGATGCCGCGACCCTTGGAGTGCTCCCGGCCGGGGAACTGAACTCTAAACTTGGTCATTTTGGTAAAGCTCCCATAATTTCATGTAAGAAAAGGCGTGATGAAAGCCGGAGTAGAGAGAAAAAACGAAACCCGGAAAACCATCCATGAAGCCGCGGTAACGGAAATAGAGCGACAAGAAGGTGCCAAAAGGTTTGATAAAGAGGTAATTAATCGTATTAAGGATTGAAATCTCTACTCCCGAGTTCATCAGATCCACCGCGGCAAGTGAGGAATAGCGGTTTTCACGCATTAAGTAACGGGAAAAGTCCGGAGTAGCAAAGTGATCAAGCTCGCCGGTGAGCCAACCGATGGGGCCGGTGACAGCCATCTGCTCGTGAACGTCTTTGGCGGGAAGATGAGCCTTGCCTCTTTGAAAGAGACGAATGACGGGATCGGGGTATTGGCCGGCATTCCTAAGATACCGGCCTAGAAAATAGTTGCGTCGAGGAAGATAATATGCGGCGGCTGGTACCAAAAGCGGCGTGATCCTGCGACCAAAAAGTCGTTTGATCGGTGAGACCCAGGAATCGTAGCCAAATGATTTACCGACCAAGAGATCCTTGATCTCTTTTTTTAGTTGCCGGGTGACGGTCTCGTCGGCGTCGAGTTGGAGGATCCAATCTCCTTGAGCTAGATCGTTTGCCTTCTGTTTGTTGATATGAAAAACCGGCGGATTGGTGGTTTTGATGATTTTGGAGCCGAATCGCTTGGCTATTTCTCTTGTCCTGTCGGTAGATGAACCGTCTACAACAATGATCTCGTCGGCGAGATCCTTGACGGCAGTGAGGCAACGGGCGAGATTCGCCTCTTCATTGAAGGTGGCAAGCGTAACTGATAGTTTCACTTTAAGGTATATTATGTCATAGGATGCACATAAATCTGAAACTGGCGGTCTTCCTGCTTGTATTTTATTTCCTAGCTGTTATCAAGCTCCATGGCTACGATCGAATGCCGGCGCCAGCCCACGGCGAGGAACTGCTATACAGCTGGTCAGGGATCTATCTAATCGAGACGGGCGTCCCGGTCTCCTGGTCAACTCTGGACTACCCCAAGGAGAATTTGGTATTTGACGGAATCGTCGGCGACAAACACAACCTATTCATGCCAGCCAAACTGTGGCGGCCTTGGCTGGACGAGCCGCCTTTGTACTCCTTGCTTTCGGGAGGAGCGGGACATTTGTTCGGCGATGACCGAACAAAAATAATTCCTCCCTCTCACTCGCGGATACCATCGGTAATCGCCTCCCTATTTACAATGGTCTTGGTGTTCGCCGTTGGAGTTGAATTTTTTGGTTACTGGATGGGGATCTTGGCGATGGCCTTTTATGGTCTGTCCCCCATCTTGGTTCTGGGGAGCCGGTTGTCGGTGCCGGAAAACATAATCGCTTTGGGAGTAATCGGAAGTTTATTTCTGGCGAAAAAATATCTCGACAAACCAAACCTAATTTTCCCGATCGTCACCGGCCTATTGGCAGCGATTCTGGGACTAATGAAACCGACCGGATTTTTCCTCGCCCCACTGATGATGTTTCTTGCCATTTCGAAGAAAAAGTGGAGCCACGCCGGATTGATACTTGTCTTGGGGCTTCTGGGGGTGCTGGCCTACTTGACCTATGGTTACCACTACAATTGGAGTCTATTCCTGCAAATATTGAAGATTCAGGGAGGGCGTTTTGCCGGATGGACAGGACTCCCCTATATTCTGAACTCACCGGCTTATGATATCGACCTGCTCTTTGATGGTTGGTACATCTTCGGTCTGTTGATGGCGCTTTTCTTCTCTATATCCGAGAAGAAATCCAAGGAGATGAAGTTGTTGTTGCTGTTCTTTTTCTATTGGTTGATGGTGACTCTCCTTTCAGGAACGGAGCAAGACCTGTTGCCTTGGTACCGCTACCCCGTCTTTCCGCTAATCGCAATCTTTGGAGCGCTCGGCCTGCGCTGGTTGCACAAGCGGGCCGACTTCTTCGCCTTGGTACTAGGGATCGGACTGCTGATGACTTCGCGTTATTATCTGATGAATGCTTTCAGGCCGACAACACCGACGATTGTTTTTAGATTGGTTTATTTTGTAGCTCTTGTGCCGTCATTAATTTACTACCTTTGGAAGAAGTCGTGGGCAAGGAGTCTGAGTCGCTGGATCCTGATTTTGTTCATCGGGATGGGTATGTTCTTCAACGCTAAGTATCTCTATACGATTTTTGAGACACGTTGTGAGAGTATCAGTTGCCCGTTCGGACCGACGACAAAATTATCGGAAACGAGATTACCTTTCTTTTGGAGATTGTTCATCGGTGGTGAAAACACTGATATGCTGACGACCAAGCGCCCCTGGTTCTAATTCACTTTGACGAAGCGCCAGATGATGTTTCCACCCGGATCTTTGATGTCGTTGATGATTTTGCTGTCGTTGACCGCCTCGTCAGCGGCGATCACGAGAGCGTGGGGAATTTTTTCGTCCTGACCGTAATCAATACGCCTGAATTCATATTTGCCAAACTTTCTGACGGTAGAAAAACCAAATTTATCGCGTGGTTCCAAAACCGCTTCCCGTTGGATTTTTTCCGGAGGGTATTTGAGGAAAAAAGCCATTAGGATGTAGGGCTGATCATATCGATCGGAGATGATGATCTTGTCGTACTCATTTTCATGCCGGTTAACATATTCGGCGATTTGATCAAAACCGTATTGCCAGGCGTAGGCTAACTCCTTTGGATAGTGAAGGTAGTATTGGTGGAGATAGCGGGCGACTTCGTAACCAGAAATAGTAGTAAGTAAAAAGTAGAAAGTATAAAGTATAAAGTTTATTTTTATCTTGGAAATTAAAATAATGAATTCGTAGAGGCCGATGGCGGTGATAATAGTCAGAGGATAGACCATGTTCTGAGAACGAAGCGCGTGCGGCGACTGAAAAGTAAGGGCGGCGGCAATGGGGGCGATGAAGAGCCAGCCCAGAACCAATTTATCGGGAGCCTTCATTCTCCCAAGAAGCAAGAGTAACCCCCAGATAAAAAACGGCAAGGCCAAGAGGTATGTCTGGCCCATACCGGGAACCTTGCTTCTGGCGATTTCATCTCCTGTGATAAATAGAAAACGGGGTGAGAGATGAGAGAGATAATTCTTGGCAAAACGATATGAATAGGTGAAGTAGCGGTTGTGAAGAACTCGAGCAAGGAGAGTCCCCCCATCTTCACGCCGGAGCTCTAGCGCCTCCCAGAGAGGTCCTTCGTCGGCGAAGATTGAGACCCCGGTAAAGCGACTTCTACCTTCGTCTGAAGTAAATTGAAGAGCTAAGGGCAGTAGAGCCAATGCTCCCAAAATAAGAGCGATGCTAATCGGTTTGATCTGAGTCGGCTGGCTGAGAACGTCTTTGATCTTTTGGAAGTTGATAACCAAGAAACAGATTGAGACGAGCGGAATTACGACGCGGAGAGAGTGGTAGGTATACAAAGCAAGGACAAACAAGACAGTAGTTAGTAGAAAGTATCTAGTATCTAGTAGGGATTTGATCAGGAAATAGAGGCCGATGAGCATAAAAACCGAGGCGGTATTGGCCTCCCAGCCACCGCGGCTGAAGTGAAGATGCCAGGGAGAAACGGCGATCATTAGGGCGGCGAGGTGGCCGATATTAAAAGATTCCTCGACTTCACTTCGTTTCGCTCGGAATGACACGGAAGGAAAAAGTTTATTCGTAAGTAAGTAGACATAATAGATGGAGAGAACGCTGAGGAGAGCCCCCGGGAGACGGACTGCCCAAACCGAAAGACCCATGAAATAAACAAATGGGAGGACGAGGTAAAAATAGACTGCCGGTTTGTAATCATCGAAGGAGCGGAAGACTAGAGGCCAAGCAACTCCATGTTCGTCGTGACCGGTCTTGATCAGAGAGTAGGCGTTGTAGCCAATTGCGGCCTCGTCAGCATTTAGTCCGGCGGGGAACTTGTCCAAGAAGGGCACCCTGAGAACGAAGGCTAGAATGAGGATAGCTAGGAGAAATTTGTTTTTCATGATTTGGTTTTGATAATTCGAAAGACGGGTGTCAGATCGTCAGGAAGATTGATCTGATCGAAGAACTCGACGTTGTTCTGATGATAGTCGAATGAGTCAGGAATGTTGACGTTGTTGCCGATAAATAAAACATTCTTTTGGGTAGAGATCTCGGTGGTGCCGAATTGATGAAACTCGACATTACCTACCGAGGGCACTGATCCGACGTCGACTCCGCCACTGATAAAGTTGTTGTCCCTTTGGTATGTCGCCGGGTCGTATTTGGTGTAGAAAAGATAATAAATATAGGGTTGGCCATAAACGTCGGTCATAACGACTCTGCTGGCGGGATATGTCTTTATGCGTTCGATGGCTTGTTTGTAACCATAGTTAAACGAAGGCGCCAGAAAGTTCCGGCTGTGGTTGAAGTAAAGATCAAGATTGAGGAAGATATTGTGAAGATAGAGAAAGAACAAGACAAGAAAAATATACCGATGATTTTTCCAGACATAATAGAAACCCAAGGCGGCAATAATTGCCAAGGGGACCGTCATAAGCAGAGCCCGGACGACGGAGAACTCGCTCAAGGTTAGACTGGCGCCAATCGGGGCACAAAACAGAAGTCCCAGAAGGATCAAGCTGCTTCGCCGGCCTTCATAACGGAGGAGAAAGATCGCCCCGAATATCAGCCAAATTGCGTCAAATAGGTAGAGCAATCCCATTTTTGGTAAAGCCTCTCTGGGGGTACTGTTTTCGAAGAACAACAGTTCCGGTGAGAAATGATACAGATAACGGCTGCTGATTTCACGAACCAGAAGATCCAACTGACTATGGAATACGGCCACAGAGAACAAGTTGTTATTGTCAGTTTGGATTAGCTGGGCCGATGGCTTTGGTTTGTAACTAAAAATAGACAGGCGGGAGACCCGATTCCCGGCGGGACCAGTGGCAGTTTGGACAAAGTAGAAGGCGGTGACTCCGAGAAGCAAGAGACAAATTATTAGCGAGAATTTATTTTTCTTGAGTTCAACTGCTTTGATTTTGGCGGAATCCCAGTTTGATACTAGAATCAGAATGATGATCAATGGTGCTAGGAGCTTGCCGGCTTGATAGGTAAAAATCGACAAGACAAAGAGAGAGAGAGAAATGAGGATCGAAAACTTTTTATCCGAAAGAGACCTGATCAGGAAGTAGGTGGCAAAAAGAATCATGGTGACGAAGACGTTTACCTCCCAACCGCCTCTGGAAAAATGAAGGTGCCAGGGCATTAGAGCGAGCATCGCAGCCGCGATGTGACCAATGTTAATAGATTCCTCGACTCCACTTCGTTTCGCTCGGAATGACACTGAGGGGAAGAGGAGATTGGTGAGGAGGTAGATACCAATCACTGCCAAGGATCCGAACAGGGCCGATGGGAAGCGAACGGCAAACTCAGTCAGACCAAAAAGAGCGACCGACGGGACGGTAAGGTAAATATAAATGCCGGGTTTGTAATCCCCGAATGACTTGAAAATGATGGGCATAAAAGTTCCAAACTCGTCTCGGCCAGTCTTGAGAATAGAGAAGGCGTTGTAGCCCAAAGCCGCCTCATCCCAGGTAAGTCCCGGAGGGTGGTTCCCCAAATCAACCAAACGGAGGGAAAGGGCGAGCAGGAATATTAGAACTAAAGGAATGATTTTTTTCATGAGTGCCTTGCCTTATTTTAGAGGTTCGCGTGCTACACTACAAATATGTCCAATGAGACAGAAGAGTACCTGCGCCAAATCCTCTGGTACACCGCAATTTGGTCCATAATTGCTGTGTTACTATTCATATTCCTGCGCTGGCGCAATTCCCGATTGTATACAAGAGAAAGGTACGAATATCTGATCACCACCGTTTCGGACTGGCGCCAAAAAGCGGCTGACCCTTGCCAGTTCTCAATATTTGGGGACCCGGTCACCTCTGAGGGAATTTTTGCTCGAGTGACTTTCTATTGCGGAAAAAATAAGGTCGCCAACAACAGCATGGACCTGACGGTATTGTCAGAGAATAATTATGCGGCATTGTTAAGGGAAACGGCGAGAATTAACGGATTTTCGGCAGAAGAAATGATCAACACAAAGGATGGAAGTTGGAAGTGTTTTGACGATCACGACCGGATCAATAACTTCCTAGAAAAAGTTAAGGTTCGTTCCCGAGTGGAGTGTTTTTATGATTATTCGGAGACTGAAATCAGAGATTTTTATGCCAAGAATTAACAAATTTTTTATTATCACTTTAGTTTTGGTCATCCTGACTGTCAGCGCGGTCCTCCGATATAGAAATTTTGCGGTGGTGCCACTTCCGGGTGAGTCAACTGACGAGTATTCCAATACCTGGGTAGGGCTGTCTTTGATTCAGCTGGGTCGGCCGGTGGGTAGATCCGGGTTGGAGGGTTATAAAGGAACCGATTTCCGTTATATTAACGTCGATGGGATTTTCTCAACCACGGCAGGGGGGAACCCTCTGGGCATTAATCAACCTTGGCTGGATCACCCCCCACTTTTACCATTGATTACTGGTAGCTACGCCTATGTTTCCGGAGCGAGAGTTTTTGAAGATGCTACGGCCAGAATTATCAGAAAACCAATGCTGGTGATGGGAGTATTTACCGTGGCCTTGGTGGGTTATTTGAGTTATCAAATATTCGGAACGGGAGCGGCGTTGATAGTGATGGCCCTGTATGCCACTTCTCCACTGATGGTGATTACTAGTAGGATGGTTCAAGGGGAGAACGGGGTAATTATCGGCTTCTTGCTGGCCTTAATCTTTCTGTATAAGTACCTAACTAAGAATAGATTGATCTACCTTTGGCTGGCGGCTTTGTCTGCCGGTCTTGCTGTTCTGTTTAAGGTGAGCGGGGTTAGTGTAATTATTTGTGGGTTGTTTGTTTTGTTGACTCAAGAAAACAAGAAACTAGCGGAAAAATTTCGGGAGGCGGCATTGTTTCTGATCGTCTCCGGGTCGTTTCTGGCTCTTTATTTCGTCTATGGAGCGGCGTTTGGATGGCGTACCTTTATGGAGGTGTGGTCGTCAAACTCGACTAGGCCGTATGACATCGGGTTTGGTTCCCTTTTTGACCTGCTGACGGTGACGAAGATAACTATCGGAAAAAGACTGACCGAAGGTTGGCCGTTGATGGGCTGGATGAGTTTATTTATTTTGATGATGACAAAATCAAAAAAAATATTTTCCTTTGTGGTATTGCCGGCCTTTGTTTATCTTTCTGTGTTCCTGTTGATGGGAGGAAATTCTTATGGCTGGTACCGGATACCATTTGTGCCATTTTTATTTCTCGCGGGGGGGGCGTTACTGGCGAAGGGATATAGATCGAAAGAAAAACTTTTGCCCGTTTTTCTAACTTTATTTCCTCTAGGGGTGACAATTCATAAACTGAATGAGATTTCTCCGTTGTCATTTCTAACCCCATTTTGGAGATTGTTCCTACCGGTCGTGATTCTATGGTTCCTGATCGTTAGAAACGAACGGATGAATCGGTTGATATACCTAGCGTTAATTTTGGTAGCGATTGGAGCCAATATTTTTTTGGCGTATTCACTGACACCCGGGGTTTGGTTGAAGATGAACTAAGAGTAATTAGTAGGCGACGATGTCGAAAGCTGGCGTACCGTTGAGAAAATTAATGGTGTTGAGAAGCTTGCCATGAGAATCGTAATTCCCCGGGCTGGTGATGAGTAAAATATTTTTGAAACTGGCTGATTTTGCTTTTACTTCCCAGTCGTTGATAAAGAGATACTTATCAAAACTATCGACCCAGAACCAATCGCTTTTGCCATAACGAACTAGATTTTGATCGTTCCGGTAATTGGCCGGATCGTAGGCATTGAAGAACAAGACGAATTCGTGAGGCTCGCCGTATTTCTTGGTGAAGGCAATGTGTTCGTAGTTGCCATAATTTTCTTTGACGTAGGTGATTGCCTGTTTGTAACCATACTGCCAAGCTTGAGAGTATTTGTTGTTATAAATAAACAACCAATTTCTCAGATAAAGGCCAAACCAGATAAAGTAAGTAATGAGGAAGATAATCCCTAGTACCGACTTGATATTTTTGGACCAACTTTTGAGTGATCCTGCGACTTCCGATAGGCCGTAGGCGATCACAAGATAGACCACTGGTAGCATGGTCGTCGCCCTGACAACTTGATAGGGATCTCGGGTAACTGCGGCGGGCAGAGGAGCCAAAAGAAGCCAATAAAGGAGAAATCGGTGATCCTGATCGAGACTTTTGTATCTGGCGATCAGGAGGACCAGCCCCAGATATAAAAGAAGTAGATCCAGAGGGTTGATGATACCGAATCCCTGAACACTGAACTGGTATTGAGTGCCGCCCTGTACGCCCAAGAATTTGGGACTAAAATAGCCTAGGTAGTTGGATAAGACTTTGGGGACGAAGTAAGTGAGTTTGTTGTGGGCCAACTTGGCAAGAAGCGGAGGCAAAGTTGAGGCCCCTCTAGCTGAATTGATGTCGTTGATCGCACCCTGATCAAAGATGCCAACCCAAGCCGACCGGGCACTCCCCTCTGGGGAGAGAACGACAAAAAAGAGGGGAATGAAGAAAATTCCGGAAATAAATAAGAGAAGAAGTGTCTTCTGCAGGAATGGAAGTAGTTGCTTCCGATAGTGAAGCAGAAGAATCAAAAAAATTAGGGGGGAGAAAATTCTGGTGTTGTGATAGGCATAAGCCGAGAGCCCAAGGACGATGGTGCCTAGGACATTAAGGTAGTTGTTCTGTCTGGTTCCTTTGATGAAAAGAAAAATTCCGAGAGACAGTAATAGCGTCGCCGGGGTTGCCTGAATAGCCTGCCGACTCAGAAACAAACTCCAGGGAGAGAGGGCGACAAAAAAAGCTGCGGCCAAGGAAATTGATTTCTTCCTGAAAATATACTCACAGAAATAGTAGGTGACCAAAACGAGAAGAGAGCCAAAAATAGCAGACGGGAGACGGACGGTGAGCTCCGAAAGGCCAAAGAAATAAACGAAAGGAATCGTCACATACATATAGAAGGTGGTGGGATAGTCGCCGTAAGCGCGAAAATTGGCCAAGGGGAGAAACTTTCCCCACTCATCTTTGCCACTTTTCAGGATCGAGAGGGCGTTGTACCCCTGACTGACTTCATCCCAATTGAGTGATACCGGGATTTTGTCTAGCTGCCAAAAGCGAAGGAGTACCCCCAAAATAACGATTGAGATTAATAGAAGTTTATTTTTGTTTTTGAACATTGGTGAGTAAATAAAAGGCGGGAGTTCGGTCGGGATAGACAACTGAATCAATGACAAACTTTTTTAGCTCGTCATTTATTTTTCTGGCCGGGATAATAACTAGGTTTCCGGAGAGGAGATCCGTTTCCTGATTGAAGGATTTGAAAATAAACTTGTCGAGCCGGTAACCGTCGAGCATGTCCAAAAAAAGAAGTTTCTTCTCCAACACCTGCGGCCACCAGACTTGGGAAAACGTCTGGTAATAGGAAGGGTCGATCTTTTCGTAGAAGGCAAAGAATACTTGGGACTGGCTGCCACGATCGACGACTACATTTTCGAAACCGGCTTGACGAGATTGAACTTTCGTAACTAAATCGCGGTAACCAAAAACTAAGGCGTCGGGTGATTTTGTGGTGGAGGCGTATATATAATCATAAAGATAGGAAACGGAGAAGACGCTAATGACGAGAGTTGAAATGAGTAAGACGATCCGTCGTCTGGCGGACGATAGTTGGGTGAGGAAGGAAACCGCGCCAACTGCAGCGACCATCTCCCAAAGCGTCAACAGGGAGGCGACTCGATTGGGGCGGTAACCCTCCTTGGTCAGGGCGGCTGGAATGATACCCAAGAGCAACCAAAGGAGGAAGAGGCGAAGTTCTTTTTTCCGGGTAAGCAGGAATAAGATTCCCATGGCAATGGGGATAATCATCCAAAAATAAAGCAGTCCCCGGCCGGGAATGACTGAGTAGGTCGTCTCCCGTCCGCCTTCGGTGAACCAAAATGAGGGAGTGAGATAGGAAATATAGTTTTCGCTGAATTTATCGAGAATAAAGGTGAGTTTGTTGGTAAAGAGACGGGATAGCTGGGGATTGATCTTATTTAAGGGTGAAAGATACTGAATCTTGGCGATTTCTTCCAGTTGTTCTTGGGAAAGGTTGGTGATGATCAGGTCTTTGCCTCGGGTATTACCCGACCCAAAGGCGGCATCGAAATATATTGGGACGGCGAAGAGTAGAAAGGTTGTTAAGGAGATGACGAGAAAATTTCTGGGAATTTTGACTAGTTCTTTGCGATTCAGCCAGATAAAACCAATCAGGAACAAGGGAATAAAGAGTTTGGCGGCCAAATAAGAATAGAGATCCAGGCCGAAAACCAAGGCAGAGTAGAAAAGAATTTTGGGTTTTTCCATACCTACCAAGAGAAGATAGAGTCCGAAAGGAAAAAGGAAAGAAGTAAAATTTGCTTCGAGGGCGGTACGAGAAAACTGGAGGTGCCAAGGAGAGATGGCCAACAAGAGAGCGGCGAGGTGGCCCGTTTGAGATTTGGAGAATAGTTTGTTGGTGAGAAGATAGATGGCGAAGATGGCGAGGGTACCGAAGATAGCTGAAGGGAGGCGAACGGCAAACTCGTTGAGACCAAAAAGGGCGACCGTGGGGATTATCAGGTACGTCTGGAACGGGGCGCGATAATCGGCAAAGGCGCGAAAACTGGTAAGTGGCAGCCGCAGCCCCCATTCATCTTTGCCTGTTTTGAGTAAGGAGTAGGCGCCGTATCCCTGTGAAGCCTCGTCCGGAGTAAATCCAGCCGGAATTCTGCCAAGAAAAGAAATTCTGAGAATGAATCCCAAGGCGATAATCAACAACAGCCAGAGGCTCGACCGCTTCATGAGGTCATTATACCCTCACAAACTTGCTAGAATTGAAGAATGGAAAAAGGAAAATTAAAAAAGTTGCTTTGGTTGATTTTTATTTTGGCGCTGGTGGTCCGTTTCCTGTGGTTTCGGGAAAGCACTTATTTTGGTTTTGATGAAGCCCGTGACGCCTTTACCAGCACCCAGATTTACCAAAGACTTGACTTCAGGCTGATCGGACCACCGGCGACAGGAAACTTGGGCCTATTTCACGGACCGATCTTCTGGTACTTGCTGGGGCCGCTTTATTTGTTGGGGGGAGGTGATGTATTTTTTGTGAACGCGGTTTTCCGCCTGATCAATGCTAGCGGTGTGTTTGCGCTGTTTTATATCGGGAGTCGGCTGTTCACACCCGCGGTCGGTCTGATCAGCGCCCTTTTCTACGCAGTATCTTTTGAGCAGTATCAATATGCGATGTACGTGGGAAACCCCACCTTGGGGGTCTGGTGCTGGCTGATGATCTTTGTCGGAGTGACAATGCTTTATCGGAAAAGCCGATATTCAAAATGGGCTCCAGCGTTGATGCTCTCCGGAGCGGCATTCGGGGCGCAACTCAATTTGATGTTTGCTTATTTCTTTTTCCCGGTTTTTTTGCTTCTGTTTGGATTGCGAAAAAACATTGTCCGAGACAAAGGATCGATCGCGGCGGCAATCCTAATTCCCACGGGGTTGCTTTCGACATATCTATTGGTTGAGATAAAGAGGGGATTTGTTTCGGTACGACAAGCTATAGAGATGGTTTCGACTGGCTGGGGAATAATGAGTCCCGGGCAGTCCAAAACGGCGATGTATCTGGAAAAATTTCGAGCGATGTTTCACGACAATCTATTGCTCTTCCCGGGTGAAGGAATTGCTATCTCACTCTTGGCGTTGATCATCGTAGTTTGTTTGGTCAAGTTGGCATTTAAAGAAAAGCCGGTGCGGTTGATACTGGTGTGGATCTTCGCCTGGGTTTTCTTGGCCCCATTCGGAGGACATTTGGCCTATTACACTCACGCGGGCCTCTCAGTAGGTTTACTTGTGGGAGTTTCCTACCTGATTAATAAATTAAGAACCAAGAAGACGGCCCTGTTGGCCTACAGCTTGATGGCGGTGATCGTTTTTTCAAATCTGAAATTAATCGCGGCTGAGGCAAAGGATGGTCTGATATTTCAAATTAAGCCGCAACCATTTATGAAATTAACAGACGAACTGATGGTGATAAATTCGCTCTATCAGACGGCTGAGGGCAAAGGCTTCACTGTCCGACTGACCGGTATCCCATATCGAATTCAGACCGTCTGGGCCTATCTGTTTTCCCAATACGGTGAAACGAAGTGGGGTTATTACCCATTCTGGGAGACCGGAAATATCCTGGGTTTCCCCGGTTTTCTGCCTGCGCCGCATTCCGGAACCACCTGTCTGCGGTTCTTGATTCGGGAGCCGCTAAAGGGGTTACCGATAGAGATCATCGACGAGGATATTAAAACAGAAAATATCTTCTCGACTCCGGTCGAAAGAAAAGAGATTGGATGGTTTATTGTAGAAAAAAGGCGGGCCAAAGATCCGGACTGCCACAACAACAGGCCAAGTTAGTTTTTGGTTATCAGTCTATAGAACAACGGCTCGTTGGATGGGAGCCGAATCACACTAACATCGCTGGGGGGTAGGCCGGAAAAAATATTTTTGACCTCGCCTTGGGAAAGAAAGTAGACAGCGTCTCTTAGCACAAGAGGATTTTTCGCGTGTGAATCTCTGATTGAAGCGAAGTAAATAGGAAGATCGGCGAAGCGGACGCCTTCGAGATTCAATTCACCGTCGATCGGGGTTAGATAATTACCCTTTTTAACTAGTTGTTGGAATTGGTCGGCGGGGAAATCGGAGTAATAAAGGAAAAAGATTAAAGGAGGTTCAAAAGTCCGTGAGATTACCTTGATCTTCTCCGGATACTTGTTACTCTCCAAGATCATCTCTTTCATTCCAGAATCCCATAATCTCTCTGACAGGTAACGGTAGTGAAACCAGTAGTCGTGCTGATAAAGGAAAAATTCGAAACAAATTGCTAATAAAAGTAATAAGGCCGCTGATTTGCGGGAGGAAAATATAGATTGGAATCCAATGGCGATGGTAATTGTCAACGGCAATAAAAGGAGGAAGGTCCGGGATGAGTGGGCGGCGCCATCGCGAGTCAGCGCCGACGGAAGAATGGCCAAGAGGGCGAGAACTAGAAGAAAACGGGCTAGGTGACTCTCTTTTTGACGGAAAGCCAGATAGATTCCAAATAAAAGCGGAATCGCCACCAATTTTAGCAGCATCCCCCACCCGGAAACGGCGTGACGCAGATTCTTATCTCCGGCTACAAACAGATAATTAAAAGAAACCGGGCCAAAAATGTTCTTGGCAAAGGCGGTCAGGATCATCAGGGGACGGTTGTGGGCCAATTTGCTTTCGATATTGGGGGATGAGCCAACGATTAAGTTCGGACCAAGGTCAGCCTGCCTAGAAAAGTTTACCTCAGGAAAGAGGGTGGGGTCGGTGTGAATCGCCAGTTCGGAGAAGCGTTGGGCGGCTCCCCCGCTAACCACGATAAGAACCAGAGGAATGGTAAGAATCAAGTGAAACAATAGATTGTCTCTTGAAAACAATTTGGGACGGAGTCTGGAGGGAAGACTAAGAATCAGAAAGGGAATAAATAAAATGGAGAGCTTGGCGGTGCTATAGATCAGGGGCATCAGACCCAATAAAACAGCGCTAGCAAGAAGAAGGCCGAGTTTTTTGGAATTTAACCCGCGGAAATAAAAAAATAACCCCCAAATGAAGAAGGCAAACAGCATGGATAACTCAAAGCCGATGCGCGAATAAGTAAAATGCCAGGGGGTTAGAGCCAGAAAGAGGGATGCCCACAATCCGGCTGGGGATGAATTTTTGTTTTTGCAAAGATCGAAAACAACCAATAATTGGTTGGCGAGGAAAAAAATACCCAAGATTGAGAGGAGAGAAAAAATTGCCGGGGTAAGTCTAATGGCCGTGTCGATTGAGATACCCGGAAGTCGCGAAACGATAACGGTGGCGTAAATCGGGAGGGCCGTCCTAACATCCGAAAAGGAACGAAACTGCAGGGGGAAAGAGTTGCCGTAGTAATCCCGGCCTGTCGACAAAAACGACTTCACTTGATAACCAATGTCAACCTCATCAGCAAATAGGGCTGGAGGGTTGACCGCCAGTTTGTTGAAACGGATGAAGGCGGCAAAAATAACGATCAATAACAAAGGGAGATACCGCTGGGTAATATTCTGCATACGGTCTTATTTTAGCGGATTATCGTTTGTATTTTCATTTGGGTTGGTTTTGACGATTCGATAAGCCGGAGTACCGTCAGGATACTTGATTTCATCAATTAAAGTCAGATGATTTCTCTTCATCTGGTCGTAGGAAATGGCCAAGTGGTCACCGACGAGATACTGTTCGAGGATCATATCCGGTTTCCATTCGATTCCCCTGATGGTAATCCGGCCAATATTTTTGACTCGGTTCCGATTCAGATTGGAATAATACTCGGCCGGGAAAACTTCGAAGTTTTCCCGCTGATATCTGGCCGGATCAAATTTGGTAAAAAATAATATCTGGCTGTAAGGCTCGGCCCGGGCGTTGTCAACCACGACCGGTAATTTTTGATCCAGAGTACTCAGCCTTTCTACGACCCGGCGCCAGCCGTAATCCCAAGAAGGAGCCCGGAAGTATTCATTGAGAATGATGGCCGAACTATAAAGATTAATTAGTGAATAAACAATGACTCCTCCAAAGCCAATTTTCGAAATCTTTCGAAATCTGGAAGGAATGAATTCGTAGATTCGAATGATTCCCAGAGAGATAATAAAAGAAAGCGGAACGACCATCGATAGGGACCTAATAGTAGTAAAGGGATCCCGGGTAATGGCGGCGGGTAGGGGCGAAATTAGCAATAACGAAACCATTAAAAAACGGAGCTCTCCAAATTTTTTTTCGATGGTTAACCGATAAAGACCGTAGATATAAAACGGAAACTGCCAACTATATTGAACCGCCAGATCCGGAAACGAACTCCGCGGATTATAGTCACCAAGCTGAAAAATGTTTCGAGGTGAAAAATAAGAAAAGTAAAGGGAGAAAAATTCTTTGATGGTCAGATACCAGTGAGCGTTGATAAGAGAGGATAGCGGACCGTGATACCAAGCCAAGTAGCCAGAGGGGGTCTGAGTAAAGATGTTTAGAGTAGCGGCCCGGGCCAAAAACCCCGGGGTGGATATGATTGACAACGTCGGCAGTGAAAGGACCACCCCGATGACGAAGCCGATGACAGAGTACCAACGATGAGTGCGAGACAAAAGAGTGCGATGGTGGCGAATAAAGAGGAGGATGAGAGTTAGAGGGACGATAACCCGCTGGGAATGATAGGCGGGAATGGTAATGGCAAAGAAGAATGCAGAAATAATTAGGAGGTAGGGTTTTTTAAGGGCCAGATAAAAGAAATAAACGGCGATGAGAAGAAAAAACAAGGCGACGTTGCATTCAAAATTCGTCCGCCCGAAAAGGGTATGCCAAGGGGATATGGCCAGCATTAGAGTAGCAAGTAGACAGTATCTAGTATTTGGTATCTTTTTGGGAGACAACTGTCTAATGATAAGAAAGATTAGGGGGAGGGTCAGGACAGAAAAGAAGAACGAGGGGAACCGAACCGTAAATGAAGTGAGGCCAAAAATGGGGATGAGAGGAACTATCAGATATATATAAATTGGAGTTTTAAAGTCAGCAAAAGATCGAAAAACAATTGGCAGAAACTTCCCAAATTCATCCCTGCCCGTCCTGAGGATAGAGTAGGCGTTGTATCCTTGGGCGGCTTCGTCCAGATATAGGCCGGCGGGGATCTCCCCCAAACGATAAAAACGAACAAATAGTCCAAGGAGGGTAATTAAAGATAGAAGAAAAAGGGGGATATATTTTTTCATTGGTGGGGAATATTTACGAAAACTCGAAGATACTGGGGAATGGCAAATAAAATTAACAGAAATGAGACAGTTAGAAAGAACTTGGGTTTTTCTTCGCTCATCGAGGTAATTCCGCGAATCATAAAACCGGCGAGGACGGGATAAAGAATGAAATCAACTTTGTCGAAATTTGCCAGTGATAATAGAACTGTCAAGACAAGAAAGACGGCAACCAAAAGCCCGGCGCCCTTGAAGGCCTTGATGCGATAAATGGCGTATAAGAAAAAGAATATTGATATAAACGGGAATTTCTCGATGTTTAGATTCTCTCGGACAATCTCTCGCGGATGAAAACCAAAGAAATAATTATTTGGATCGACGATGGCAAAAAAATTGGACTTGAATCGTCCCCAAATAAAAGTGGCTTTGTTGTTATACAAGCGACCTAACAAATCCGACTGATAAATAGATCTTTTCGTGCTGATAATGAGGGGGGCTTGGTCGTCCGGAGCGAAAATCGAGAAATGATAATAATTCTTTAGGTCGTTTCCAATATCCTTAAAAGAATTACTGAGGAACAAGCTAAGAGGCCAGAGGCAAAGAGTGAGGACAATGACGGTCTTAATAAGGAGGTTCATTAATATCTGGATGCATTATAATTGATTGACCGGTGAATTTTATAAAGAAATACTTAATTATTTATTGGCTGTTTGTTTTGGCACTGATTTTGTCACTGCGTTGGCATAAACAGACTAGTTTTTCAAAAGATGGTCTCCAAAAAATTTTGTTGACTCAATCGAGGTTTAAGAATCAGACAGATGACCCTTGTCAGTATTCCGTCGTCGGTGAACCGGAAACTGCCGGAAGGTACGTTAAGTTAACTTTTAAGTGTTCTGATAGAGAGGCTCGTTTCAGTTTGGATTATGCGGCCATTAATGAGAAAACCGTTGGCGGGGTGATTCTGGAATTATTCAGAATAAATGGAATTGCCCGCGATTTGACCAGCCTAAGATGCAATCAGGGGGGCCGGACGGTAAAGATGGAAGATGGGATTGTGCCACAAGATAATATTGAATGTAACTTATGAAAAAAAAATTCTTAATTGGATTGTGTCTGGTGTTGATCGTCGTGCTCGGATATATACTAAGACGCAATAACTACGCCTCAGTCCCCCTACCGGGTCAATCGACCGATGAGTATAGCAATGCTTGGGTAGGGCTTTCGTTGATCCGTTTGGGTGTGCCGGTGGGTATTTCCGGATTGGTGGGAATCAGGGATTATCCCACTTATATCAACCCCGACAGAATCCTATCAAGTACCGTGCCGGGGGGGGCTTTGCCGATCAGCTATCCTTGGTTCGATCACCCACCAATGATGGGAATATTTTCCGGAACCTTTGCCTATCTTCGGGGAGTGAGGAATTTTGAGGATGTGGCGATAGTCAGTATCAGGAAACCGATGCTGGTGCTGGGGACAATCAGTGTGGCGTTGGTCTTCACCCTTGCCAGCTTGTGGTTCTCGCCAAGCGTGGGGCTGGTGGCGGGACTGCTCTATGCCACTTCCCCATTGGTTGTCGTTGGCAGCCGGATGGTGCAAGCGGAGAACGCCTTGGTTCCGGTCTGGTTGACCAGCTTGATTCTGCTGGCTTTGGCACAGAAGAAAAACAGACCGGACTTGATCAGGCTGGCGGCATTTTTTGCCGGGCTGGCGGTGCTATTTAAGCTTTCCGGGGTGGTGGCGATAATTTCGGGTGTGGTCCTAATCGGAAAAAATAAAAAGAGTTTGGCGGAGTTTTTGATAATCTCGCTTTCAATCGCATTTCTGTTTGTCATTTACGGTCTCTCGATTGACGCCAAGGAATTCGTTGCCGTCTTCTCTTCGAACGCCAATCGGGTGTACGGAATCGGACTAGACGCGGTCTATGATTTGTTCACCAGTACGAAAATCACCAGTACGAAATATTTGACTGACGGCTGGCCGTTGGTTGGTTGGCTCGGGATGGTCTTCCTAGCGGCGAGAAAGAACAGGAGCAGTTTTCCCCTGCTGATAGCCACAACCGGCTATTTGGCGGTGTATATCCTGTTTGGAAGCGCTTCGTACGGCTGGTATCGAATTCCCTTTCTTCCCTTCTTGATGATTGCGGTGGGGTACTTTTTTACCGAAGGAGTGGTTGGTTCGGGAGGATTGATGGCCTTGGTTGCGGTATTGATTCCCATGGGAATCAATCTGTCGAAATTGTTTGAGACAAACAAAGCCCCTCTGTTGGTTAACGGGATGAGATTGGGAATATTTGGTCTGGTCTTGGTTACACTAACGTCATTGGTATTACCGGAAAACCGAAGGTTGAGGATCACTGTCAAGGCGTTGATTTGGATATTGTTGGCCACGACGATATTGACCAATATCCTGTACCTTTCGAAGATCGATGTCGATTACTGGTACAAAGTAAACTAGTTATTGGACAGGCTTTTCCAGAAGATACATTAAAGGCTGGCCGAGGACGTCATAGACGACGGCCAGAGATCGAATCCCCCCCGGGGGGGTTTTGCTCCAGTCCCAATCTCCCGGAACCTCTTTCCCTTGGACGGCGAGGTAGAGATCGCCCGGTTTGAGAAGAGCCAAAAGGTTCTCGTAGCGGTCGATTTGACCGAAATAATAACGTTCCCCGAATTGGAAGCCGTTAAAGTGAGGGAGAATATTATCACTGGGGACATCGGTGTGAAAAGAGGTCTGAAAATCTTTGGGGGGGAGTTTCGTATAAAAAGCAAAACGGTATAGGGATGGATCATAGGTATTGTTGATGAAAACTCTTCCCTCTCCACGATCCAGCTCTTTCAGCCTTCCAAAGATCTGTTCAAAACCATAATTCCAGACCCGAGCAGATTCGAAACGATAATGAAATTCGTAACGATACCAGTATCCCGTCAGATTGAGGAGGGTGGCAAGACTAACCGTGACCAGAATTGAGAACCGAATCTTGGAGCTGAATCTTCCCTGCCAACTCAAGAAGGACTCGAGTCCCAGAGCGGTAATCAGAATCAAAGGGGGAAGGGTGACAAAAAGCCGGGTGGCGTGACTGCCGCCGCCGATGGTGAGAGCGCTACTCACCGGTGCGAGAAGTAACCAGGCTAGGACAAGTCGATATGATGGATTTTTCCAAAGAGCAATTTTGAGAAGGCCCAAAATTAGAAAGGGGAGACAGACCCAGAGAAGCTGCCCGAATCGGCCGACTGATTGACGGAAGTTGGGATCGCCGTTGATAAAAAGGAAATCAGGTGAGAAGGCGGTGAGATAGTTCCTACCAAAAGTGGCCGCATAAGCAATGACTTTGTTGTGAAACAAGGGTTCAAGACGAAAGCCGGCTATCCAAGGATCCGTGCGTTGCAATATAACGTCCTCGATGATTTTCTGGTCATTAAAAATACTGATTGTTCGGTACCGGCCGGCTGCTTCACCAAAAGTAAGGTGGTAGCCAATGGGTAGGAGCAGGAAAAGGAGAATGAAGGCTTTTACTAAAACTTGGGGTGAGGGACGGACTTTACCCGGACGGAAGAAAAGCAGAAGTGAAAACAACAGGGTGGGAACAAAAAGATTGGCGACCGAGTAGGTATAAAAAGTTAAAATGAAAAGGGTAAGGGCCAGAAAATATTTTTTGGACAGGTACAAAATAGTTCCCGAAAGAATCAAGGTTGTCAACAAGGTCACTTCAAATGAAACCCGGGAGTAGTGAATATGCCAAGGAGTGAGAGCAAGGATGACGGCTGAAATCAGACCGATTTTGTTGCCGAAGAGTTTTTTCCCGAGAAGGTAAATTAGGTAGAGGTTGAGAATACCCATCAGGGCGGCCGGGAGGCGGACGCTGAAAGCGGAGGGAGAGAGTAAACCAACAATGGGGGCGGCAAGATACATCATGAGGGGGGCGCGCCATTCGGAAAGGCTATGTATGTAGGTCGGAAGGAAATTGCCCAAGTAGTCCCGGCCGGTAGTGAAGAGCGACCAGGCGTGATAACCAACGTCGATCTCATCTCCAAACAATGAAATCGGCAAAGAAGATAGGTGGTAGAGACGAAGAAATCCTCCCAGAAGCAAAACAATGATTAAGGGAAGGTTGATCATATAAAGGGTAGCCTCAGACTAATGAAGAGGTTATACATATAATAGGCTGAAAGAAGGAAATAAAATAGTATTTTCCATTTCTTGGGGTAGTCTGTAACTAGGAGAAAAGCGATGGCCGGAGCCAGATGACGTTCGTGAACCCGGGTTTGCCAAAAAAAAGCAATTATCGAAATCCAGAACAAAGCCGAAGCGGCCTTCATCTTCTTTTTCCAGAACCAGAAACAGACTGAAAGGCCGCTGATAGCCAGAAGAACTAGGGACCAAAGACGGACGGAAATTCCCAGTAATAAAGTGCTGTCCTCAATCCGGCGACCGGAAAATAGGAAGTACCAAAAATTGAGAGCTTGGTCACTGACGAGGGTGGATGAGCCGGCAAGAGTGGCCAGATATAAAGAGAAAGGATTGAGTGATAAGGTAAAAGGAAAGTAAAAAAGAACGAAAACAATCGCCTGCAGGGTCAGACCCCGTAGGAGAGTTTTTGCCCCTCCTTGCTGGTACCAGACAACCAGATAAACCGGCAAGAGCCATAAGGCCGTTTGTTTGCTCAAGACCGCCAGAACGAAGGCGAAATGAGAAAGGTAGTAACGCTTGGGAAGAAAAAAAAATGACAATAATAGAAAGAAAATAGGTAAAGACTCAATCTGACCCCAAACTGTACTGACGTAGATGACGGCGGGATTAAATAGGTACAAAAAGACGAAGAATTTCTTCTTGGTGAGCTTAAAAATTAAATAGCCGATGCCAAGATCGGCCAAAATGGCGGGGATTTTCATAAAGGCCGCCTGCATATTTAAAGAAGCGAAGAGGGGAATTAGAAAAGAGGGAAGAAACTTCAGATTGAAGTTTTGCCAAATTATAAATTGATTACAGATTTGATAGAGATAACGAAAAATAGCGAAAACAAAGATAGTTAAGGGAGGATAGTTGGCATCGTTGAATCCGGAAAAATGGCGTCCGTAGAAACCAAAAGTGCCAGCATTGATGACTGATTCTCCCCAGACGAGATGGTTACGGATATCACCGGAAAACTGAAAGTAAATAAGGCCCAGACGAATTAACAAGGCAAGCAGAATAAGATAAATAAGTTTTTTTGTCATTAGGGTAGAAGGAAAAAGACCGGGATCAAGAAGGCACGGCCGGCCAAAATCAGGTTGGTCCATACCTCACTTCCGGGAAAAAGATACCGGTTAGGAACAAACCCCAACCACCAGAACGAGGCAAGGTGGAGTGAGAAGTCAAATGAAAAAAGAATCAGAAACCAAGAGAAAAGAGCGCCAAAGTAGAGGGGTAATAATTTGGCCGAGGTAGTTTTTAACATCAACCAGGGAATGATCCAAATAAACCACTGAGGGTGAAAGTGAGAAAAGATAATACTACTGGCCAGCGCCATCCCAAAGCCGTCAAGTACCGATAGGCGGCGGCGCAACAAGAGAACAATGATGGTGGCGTAGGCGATGAAAAACCAGGGAATCGAGGTGCCGGAGGCGATGGTAATGCCCGCGAAGGTGCTTTTTCCGGTTTGCTCGGCAAAGAGAGCGTAAGTGCGGAAAGAGACTGACGATAGGTAGGGAAGGATCCCCAAAAAATAAATTCCGAAACCGAGGAAAAAGATCTTAACGGCCTTAGAAAATGATTCCGGCAAAGCGGCGGCGGCCAGAAGCGGAATTAGTAAAATCCCCACGGGTTTGAAAAGAATGGAAATGGCGGTAAAAATTGCCGCCCGGTAGAGATTGTTTTCTTTGAGGGAGATGAGGGCAAGGAGCAAAAAGAAAACCACCATTATGTCTGTCTGGGCCATGACCGAGGTCACAAAAATGGCCACCGGATTGAACAACCAAAGAAGCTGAAGCAGTTTCTTTTTTGATTCTTCCTTGACGAGGCGGGTGATGAAAATGGCGGTGAGCAGATCAAAGACAAGAAAAGGAAGCTTGTATATGAGCAATACCGGTTCAAAGGGGCGACTGGGCAATAACAGGTTCCGGCTATCCCTGACCAGTGATTGGCCGATGGGCTCAAGAAAAGATTTGAAGGGAAGGTAAAATAGGCTGGGAACCAAATACGACAGAGGTTGATAATTAAAAATTTTGTCGGTGTAAATTTGTTTGATGCCGTCGCTCTGCGGTAGCAACCTGACCTGGTCATAGAAAGTTAGGACATGGCCGCGGTTGATGTAGTTACCTGCAAGAACCAGAGCGGAGAGATCAACGTGGAAGGTCGTGCCTGACAAGACAATCCGAATCAAAAAAGCAGAAACGAAAACTAATGGTGAAACGATAACGCCGATCTTTTTTAGGTATTTAGTCATGGAATCTTTTTCCTCTTAATAATACCTGCCATTTGTGGCCAGCCCATAAAATTAAGTTTAATATATTTGAATAGAACTCACCATGATAGAGCTTGGCCGAGGCGAGTAAGGGGCTTTTTTGATGAAAAACAAAGTGACCGCTGGCGCCGTGTATGTGTCTCACTTTGGCGGAGGGAAGATAATAAAGCGGTAGTCCATGGCGGGCTAGTTGGCGGCAGAACTCGAAGTCCTCGTAGTACATAAAGTATTTTTCGTCCAAACCGCCGACCAGACCAATGGTTGTTCTCGGGATCAGGAAGGCGGCCATGACAGCGACCTCGATCTTTTGAGTGTGGTTGTCAGGTAGATATTTACCGAAACAATTTTTGCAGTGGCCAAAGTTCTGCCTGATGGCATTCATAAGACTGGGAAATCTGAAGACCGAGGCTTGCGGCTTGCCGTCCGGATTTAGGAGCCGGGGGGCGACGGCACCCAAGGGGTCAGTCTTTTTGGCAAATTCGAGTAATCTTTGAAGAGTGCCCCTCATGACCACGGTATCAGGATTGAGAAGCAGAACGTAAGATCCGGAGGAAATTTTGATTCCCCGGTTGACGGCAGCGGGAAAACCAGCATTATAGCCCGTCTGAATCATTTTTGGTTTGAGACGGTGGGTTTTGGCGATGGTGAATGAGTCGTCCGCCGACAGGTTGTCGACGATGATTGTCTCCAACGACAACGAGCCTTTTTCGCGGTAAATTGAGTCGAGCAGGGGGGTAATCTGTTTTTCTGAGTTGTAGGTGACAATGATGATGGAGAGGTCGATCATGAGACTGGTTTATTTATTAGGCTTAGAATTTCACGATCGGTGCGAGTGGCTTTAGTGAGGGGCCGGGCGTTCTTGATGATCTTGAGGGCGGAGAGGATCACTATTAGATAACCGGGGTGAAGCAACGTCTGGTAAGCCAGATAGAAAAAGTGTTCATGTCTCATTTCCGGATCGGTGATGTTTTTCCAATTGAAGATTATCTCGTTCCTTTGTTTGATTAAATTTAGATAATCACGGTTGATTAGGCTGAAACTGCTTTCGTGTTGGTGAATGACTTTGGCCTTTGGTTCCCAAATGATTTGATAACCGGCCTTCCAGGCTCTCCAACCGATGTCAATGTCCTCCCAGTAACCCGGGGAGTAGATTTCGTCCAATCCACCCAGTTCGTCCCAAACTGACTTTCGAAAAATGGCGCTACCCCCGGAGGCCCACGCCGACAGATGAGGGAGACTCTTGTCTTCTCCTCTCAAATATTGAAGTTTCCCCCGCCAAGTGACTTGTGGCCAGCTACTGGAAGTTTCGTCGAAGGTAACGGCGAAAACACTTTTGTCAGTGAAGTGACGAATAGCTGTTTCGAGATATCCCTTCAGTGGATGGACGTCGTTGTTTATGAGAACAACCAAGTCGGTGCTTGCGGCCTTGAACCCTTGATTAACAGCGATCGGAAAAAATAAATTTCTTTCGTTTCGAAGGCATTGAACCGTTTTGGGATATTTCGAGATCAAATAATCCTCGGTGCCGTCAGAGGAGCCGTTGTCAACAACAATAATCTTTGTTCCATTCCCCGAGCATTTAATAACCTGTGGCAGATGTTTTTTCAGCAGAGGTAGGCCGTTGAAAGTGGGAATGATAATGGTGATGTCGGTGGGATTCATGGTTTTTCCATTTTGATCGCGACGGAAACACCCCAGGGATAGGTAATATATTTCAGGAGGCGAATTTCGGTGATAAAAAGAAATTTGAGGACCGAGTTCACTACTTTATTGTATGCTAATCGGTAGTTGAGACGTGAATCATACTCGCCTAGTCGTTTCAAGGGAGAGAGACGACTCATCAGGCGAATTGGAATGATGGCCGGGGACAGGAAAAAATTAAAATAGGAGAGAAAACGGATTTTGAGTTTGTTCTTCTGAGCTAGAGAGCACAAGCGGTGACGGGTGTAGCGCCGAAAGTGGCCCTGATTGACGTCATGCGCTGACCAGATAATTTGGAGGGCAGGGACAGTAATAATAATAGTTCCCCCCGGTTTGAGAACCCGTTTGGCTTCCTTGACGACCTTGGCGTCGTCTTTGATGTGCTCAATGACATCGAGGAGGAGAACGGTATCAAAAGAGCCGTCGGCAAAAGGGAGATGAAGGGCGTCGGCAATTTTGGCTCCATGACCGCGGTGCTTGGTATATTTGACCGCCTGACCGGAAACGTCGACTCCGACAAGCCTCGCCTGGGGGAAAATAGTTTTTAGAAATGAAAGGGTTTCTCCGGTACCACAACCCACATCAAGGACATTTTTGGGGTTTTCATCGATAAGTAGGTTCTTGATTAATTCCTGCCTACCAGCCCACCACCAATGGAATTTTTCGACTTCGTTAAACTTATCGATGAGATCGTCCTTCATAGGGGTATTATATACAGTCTTTTGCCCGCCGGAAGATAAAATAATTGGCGGTAGTGTGACCAACTTTTTGGGTACAGGGAACTTCTTCTCTGATGGTCAAGAGTAATTCCCCGTCACCCGGAGAACTGTCGTCCGGGATGGTACGAAGGAGCTTGCCAAAATAGGCGACTTCAAAAAATTTTAAGCTCTCCCCTCCGCCAGCGGCAACGCCTTGGTGGACTACCGGCTCAAGTTTGGTCAGATTGACTTCAGATTTGAAAGTAGCGAGAGAGGGATAGTAACTCATATCACCCAGTAAATTTCTGATGATGGGAGGATAGTCGTGCAAGTAATAATTGGCGAAGTCGGTGTAATTGATGATCATTAAGATGATAACGATGATCGAAATGAACTTCGACCAGACGACTCGACTCTGCCAAAGCCGGGTAAAGCCGAGACCGCCCAAGAAAGCGTAGAGTGGAACCAGCGCCAAGAGGCGACTAAAACGATGATCGGAGCCAACGGTGCCATACAACAGCGGGCCGGTAATCAAAGCAAGCAGGACGAATTTGGAAAATATATCCTTTGATTTTAGAGCGGCATGGATCCCGACAATGATAAAGGGCAAGGTTGCGAGCAGAAGCATACCGTGTCTGCCGGTGGAGTGAAAATCAGTGCTATCACCCCTGATAAACAAATAGGAAAGATCGAAGGAGGAGAGATACGGCAGAAAAAAATCATAGACATTGCCAAAACCGGGAGAGGAGTTCCCCAATATGGCCCCGGCATAATTTTTCTCCAGATGTGGAATAACTAAAAAAAATGGTGACAGAACCAATAGAAAAATTAAAAGATCGGTCTTTTTGGCTCTCTGGTGGAGCCAATCCCAAAAGATCCAGCCTACAGTGAGAATAATCCAGATGGGAGTGATGGCACGCATACCTTTGTAACTATAAAAAGAGAACCCCAGAGCAAGAGCGCAAATCACAAGATTGGTCAGGGAGCGTGACTTTTGATAGTGGTAGAGAGAGTAAAGCCACAATATAACAAAGGGTAGGGGCATAATGTTGTCCAAAGCCAAGTGCGCCTGAATCGTGATGATCGGGGCCAAGGCGGTGATCGCGGCGGCAATAATTCCTCCAAAGATCCCGAGAATTGGGGCAGAGAGGAAATAAACCCCGAATACACAGGCAACGGCGATAATAACGCTACTAAACCTCAATAGGTAGACTGAGGCACCGAATATTTTGAATAGGGCAGTGAGATAATATTGAGTGATTGGTTGGCGCCAATCCTTGCCTACGACCGAGAGAACAAAAATGGGGTGAGGTAGACCGCGTTCATCTTTGCCGGTTTGTGACAGTAGGGCGGCGTTGTAACCGAAAGAGGCTTCATCGACGGTCAGACCGGAGGGAACTTCGAGCAATTTGTAACTATAAAGCGCGAAAAGGCCAATGATAATAAAGGCGATTATGATTAGTTTCTTCATGGCCGTGTATTGATGATGGACACTCCATAGGCGCCGAAAATTTTTTCAGTGCTGTTTTGTCTCGGGCTACCAGCGTAAGAAACATAAAAACGAAGGGTGGGGGGATATTGGCCAGTGGATTTCTCATAAAATTCTCTGATCGGCCTAAATCCGAGTCCTTCGCCAAAAGGAAAGTCGTTCTCGATATTCATTCTTTCATACGGTTTGTTTTGTTCGAGCATGTATTGGATGACCTGACGCTTGAAATAGTAGCTGGTCGGCTCAGCGTAGGAAAGCAGGAAACGGAGGTTGACCGAGACAATCAAGATGGTCAACGATAACAAAATACATTTGGAGGAGGTCTTTTCACTGGAAAATAGAAAAAGTAGAATCATCAGACTCATGCCACCGGCCAAATGATAATATTCGGGCCAGGTATTTTGACGATAAAAGCCCATCAGAAATAAAGAAACGAGAGAGATAAATAGCAAGTAAAAAAAACGTGGTTTTTTGATGACAGCATATACTGCTATCGCAAAGAGAAAAGATGAAAAAAGTATATTGTGTTTTAACCATGGGAAAGGTAAGACCAGAGGGAGAGAAAACTGCCTGAGTGAGTAGAGGGGGCGAAATCCGGGGTCGGGGCTGGTTTGGCTGGAATTCTGAGTGAAAAAATTAAGGACAGCCTTGGTATCGAGAAAACTGTGGCGGAGATCAAATACGATCAGAGGAAGGAGCGGGATGACAAAAGCGATCAGAATATACAGAACTGACCTTAGTGGGTGTTTTTTGACCTTTTGAAAAAAGCTGATGACCACAAAAAGCCAAACCGGAGCGAGAAAAATCATTTGAGGATGAAAGTGTAAGGATAGCGACCAGATCAGGGTAATAGAGGAGACAAAAAACAGAGATGGTTTCTGCTTAATTATTTCGTATAGGAGAATAAAGAGAAGAAAAAATAACGGCACCAGCGGAACGGTCCAATTGATCTGGTTGGCGGAGCTAACCCAAAGAAGGGCCGCACAGATAGCCGTAAGTTGAGAAAAGGTGAGTCGCTTTATCAAATAATAGATCAGAAGAAAAACAGCGAAATTTACGGTGGCAATCAAGTAAGCACCGTATATCGGATCTCCCCCTAGCAGCGCAAAAAACGGAACTTGAATAAAGTTAAACCAAGGACCCAGATAGATAAACGAATTCACAGTCATGCCTATGAGGGGAACTTTGTGATTAACGACAATTGATTTCACGTCATAGTAATCTCTCTCCCGGTCGTATTCAAAAATATATTGCTCCGATAAGCGGTAGAAGCTAAAAAATAATCCCAGCGAAATAAAGAAAATCAGAATGAATTTTTTGATCATGATTTATTTGGTTCGACCACAATTTTCCAGGTGGCGAATCTCGACTGGGTAGGTAAAAGCGACTTTTTCGACTTCGCAGAAGGTGGAAAAATTCCCTTTCCAGGCTTTTTCGAATGCGGGGTTTTGCTCATCTTTTTCGATGATGAGAAAGGTTGGTTCGTTTTCGGGAAGTGGTCTGGTCTTGGTGAGATACGTTTGCATATTCTCAATATATTCCGGCTGGTTCGGTAGATAAGCGACCTCGTTGGGCTGATAACCATATTCCTTGGGACCGTACCACCAATAGAGATATTGGTAGGGATAGTCGTATATCGATGGTAGGTAACTATAGGCACGAAATCCCTGCCCGTCGGCGTGTCGATAGACCCAATCGAGGTCGGCTAGCGAGTTCTTCAGGGAACTCCGGTTGGCTGATCCCATCTGTTGGGAGACGGATAGATATTCCGATTGAGCCAGAAAGGTAAAGTAGAAGGAGGAAGCCACTAGGATGACCAGAGCGAGATTGAGACGGAGATCCCCCAGAGAATAAATTGAGGCAAGGGAGGAGCTGTATAGAAGTACCAAGGGGACAGACAGTCCCAGCAAATACCAACCCTTGAGAGGTTGAGGAAAGGCAAGAAAAAATATGAGTGTAAATAGAATAAAGGAGATATTTAAGAGCAAAAATTGCCAATCAAATTTCGTTTGATTCTTTTTGAAAATCAGAATGAGGGCCATGAAACAGGTGACGATGAAGACCGGAAACAAAAACGACTCGGGAAGGTGACTGGAGTCGCGGACCAAGGCGATTAGAACACCGATTCGATCGTCCAGCCTCTGGCTAAGACTCAGGCGTTGGCCCAGCATAGTGCTTTTTCCGGAAAATTCCGTTAGGAGAACTTTCGTCAAGGTGAATTGATGTCTCAATTCAAAAACGCCTTGGGGGATGAGGGTAATTAAGAAGCCGAGGAATAGCCAAAAATACGTTTTGAGCTTCCTGGTAAAACTCTGCAGATAAAAGAAAGCGAAGGGGAAAAAAATGACCCCGAAAGCGGCTTCGACTTGGAGGGAGAGTCCAGCCAGAAGGCCGGTAATAAAAGATTTTTGGGGTGTTTGGTTTCTGATGAGGGTAAAAAGGGCGAGAATAAAGAAGACGGTAAAAATGGGCATGGCGTTAGCGTTCCATGAGTAACGACTGGTGTTGAAGCCGAGGGGCATAATCAAAAAAAACACTGAGGTAAAGAAGGCAAGAGTGGGATTTTCTTTTTTCAGAAATAGATAAAACGAAAGACCTGCGAGTTGGTACCAGATGATTTGCCAGATGAGAAGCGAACTGGGGTCACCGCCACTTGCTATAAATGGGGGCAGGTTGAAGTAATACCAAAAAGGCCCGAGATAGACGCCATTGATACTAGTGGTGGGACCGATGAGGCGGGGTTTGTGACCAACGGCGATACTCCTGATGTCGATCATATCCCGGCCCTGATCGGTGGTGAAGGGCAGATTGTGATTTTTGATTGCCTCCAAACGAACAAAGAAAGTCAGAAAAAGAATAATTACAAAAATAGCTGTTTTGATCATAGGGAGATGATCCTACCCACCTCCTTGACGAAGCGAGCACTACTAAAATTGATGGATCTGGCTAGGCTGTTTTCGGCCATTAGTTTCATTTTTTCGGGAGAGTTGATCAAAGACTCGGTTGAGGAAACTATCTCCTCGATGGAGTCGCACAGATAGCCGTTGTCCGGAGTAATGATTTCCCCTTGCCCTCCCCTATTGATGACGACCGGTACGGCACCAGCTGACATCGCCTCGACGGTGGTAATGCCAAAATGTTCCACTTTTTCCGGTTCGACCGCTTCATCTATATCATAACCGGCAGCATGCCAAAATATTTTGGCCTTGGCATACAACTTCTTCAATTCGTTAAAGTCCGGGTTGGGAACAAATTCTATTGGTAGTCTCCCGGCGGCTTTTTCTAACAAAGATACGTTGTCTTTTCCACCATCTCCTTTGACAGCGCCGGCTAGGATTAAACGATAGTTTTTTCTTTGACGAAAAAGTTTCCTGAAGGCCTCAATGAGAACGTCTTGACGCTTGGCGTGGGAGGGTGAATCAAAACGAGCGACTGAGAGGATGACGTTTTCCTTTTTTCCGGGGGCGAGAGCATCGGTATCAATTGGCGGAAAAAGTATGGTGGAAGAAATAAGCGGAAGTTGTCGACGGATTACCTTGGCAGTGAAGTTTGAGTTAAAAATGAATCGATTGATTTGGACTGTTTTTAGGAGATTGTTAATTGAGTTGCCTCCGATTTTCTTGAAAGGTGTCTGGAAATGTAGATAGTTTTTCTTGCCAAACAGATACGGCAGACTGCCATCGCAAATCCAAAAGACCAAATCATAATTTTTTGTCATTTGGTACCGACGAAGCAGGCCGGCAGAGAGAGATAGGTCGTCAAAACACTCCGGGCAAACTCGAGTATGCGTTAGCTTGAGATTGAAGCGGCTCTGGGCTGAGGCAAGAATAGACTCGTCCTTCCAAGCAAGATCGACGGAGTAGCCGAACGATTCGAGAGCCAGGGCAAAGGTAAGAACGTACCTTTCTCCCCCGCCCAAGGTATCGAGATACGGATCGTAGATTAGAGCTTTTTTCATTTTGATTTTTCCCAATCTCCCTTGATTTGTTTGTCGATGGTGACATAAGTATCCTTCAAACTTGGTTTCCTTTGCAATTCCCAAAGTCTTTCGTAAGTTAGGAATCGGGAAAACATTTGATAAATTACTTCGATCCACCCTTCGGTACCATCTAACCATAATTTTTGTTTGACAAACCGGTCCCAGAACTCAGAAAAAATTATTCTGGCGAAGCGCCAGCCCTTCATTTGGGGGTGACCGGCTTTGAAAAGCATTTCGGCCTCAAGACGGGACCACTTTAGAGTCCCGGTGACTTTTTCGTCGATATTCTTGTGAGAGAGATGGACCATCTGCTCTTTTAGTTGACCGATTCGACCGATGATATTCGGCTGCTCGTGAAGCTTTCCCCGCCAACCTTTGAGGGCGGACTTCTTTATCAATCGGAGTACCCGAGGATCGGGCCAGTGATTCAAATGCCGGCCCAGAAAGACTTCATAACGACTGATGGTATAGGCTTCAAAATCGGGGTGCTTGATTGCCGTAATAATTTCCTTGGAAAGACTGGGGGTAATTCGTTCATCGGAATCGAGATATAGTAGCCATTCCCCTGAGGAAGCTTTGGCGCCGTCATTCCTCCAGGTCGAAAAGTTGTAGTCCTCACTCTTGACAATCTTTTGAGCGTATTTGCGAGCAAGGGAGAGCGTCTCGTCCGTAGAGCCGGTATGGGTGTCAACAAAAATGATTTCGTCGGCGAACTGACTGGTGACAAAGGCAGGAATGACCTCGTCGGCCACATTTTGACCTAGGATGATAACGGAAAGTTTGGCCATGTTTAACTTGATTTTATACTATCTTGCCACCCCAACAACATGAATCTATTTCCACAAAGGTACGATCGTACCTTTGTGGAAGACTCGACACCACCACTTCAACTATTCGAACCGTTGAACTCTTTTGAGTTTCAAAAAACTTGTGTCAGAACTAATGGTTTTTCCAATCGTACTCTCTATATTATATTGTGTGTCGATTTTGTCTGATCAATTTTGAACGTCCCCCATCCCATTTTCCCTGTAAAATAATCCGTTATGGCTTTTTTCTGGGCGGGGGTGCCAGTGAAAATTTTTCGAATGGCTTCCCGAAATAGGGCAAACCGGGTCCGAGGGCGCGCATATTTGGAACCAAAGTAAAGCCGATTCCTGGTAATAAAATAATCGTTTAGAGGAGAACCGATGGCTGATGCGCGGCCAACCTTGTGCCAAAGCTTTATCTTCGGATCAAACAGGAGTTTGTAGCCAGCCAGTTTTATTCGGTGACAAAGATCGACATCCTCGAGATACATAAAATATTTCTCGTCAAAAAGGCCGACTTTTTTGAGGACTTCGGTTTTGGTGATTAAAAGTGCTCCGGTAACAAAATCAGTATTTTCAGGTTTTCTGTACTGGCCTTGATCGATTTCGTCAACGTTGGCGTTGGAGCAGAGGACGTTGTCCCAGTCTATTGTTCCACCGGCATACCAGACAACTTTGCCGAGATCCCTTTTGGAATAATTTTGATTAAACTCGAAGCCGGGGGCGAAATAGAGCAAGCCACCGATGGCACCAACTGACTTTTCCAAAATTGGGCTTTCAAATATGTTTTTGAAAAAATCCTTACCAACAAAGGTGTCGTTGTTAATTGCAATTAGAAGTTTGGCGCCATCGTTCATGGCTCGTTTCAAGCCAAGATTGTTCCCCGCGGCGAAACCTAAATTTCCGGGACTGACAAGCAGAATAGCATCGGGGAAGTTCTTATTTAATTCTTCTTTGAGATCTTGGGAGTTTTCGTTGTCGACGACGTAAATCTTGACCTCGTGTTTTTCTGGTACCTTGGCTTTTGAAAGAGACATTAGCAGAGTCAGGGTATCATCTAGGTTTTTGTAGTGGATGGTGACAAGAGCAGCACGCATATTAAAGGTTAAGCTTCCGCTTGATTTTAAGAATAAATTTTTCGCTTTTTTTTCTGGAAAGATGGATCTTGATCGTATAAAGCCAGTACTTCAATTCAGTAAATTTACTCTTGATAAGTTTTTTGAATGATGAATTTGAAAGAACGTCTGTCTGAGGAGTGAAGCCTTCCTCCTGCCAGACCTTGAGATAGACAACAAAGATTGAAAATGACTGGAGAAGGGAGAGAGAAAGGCCGTGAAGTCCATCCTTGTAACCTTCGCCAGCGAAAAAGCGAGAAAGAAATTCTCCAATCGGCTTGTTTATTAAATCTGCCAAAGAGAATTTGTAACCGGCGCTGATAAGTTCTTTGCTTTGTTGGTTGGTATAGCGCATCAATCGGGTGATGTATTCGTCGATGGTTCGATAGTGGTGGTGAATGATGGCGTATTCCGGCTCGGGGTCAAGATTCATTCCAATCCCTTCGGTAATCGGAACTGAGTGAATGGTATTCTGCCAAGTAACATAGCCTTTTTTGAAGAAACGAATATTGTAGTCCGGCCACCAGCGCGAGTATTTTAACCACTGACCAAAAACCAAGTTTTTCCGGGGGACCCTGACAAAGTCAGCGTCGTCGTTTTCGGTAATTTCTTTCAGTTTCTCGGCGAGGCTGGGCGGTATCCTTTCGTCACCGTCGATGATGAGGATCCAGCTCCCGGAGGCCTTGCTAATCGAAAAATTTCTGGCTGGCTCAACGTAGCCTGTATAGGGAGTGCGATAGACCTTATCGGTATAGGCTTTGGCTATTTTGACGGTGCCGTCGGAACTTTCCATATCGACAATGATGATTTCGTCGACAAAGCCAAGGGTGGCGAGACAGTCGTCAAGATTAACGGCTTCGTTCCAGGTGGTGATGACGGCGGAGATTTTTGGTTTAGTCACATGCAAGAATACTTATATAGATTTATTTCACCCGAGTCAAAGATTTTGGTGAGACAGGCATCTTCCGGGCGGATCATAAGGTGGTCGAAGGGTGTCTCATAAACATACTTGATTTTATTCTCCGTCAGAAACTCGCGGACCCAATAAGGGTCACGGGTCAGATATAGACGGATAACATCTTTGACCCGGTCCTGATAAGAGAAGCTGGTAATATCCAAGTTAATAGTATCGCTAAGATACTCGGGGTGGCCGGAGAAGGCGGAGATGTAGGCTGTAGAAACGTAAGCGTAGAGGGGTTTGGGATCAGGGGCGTTGGGGACAAAACGAGAGTAAGTCAGAGGGGAAACAATAACTCCTGCTTCTGAATTTCGTAAGAAGTCTAGCGCATGAAGCTCGGTAAGGCTAATCCGGCTGGCAGACTGGCTGGTAAGATAATCAGAAAGAGTTCCGATTGTGGTAGGAAAAGAGAGTAGAGTAACCAAGAGGAAAATGATAAACAATATGAATTTGTTTTTGACCTTGTGAGACCACTCCCCGATTTGTTTGGCGGTAAATATTGAAAGAAAGAAAATAGAATAGTACATGAACTGAATCGTATTCCAAGGATTTACTTTTTGGGTAAAAAGAATCGGAACAATTAGGCCAAGTAAAATGATAAATCGGGCAAGATTCTGCGATAAAGAAAAGTCCCGACCGAAGAGAACCTTCCCCAGACCGATCAAACGAACGTAAAGATTCCCAGCATAAAAGACGAAGACGGCCAATAGATTGACTAGGATAAGTTTGGAAAAAACACCGTTGTCTTCGTAGACCTGCCAGGCCTGAGCGAGCTCCTGCCAGTAGAATCGATCGTAGGACGCGAACAGACTTCGGGGAAACCAAAGCGGGTTAAAAGTGAAGGGTGCGCTTTTGACGCCGAGACTGGGAAAAATAAAGACTAATCCGACGATAGAGACGGCGAGAAATAATTTGAACTTGCGACGGATAAAAAGGGCAACGACTAGGAGGAGGAAGGCGTAGATTTTTATCTGGACCAGCGCCCCGCCCAAAAGAGACAAAAAGATCAGGGTTTTGAACGGTAAACGGTGGGGGTGGCTCTCCAGATAAACGAGGAAAACAACAATCCCAAGGACGGAAAGAGCAAAGGGGGGGTTGAGAAGAAGAGAGACCGATTGGTTCGCCCAAAAAATTGACTCTCCGCCAAAGAGTCCCCTTTTGAGAATTAGGTTGGCGATAAACCCTGCTGAACCGGAGAGAAAGACAAGGGCCAAGGATAAGGAGGTTTCAAAACCGGAGAAACGCCAAAGTTGACATAGCTTGATCAGAAAATAAACTAATAAGACGACGATGAGCATTGGTAATAGACGAAAATATAAATCGGGTAGTGAGTAGCCGCTAAGCCTGCTAACCAAAGCGGTCAGCCAGTCAAGGCCGAAGTGATAGTTTTTCAACAATTGACCATTGAGTTGCGGATGATTCAGGGAAAATAACGTCTGATGGAAGTGTTCACCCAACGAGAGATGAAAGATGGCGTCATGGCCATTTGGTCCCCAGAGTCCAAGACCGTAAATGTAGACTAGGCCGCTTCTAAAAACCGTGACCAAAGAGATCGAACCCAACAAGAAACAGAGAATGGTAATAAATTTGTTTTTCTGGGAACGGACCACCAGAAGGGCGGCGATGGAGATGACTAACAAGATACCAAAACCCAAACCGAGACGTGATCCGGAGAACGGCAGGTGAGGCTTCATCTGCCAGGTAATTTGGGCGACCGACTTTGTTTGTTTGAACTGGTCACTGACTAAATTCGGGGGAAGAAAATTGTCAAAAATAATCTGAGTTGGTTCAAGTCGAAATGATTTATTACCTTCGGTGAAAATCACCTGCCAATGGTTAAAACTAATATTGGCTTTGGAAAGGTCAATACCGAGAGAAATAGATGCCCCGGGGTACTTGACGGAGTCAATCAGGGGGAAGACCTCTGAGTAGAGGCTCCGGCTGATGTTCTTGGTGAGATAATATTCCTCGCCTTCGTTGTGATTGTAGATGCGGAAGTCGAGGATTTCTGTCTTGCCGTCATCGCTCCTGATACCGAGGCGGTAAAAAGGATTCTGATACCAGTAGACGTTACCTTTTTGTTTACCGGTGATATCGGTGGTTTTGAAAAAATAAGCCGGGTTGGTGAAGGTGTATCGTGTTTGCATCCATTTGGCAAAGTCGACCGACGAGATAAAGCGGAGGTTGTTTTTGCCTTCGCTGGCCCGAAGGGCGGCGTAGGAGGCTTTGATTTCATTACGATATTGAGGAAGACTGTAGCCGTTTTCGAGACCGATGTTTGTTTGGGTAAATTCATTGAAGTCTCCGTTGGAGTAGATCGAGAGAAGGGAACTAAAGAAATTGGTGTCTTGCCCTTGGGCGATGTAGTCATTTACTTGGGTGGAATAATTGCTCTCTGATCCCCGGCCATAAAAATTGAAGGGGTCACGCTGAGCCCATTTCGTCAAGACAATGTTGAGGCGGTCGTCCCTCCCGGTGGCCGGAATAAGAAAATTGGACTTACTGGGATAGTAAGGACTGCCCAGATAGCCCCCCCAGAGACGATAGCGGTCGGTAGAATATTGCTCATCGCAAATCACCGCCGAGAGAACGGAATAATGATCGGAGAGATAAGCAAGAGAGTAGGCGTCAAGATGCCAAGCGCCGACAACCTTGGGATAGTAGCCGAAGGAGTCAATAAAGAGAGCCATATAAGTGTCGATGAGTCTGAGGCGATCGGGTTGGTTATATCCCGACAAGAAGATCCGATTGGCTTGGGACATATATTCCCCGTCGGGATATTTCACTTGGGCGGCGAGGGCTAGTTTTGGAGTAATTTCGAGGAAGGCACCAACAGTCTGGCTACTATCAGTGGCGGAAATGATCCTGAAATAGGCTGATATCGTCGCGTTGTTGACGGCATCATAGCGGAGTAGCCAATCCACCGGGAACTTGTTTTCGCGGGCCAATTGATACTGGTATTGGGGCAAATCTAAAGGTCCTTGATCAGGTGATTCGCCCTCTTCAATACCCCGGACCGGATTGGTAAATGAAACAAAATGAGGACGGTCGATGGCATGTGCTGGAGAAGCCAGAATGAAGAATGAAGAATGAAGAATGAAGAATAAAAATAAGAGAAGTCGTTTAAACATGGCCGGACTTAAAGTATCCAAGGGACACCTTGATAAATTGTTTGCCCTCGAGAAGGTAGACCGAGAGAAAATAAATCAGGGCGGAGGTAACAGCCAAAACCCCAACCATGTAGATATTGGTGGCGAAGCGGGAAAGAGCAAGCAAATATAACAACATGGCCGTGGAGGAAATGATCGAAGTTTTGAAGGCGGCTGATAAGGAAAATTTGATGTATTTTCGAACCGCGATTACCGTAACCAGAGAAGAGGTAGCTATCAAGCCAACTGCCAGACTAACCCCGAGATAGCCACGGTACCAAGCAAGGATGGGCACAAAGATCCAGGTCAAGGCCACCCACATGACCATAAGTTTGAAGGTAGTTTTGATCTTGCCGAGGGCGTTTAGAGTATTGGTTAAACTGGTTGAAACACAAGCCCAAGCGGAGTTGTAAACATAAAAATAGAGGGGGATGAGGGCCGGTAGCCATTTGAGATAACGGGGAATGATGTGGACAAGTGGATTGGCCAGAACAGCCATACCAATCAAGATCGGAAAGGTCGACAGGGTGAGATATTTTAAACTCATTTCGATAGCCTTGGCCAACCTCTCCTTGTCGTGCTGAAGGCGAGAGAAGGCGGGAAAGGCAACTTTGGTGACGTTGTCCATAAAGATACGTAGGGGAAGCCCGGCCCAACGACTGGCCCAACCTAGATATCCCAAGCCATCAGCGCCGACAAGTTTTCCAAGGACAACAGTCATGCCGTCGTCTTTGATGACGGCCAGAAAGGTGTTGGCCTGAAAAGGCAACCCAAATTTGAGTAAATTTCGCAGTGATTCGCGGCTGAAACCAAATCGGGGTTTCCAGGGGAAAATAATATAGACGAGAACCAAGCCGGTAATGCCCCGAGCCAGAACCGCGAGAGTAAAAGCGGTAATACCCAAACCTCGCCAAGCAAAAAAGACAGCAACCAGATTAAAGACAATCGTCTCGGCAACTTGGGGAATTATTAGTTTGTTAAATTGAAGTTCCCGTTCGAGTAGAATTGAGGGAATGGTTTTGAGGGAACTTAAAAATAGAGATATTCCCAGAGACCACATAAGATAGATGGCGGCAGAGTTGAGGTGAAAACTGGTCCGAATAAACGGGGTGGTGACAAATAAGACGGCGAGGAGAAAAACGACAATGAACTGTTGAACGGTAAAGGTGGTAGCGAGATCTTGGTCGGTGATTTTGGCTTTCTTCTGGACCAGAGCAGCGGCGAGACCAATATCGGAGAAATAAGCTAAAAAGTTCACCACGGCGGAAACTAAGAAAAATACACCGTAAACACTGGGGTCAAGAAAGACGGTTAAACCGAAAGTGGCGGCAAAGGAAATTATCTGGATGACAAAAGTCCGGGAAATTAGAGCGGCCACGCCTTTGACCGAACGGTGTTTGATCTGCTCGACGTCAATGGCCGATTCGAGTGGGGTTTGGGCTTCAGGCTGTTGGGGCAACACGTCGTTTGGATAAATAATAAACCAAGTAGGTGCTGGTAAAAGCCAGAGCGCCCAGTGAGATTATATTGGACATCAGACGTACCGGGGTGTCGGTGAATAAGATATCGATCTCGTGTTGCCCCGGAGAGAGCTCGAAGGTAATCGCTCCAATTACATCTAGATTGATTTTTGTGGGAAAGCCGTCAACTTTTACTTCCCAGCCGGGATAGTAAAAGGTGTGGTAGGTAAGGACGTCCGAAATCTGATTGTCTACTCTGGCGTGATAGGAAAACGGATTAGTCTTGGTAACTTTTATACCGGTAGCAATTGATTGAGAGGTGAGTTTGGCGGTGGGGAGATTTTTGGGGCGGACCGCTTTGGTTGCTAGGGGGACATAGTCCTCGGCATTCTGAAGGTAACTTGACGAAATTGACTCGCCCGGCTGTAGAGCCGCCCGGGGAAGAAAGCGGTGCAAGAAATAGCGGTCGTCGTGGTCGATAATTAGTCCCGGTCGGAAATACCCGGCATTTATAAAGATGGTCGCCGCTAGAAAAAAGAGAGTGAGACGATTATTCCAGGGTTTTGGAATATATTTGATGACGAATAGGTAGAGGACTGAGGTAAACAGAGTAGTGAACATAAGCAGGCGCCAGGGAAATTGAATTACCTGCATTAGTGGAAAACCCCGCCAGATAAAATCTGAGCGGATATTCATCAGAAAAATGACACCAAAAATGGCAATGACTGTCAACCGTAAGAGCCAAAGGTCAAGCGAGGCTTTGAATTTTTTTAAGGTCGAGACGAGTAAGACGATAAGGGCAATAACGAGGGTGATGAGGTTCACAATTCCGATTTGAAACGAGAAAGTATCGTTGGAAAAGGGGTTGGCCCCGGTATAGGTCCAGCGAGAATAGACCAGCTGCCAAAGAAACGGAAATTGATCAATATAGTTGAAAGGAGACGATGCTTGAATGAATGATTTTTCCAAAATGACCGGAACCCAGTAATAGGCCGATAGAGCCAATCCCAGAACAATTGATTTGGTAAGACCGAGGAGAGCGGCTGGTTTTTTTGTCAGGAGAGCGGCGCTGCCAAAAAGGATGATAAATATTGGGATGGTAAATAAGGCGGCGGGCTGGTGGGAAATGATAATCAGACCGAAGATGAGTCCGGTCACCAATTGGCGTAGGCTGGAGTTTTTTCGGACCAGCAAAAGACAGCTGTAAAAAAGCCAAGGAAGAAGTGCGAGGGCGAAGGACTCGCCAATCGCGCCACGAACGTAGTGATCAATCGATTGATAAGGAGTATAGGTATAGAGGACGCCGACGAAAACTGATATCAGGTTGGAGCCGGTAATAGACATGCCCAGTAGATATATCCCTAGGGCTCCGAACAAGAGTGAAAGAGTTAGGAGAAGTTTGTAGATAACGGTAATTGGTAATCCCAGAAGATGGCCGAGATAACCAACGTAATAAGGGAGTTGATAGTTGAATGAAAGCAAGGGAGAACCATATTCAAAGTGCATGTCAGTCGCCCAACGGGGGGGGAATTGCCCCTGGTCAATGGCTTTGAAATATTGATGAAAATTGGCGATTTGGGTTTCGTCGTTGAAGGTAAACATCATTTTGCCTAGAAAAAATTTGTAGGTCGGAAAAATAAGAATGGCAAGAAGGATTAGGGAAATAATCTTATTTTTCATCGGGCCTCCTTTGGTCAAGCACTAACCACAATGTTAACAGGAAGCCAGAAATAAAGGTGATGGCGTTTGAGACCCCCCGTAAGGGGGTATTTTCGAAGAAAGCCTGAATTAGCTGGTGGCCCTTGGTCAGTTTGACGGTGATTTGGCCATAGTCATTGTTGACGTCGAATTTCACCGGGATACCGCTACGATTTTGGTAAACAGTCCAACCCGGAAAGTCCATGATTGGGAATCTAATTTCGGCGGTGTCACTTCTGATATCAAACTCACTGCTAAAATAATTACTTCGCTTGTCAAAATAATTAGTTTCGACGATTCCCGAGAGAACCTGTGGGTTGGCAGGGGCCTTGGAAATCGGAATTACTTTTACACTGCTAGGCAAGTAATCCAACAAAGCTCCTCTGATCTGACTGTCATAGGCCTCACCGCTTAATTTCTGTTGATCAGTTTCATTTGGAAAATATTTCTCAAACTGAAAATTGGAAAAGTTTGCCGCAATCAAGAAAGCAATAAAGAAGAAAGTGATTTGAGTAAGTCGTCTCCCCACAACCTTTATGACATCGATGGCAAAGCCGATGAGAATTGAGGTCAAGAGAGAGACCGGCCCAAGAAAACGCCAAGGAAACTGGACAAAATTGAGAGGTTTGACTGATTCCCAAATGGGCAAAGAACGAGAGTGGGTCATAAATAAAGTTAAGAGACTTAAAGTAAAAGTAATAATGATGAGGGGAAATAATTGGCGGTCTCGTCGTCTGATCCAAAGTAAGACTGGGGATATCAATATAGAGACGACGGGAAGAATCCCAACAAAGAAAGAGAGGGTTTGGGGATATTGAAATGAATTAAAACGAGATGGTCCATAGCCCCAGGTGAGTTTTGTAAATAGTTGTCCGATGGTGACGAAGTGGGCCCGAAAGTCAAAATAATCGGAAGTGAGGAACTTGGTTTGAATATATGATTGTTCGAATAAGACGGGGAAAAGAAAAAAGGCGGAAAGTCCGATTCCGAACATAACTCCGGGGATAAGATAGAAGGTTTGACTTTTTTTCTTCGGGCTGGTGAGAAAGAAGTAAGCTCCGAAGATGACAAGAATGGGAAAACTGATAAGAACGGTGATGTTGTGAGTCGTAAGCAGGGCGGCAAGAGATAGAGCAAAGATGACTGAGTTTGTCGCTCTGGGTTGGCGACAGACCCGAATCAGAGAATATAAAACCAAAGGAACCAAAGTCAGCCCCCAACTCTCGGAGAGAGCCCCCCGGACAAAAATATCGACCGCGTGGTATGGCGCTGTGAGGTAAGCGATGGCGGCGACAAGAGCAGCGGATTCCTTCATGAACTCGCGGGTGAGCCGGTAAACAAAAACTCCGGATAGAAATAAAGACATCAAGAAAAGGAGTTTGACAGTGTCAATGTAAGTAAACCCTGCGAAGTGGAAAATCTGACCAAGATAGTAAGGCAGAGCCGAATAGTAATTGAATAGAGGCTGGCCATAGTTTTGACCTAGATCCGGTACCCAGCGGCAGGGAATTTGGCCATTTTCGAAACAGCGATTCATTTCGAAAAGGCGCATTACCTGAAGGTCGTCGTGCATCGAGTAGTATCCCGGTCGAAGGAGCTGCCAACCTAGGACAAGTGAAATGAAGAGGATGATTAGGTAATTAAATTTTTTCATTTTTGTTTTCCTTCTTTACCAATACCGTTAAGGCCAAAGGGATAAATATCAATGAGAGAAAATCAGCAATATTTCGGACCGGCGTCCCAGTGAGGACGGCGGCAACTTTGTGAGTTCCTTGGGGAATTTCAAAATTGATCAGACCGAGATCGTTGTTGTGATTATGAACGATAATCTTACCATCCAGTTTGACCCGCCAACCGGGAAAATCGAATTGAGGAAGAGTGAGTTTGGCGTCGGCCATACTTTTGGTGGAAAATGAAATGGCAGATGACTGGTGGCGATAGTCGAGAATGCTGACCGCGCCATTCTCGCTATAAGGAAGAGTCGAGGCTCCAGTCGCTGGAGGAAATTTAGCATAAATTGGTAGATAATCAAAAATGCTGGTGGTCAGTTGGCGATCCCAACTAAGACCGGAAAATTTTTCCCAGATGGTCAAACGAAACCACTCCCGGGGGCGAAAATAGGAAAGATTAAAGAAAATAACTAGGCAGGCGAAAATGATCAACAGCCATCGGGCAGCGGCTTTGTTGATTGTCAATAGAAAATAGCCGGCGGAAAGACACAAGAAAAAATTGGCGGTGATGAGGAAGCGCCAGGGAAATTGGAGATAGGCTAAAACGGGGATGATTTTCCAAATAAAGGTCGATTTTTCGTGAGACATAAAGACCGAAACTAGGACGAAAAAGGCACTCAAAAAAACAATCAGCGAGGGTAACTTTGATTTTTTGAATGCGAGACTAAAGAAGGCAACTGAAATTGAGACGATAAAAAGAAACAACTGAATTGGTCCCAAGAAAAAGGAAAGATCGTCGATTGGACCGATCTCGCTACTACCATAGCCCCAAAAAGTAGTTAAAAAGAGTTGCTTAAGGCTAACAAAATGAGCTAAATAATTGAAATAACCGGATAGAAGAGATTCGGTGTGGGCAAAGCCCTTCTCGAGAATGACCGGCAGAAAAAATGAGGCTGAAATCAAGACGGCCCAAATCATGCCAATAAAACCATATTTAACAAATTTGATTTTCTCTCTGGAAAGAAAAAGAAGAACCAGAGCGATTGCGGCGATCATCGGAGTAAAAATGAGAGTGCTGATGTTATGGGTGACAAAAAGAAGGGCAAAACTAATTCCGAGGAGAGCTGATTTTCTTAGTGTTGGTCTTTTGAATAGAGAAAGCAGAGCAAATAGAATCAGAGGCAGAAAAATGAAGGCCCAGCTTTCCCCCATGGCTCCACGAGAATATAAATCGGAGGCCCGGAAAGGGGCATAGGCGTAGGCAAGGGCCGAAAGTAGGCCGCCAAAATTTCCAAAAAGAGAAGAGGCAAGAAGGAACATGGTCAGGTTCCCCAAAATCAATGGCAGGATAAAACCGAGTTTGATTGAATCAAACAAGGGAAGCTGAAAGAGGCGAGCGGCAGTCATGACGTAGTAAGGTAACGGGCCGTAGTACTCGAACTGCGGATAGCCGTATTGATAGCCCATGTCCGGAACCCAGCGACAGGGAATTTGGAATGATTTGAAACACAATTCCATCTGATATACTCGCAAAACAGAAATGTCGTCATGCATCGGAAAAAAACCGGGTCGAAGAAGCGAAGTAAATGTCGGAATGGTGAGGGCTATGACCAACAAATACCACTTGAATCGGAGGATGAATTGGCTAAGGCGTGAAAGCACAAGTCAATTATAGCTGGATTAGTGGGTGAGCTGGAAGAATAACAATGATTCGTGGGTGCCGTCGAGACGGAACGGTTTTTCGAAGCGGCTAATTAGCGTCAGACGGCTCGAGTCTTCGGCTGAAAGATTAACCCTCGAAGCATTGGCGACAAGATAAACGGTGTTGGCCTTATCTTTTAACGAATCGGTGAGGGAGGTCGGAAGCGTGGTAATTGAGGGAGAGCCACCGATGACGGTGATATTGGGGTACTTGGCGGTGTAAATTTGAAGACCGTCGGGAAGAGTGCCGAAAAAACCGTCGGTACCAACGACAAGTTTTCTACCTTCAGTAGATTTAGAAATCAAGTAATCAGCGACTTCTTTTTGACCCCAACCGGCGGTCCAGTCCTCGAGATAGCCGCTGCGCATATCAAAGGGAAGATTGGCTTTTTCCGGTGAAGCGATTAGAACTCCCGACAAAATTAGCGGCCAAAGAAGAATAATGGGAATGGCCAACCAGTGTCTTTTGAGGCAATGACCGAATTCGTGAAGACCAAGGGTGATCGGGAGGATTAAGGGCGTGGCCGCAAATAATATGTAGCGACTGGTGTAGACCTTGGCGACGAAGGCTTGGGCTGATAGGGCAGATAGACTAAGAAAGAGGATCCAGAAAGATATCTTGCGGGAACGGCTAAAAAAAGAGGCGAAAAGACAAAGAAAAAGCGGCGGGG
>Ga0209542_10001246_pt1 | contig 60346 bp, 80 predicted proteins | sample RifCSPhighO2_01_FD_184028 | JGI IMG/M metagenome (GOLD analysis project Ga0209542, IMG submission 184028) | Soil microbial communities from Rifle, Colorado - Rifle CSP2_plank highO2_0.1 (SPAdes) (version 2) | ecosystem: Environmental > Terrestrial > Deep subsurface > Rock core/Sediment ...
AATAAATCTACCGCAGTCACAGTTTACATGGCACGGCTCGCTCGCCCATTGTGAATTTTCGTGTTTTTTTAAATCAGCGCCCAAATCATAAAATATCTCACTATCTGGACCGCCTATTTCTCCAATCGGCATCTTGTCCGGAGTTCCTGATTTTGACCACCAATTTTTTTTAACGGGGTAATAAAAAATCCTACCACCCTGCATACCATCTTTTTCTGAAAAATCTATATCTTTGGCATCAATACCATATTTCCCAAAAACTTCTTTCAAAATAGCAACAGATTCTGTGTCCCTGGGGACATTAATTGTTTCTTCTCCCCGAAAAACAGATGCATATAATCTGTTGGGGTCAAGTTTAATTTCATCTACTAAAAATTCATATATCCAAGGCAGTTGTTCTTTTTTAAAATAATCCCCCAAAGACCAATTCCCCAACATTTCAAAAAAAGTATTATGCCTGCCATCGCCCACTTCTTCTATATCTTCTGTTCTAAAAGATTTTTGAGAATCACAAATCCTGGTACCTAATGGATGTTTTTCGCCCAATAAATATGGCACCATGGGTTGCATGCCAGAACCAATAAACAATGTAGAGGAGTCTGCACTAGGAATCAAAGAAGCACTAGGCACAATTTTGTGTCCATGTTTTACAAAAAAATCTAGGTATTTTTGGCGTAATTCGGCGGATTTCATATATCTGTAATTTATCATAATTTCCAATAATAAAAAAGCCTGGAGTATTTCATCCAGGCAAACTGCGATCTTGTCGCTTTTCACCTCAAACTTGGACTGCCCCGCAACGCATCTTCCGCTGTTTTTATCCGGTCGCTCTGTTCCCGGATGATTTTCCAGGCTTGGCCAAGGCCCATGAGCAAAGGCATATCATATTCTTGCGGAATCGGTGCTGTCATTTGCTCCAGCACCTCGGGCTTGAAGAAATTGTTCTGCCAGCCGGATTCCTCAAGGATCTGAACCCAGTAGCATTCCTTATAAAGGCCGTGGCAAGGTCCCACCCCGGGCTGGCCCATGATAACACCCAAGCCCTTGGTTCTATCAACGAAAGTCACCTCAACCACCGCGTAGTTTTCCAATGCCATGACTAATTCCCCCGAAAAAGAATGAAGTTTGTTCTGCCACTATCTTACCAAACTTCAAATTTTTGTCAAAAAAAAGCCCCTTGCAGTGTGACCGCTTGGGACCTGAATTAAGCCAACAAACTAATGCGCCCTCGCTTGGGGTCAGATGGGGGCTGAACCGTGCACAAACGGGATTCCCCATCCTCCACGATCCTTACCATGATCGTACCCTGCCTAAATTGGTGCGCTTCGTCATCGACAGGCACGGGCATGGAGAAAGGCTCTTCGTACCCACCTTCATCTTGAATCATAGCCACGCGGGGCGTCCAGCCAGACTCAAGATGCAGGATCCTGAACCTTTTTTCGGCCGGGAATTCATCCCAGCAAGACGGCTGATTCTTCCGGCAAGGAAAGACATACCTCCCCGCAAGAAAGATCCCCAGCGCAACTGCAATCAACAGCAGAGCGCGGAGAAAGTTCAGATCTACCGTCACCGCGGCAAACAACATAGAAAGCTCCTCTGCCAACACTAGGGTAGTGGCCAACCGTATGTGAAAGGATGGGGTAAATTTAAAAGTTCGAACGCATCCGCATAATAGCACAATCAGCAAACAACGTCAAATTACGCACTACAACAAAAAACGCTGATCCCACAGTGTTTTTTGTTTTCCTAAATATTATTTATGTGTACCGATCAGCCACCACCGATGCGGCAAATGAATATGGCTTTATTCTTGGTTCAAATCCGTTGGCCTTTATTAAACCGGTAACTTCTTTTACCATTTCCTTGGTTTTACCCCGCTCACCCACATCCGCGTGAATATAGGCAAACTGATAATTAAAGGTGGCGGTGGCTTTTCCAAATTCTTTTTCCAAGGTTTCGCGCAGGGTTAACGCCAACTCGCAACTTAAATATACTTCTTGTAAAATCCTATTTTTCCAGTTGCCGGCAAATCGCTTCATATGGTTTTGGGGGTAATGAATTTTCTTTAAAAAGAACCTGCCGCCCGCGCCGGTTCTTAATACCACAATTACTAAGGGGAAAAACGGTTCGCTAATTGAAGGCGAATCACAGCCCACCACAATATCATAAAAAAATTCCGGCTCGGCCGAAATATAATTAAAAATTTCCTTAATTACTTCTTTAAATTCCATATTACCCTTACTGGGGTTAAAAAATTGCCCGTTTTTGATATCGTTTTCCATACTATTGTTGTACTGATTTTACAATTTGTGTAAATTCTTTAGGTTTTAAAGAAGCCCCACCAACTAATAAACCGTTTGCGCCGGCTTCATTTATATAAAAGTTTGCATTTTTACTATCAACACTTCCCCCATATATAACTTTAATATGAGAAGCTAAATTTTTGGTATACAATTTTGAAATAATTTTCCGTATCAACAACAAAGAACCCATTGTTTCTTCAATAGAACAGTTTTTGCCATTTCCAATAGCCCACACCGGTTCATAAGCAATCATCACATTTTTTACGTCTTTTGCAGAAATACTTTTTAAAGCTCCCGAAACTTGTTGTTCTAAAATTGATGGCTTATCCTCGCTCTCTTGTTCGCCAACACATATAATCGGCGTTAACCTTGCTATCAAAACTTCTTTGACTTTCTTGTTAATAATTTCGTCGGTTTCTTGAAGGTTTTTTCTCACTTCCGAATGTCCCAAAATAACATACTTCACATTCAAATCTTTTAACATCGAAGAGGAAACTTCACCCGTAAATGCGCCGTTTTCTTTATAAAATACATTCTGAGCACCGAGAACCAACCCTTTCAGCAATGGCAGATACACAAATGGCGGACAGATAATCACTTCCACTTTTTTAGCGCCCCTAATTCCCTTTTTCACCGATTCGAAAAGCTTCACCGCGTCCTTTCCGGTCAAGGGATTCATTTTCCAATTGGCGACAATAAGTGGTTTCATGTTTGAATAATATCATAATTTTTACAAACAAAAAATCCCAGGCAGCGTGTGCGAGGGACTCGAAAAGTGAGCCGAGTTACCTTCTCTTGAGGTAAAAGAACCTTTCCTTGAAAGGAAGTGGGAAGGAATCGATACGGCCGGCTTGCCAGAGATCGTGCATCTCTTGGTCATTTATGAGGCGGTAGCCCCACAACCAAACCAACCAGAGTAAGCGCGCCTCTTTCTTTCTTGGCGACATGTTCGTGCCAACTTGGAAAAAGCAACAACGCATTGCTTCTTGGGGCATGTAGTCAGGCCGGCGCAAAACCTTACCCCAAACGAAAGACCAAAAAATCCACCACCAATCGCGGGAACGCTGGAACATACATGGGCTCCTCTTAAAAGTGCTACTAAGGGGTTCAGAAACTCTATGGCATCCTGCAACTATTTTATAGCACTTATTTAGCCCTGCGTCAACACTCTCGCCCCGTCGTTCCCAATGGCTAATGTATGCTCAAAATGAGCGGCCAGAGAGCCGTCTTTTGTGGCAAAACCATATCCATCTTTGGCTCTTTTCAACACGTGGCTACCAACAGTTATCATCGGTTCAATGCAAATAACCATACCTGCCTCCAGTTTGGTACCCTTATGACGCTGACCATAGTTTGGTACCTGCGGATCCTCGTGCACTTCTTTGCCAATACCATGGCCACATAGGTCACGCACAATGCCAAAACCCTGGTCTTCAATATATCTTTGAATGGTATTACCAACATCTCCGGTAGTAACTCCGGCGCGGGCTTTTTTAATACCCATTCTTAAAGCTGTTTTTGCAACATTCATTAACCGTTTAGTTTCATAATCAACCTCCCCCACCGCAACCGTAACCGCCATATCAGTGTTATAACCCTTCCACAAAACGCCCAAATCAAGGCCGACAATATCACCGTCTTTTAATTTATAATCTGAGGGGTATCCATGCACAATCACATCATTTACTGAAACACATAAAGAATACGGGAAACCTTCATAGCCCTTAAACGCCGGTTTTGCACCGTATTTCAAAATGAGAGCCTCGGCGGCTCTGTCTAATTCCAAAGTAGTGATTCCCGCAACCGCCATTTTCTCAATTTCTTTCAAAACGGTTGCCAGAATCTTACCACCCTCAGCCATTATTTTTATTTCTTCTGGAGTTTTAATTAAGTTCATATATTAATTTTGGTTAAAAAATCGCCTAATTGTTTTTTCACATCTTCAAGTGCGGCTGTATTTACAATAGTAAAATCGGCCATAGCAATGGGACCGCCTTTTTCTATACTTTCTATTTCAGAGTAATCCCGCGCTTTTGATTTTTCTTTTGGAATAGATCTGAAGCGTGAATCGCTATCACCCTCTATTGCCCTATTTTCCAATCTTTCATAGCGTAATGCAGGCGGAGCGTACACTGCCAACACGCGCATTGAATCACCATATTTTTCTTTCAGGATTTTATACTCGGTCCAACTATATAAGCCGTCTCCCACGACATTTGATATTTTTAAAAGTTCGTCAAACTTCTCAACATTAAGCGTGGCCATGGCACCCATGCCATGTTCTTTGCGCAATTCCTCGCGCACCGTTTTTTCGTTTATCTCATCAATTTCCAGTCCCCGTTTTTTTATTTCATCAATCACAATCTGGCCGAATCTGACATATGAAAACCCTTCCCTTACCAGTTCATCTGAAATAATGCTTTTGCCAGAACCGGGCATTCCAACAATGAAAACAATTTTTTTAGACACCATTATTCTATGGCTTTTAAAATTTCCCCGTGAACTTGAGCCACTGAGGTTTCGCCATCTACTTTCCGGATTTTGAAATTATGTTGCTGGAAGTATTCAAATAGCGGCAGTGTTCTTTCCTTATACTGCACCAAGCGCGTTTTAATGGTTTCAAGATCATCTAAACCGGATCTTTTCACTAATTTCGACCCATCTAAGGGGCATAATGTCAGTTTTTCAGTTTCGTCGTTATGTAAAATAGAATGGCGCATTAGTTCGCAAATTTTTCGTTTGGAATTTCTATGGGCTGTAGTTTCTGCTGAGATCTCAATTAAAACAATGTGGATATTTTCTTTGCCGTAAAGCTCAACTAACAAAGGCATTTCTTTTTCTGCTTCATATACCGTGCGCGGACATCCGGACATTAGCAGACTTTCGCCCTCATTAAATATTTGGCGAATTTCTTTCATCAAGAGCACCGTAACCCACGGGGGACTATTTAAGGCTCCTGTTCTCCAATTCTCCATTTCTACAAAAATATCAAACTTCTCACCGAAGCATTCTACAAATCTTTGCGGAGAATCTTTAGTTAACTTTTCCGCTTTCTTAAACTCACGTTCTATAACTTTGCTGCTTTCAAGAGAAAACAGCCCCATCTTTTCAGATAAGAGCTCGGACTGCGTCCCCTTCCCCGCCCCCGGCGGCCCGAATAAAATAATGACCTTTTTACTCATGGGTGTATTGTAACAAAAATATATAATTTATCAAATTGAAAACCCGCCTTTCAGCGGATTTTTTAATCGTAAATTTAAAATCGTAAGCCAAAAACTTAAAATGAATCGTACTCTCTCATCTGCAACTGCGCATTAATTTGGCGCATGGTATCCAATACCACGCTGACGATGATCAATAATGAGGTACCTCCAATTAAAAAAGTAAATCCGGTAACGCCCGTCATACCTGCCACAATGTTTGGCAATACCGCAATCAACCCCAAAGACAATGCTCCAACAAATAACACCCTGTTTAAAATATGGGCTAAAAATTCACTGGTTGACTTGCCCGGCCTTACTCCCGGAACAAACCCGCCCATTTTCTGCAAATTTTCAGAAATAGTTTTTGGGTCAAAAGTAACAGCGGTGTAAAAATAAGTGAACACGATAACCAAAATAAAGTATAATGCTCCGTGCACCCATGGATTATTGAAAAATGCGGCTGCTGAATTAGCCACATTTCCAACTACTCCCGGGACCGTCCCCAAAAACCCTGCAACCATCCCTGGAAACAATAATATGGAAAGGGCAAAAATAATCGGAATAACTCCGGCCGGGTTTACATTAAGCGGCAAATAAGTTGAAGTTCCACCATACATTTTGCTGCCCCGCACACGTTTGGCGTAAGAAACCGGTATGTTCCTGCGGGCTTCTGTAATCAATACCACGCCGGCTATAATGACTACCGACAATGCAAAGAATATGATATACGAAGGGATTTTTGAAGGGTCCCAGCTTACAAATGTTTGAAAAATGTTTACCGGCAGGCTAGCCACGATACCGGCGAAAATCAACAGGGAAATCCCGTTGCCCATACCCTGTTCGGTGATAATTTCTCCCAGCCACATCAAAAACATGGCTCCGGCTACTATGGTAATGATAGAGCTTACCATAATTATCGGCGTTAACCCCGTGATAATGCCCTGTTTTTGGAATAAGGTTAACATTCCGTAACCCTCAAATGCAGCCAAGGGGATAGTCAACAATCTGCCATATTGATTGAATTTCTGACGCCCCGCCTCACCTTCTTCTTTATATAATTTTTCCAAGAATGGAAAAATCATGGTTAACAACTGTAAAATAATAGTGGCGGTAATGTAAGGACCAAGACCCATCAACACGATGGAAAAGTTACTCAATGCTCCACCTGAAAATATATTTAAAAGCCCGAATACCTGATTTTCAGCAAAAAACCTTCTTAAGTTTTCAGCCCCGATTCCCGGAATTGGCACGTTGGCAGCTATCCTGAAAACAACAAAAAGAAACATTACAAAAATGATTTTCTTTCTGAGGTCTTTATTTTTAAAAAGAAATAATAATTTGTCGTACCACATTCTTGGTGTTGGGTGGTGGATTTTGGATGTTAGTTACTTCGCTTGACTAATATCTAACACCTAAGACCTACTACCTAATTGTCCCTCCGGCTTTCACAATAATTTCTTTAGCCTTATTTGAAACTTTACAGTGTTCAAAAATTAACTTTTTATCCATTTTTCCTCCTCCCAGAATCTTCACTTCGGGCTTCTTGCCCTTTATCATACGAACAATTCCTTTGTTAATCAAATTTACAGGATTTACCACATCTCCATCTTTAAAATGTTTGCTCAATACATTCAAATTGACCACCACAGCATTATCTTCCAACACAAAAGCCCGGTATCCTTTTAGCTTCGGGTATCTTTTAATAAGTTCCCTGATAACCGGCACAAGCTTTCTGCCGGCTCTTGCAGTCTGTCCCTTGCCCCCCTTTCCTGAATAGGTGCCTTTCTTACCTCCCCTGCCAACTATTTTGCGGGATTTGGATTTATGTTTTGGTTGTAATTGATGGATTTGCATGAAAATTTTATGTTAAAATTTTCACCGAGTACCAAATTTCTTTGAAATTTTGGTGCTTGGTAAATTCTTTTATTTTGCCTTAAGTTTTTTCAAAGCTTCCATGGTCGCTCTAGCGTTATTTAGTTTATTTTTTGTTCCGGAAAGGATTTTTGAAGAAATGTTTTTAATACCCGCCAAATCGCAGATAGTTCTTACCGCTCCCCCGGCAACTAAACCTCGCCCTGTTCTCTGGGGTTTTAACATAATGACTGCTGGGCCATACTTGGCTTCAACTTGATGGGGAATAGTACCATTAACAATCACCACATTAACTAAATTTTTCTTAGCCCGGCTGGTGGCTTTTTCAATAGCCTGGGAAACATCCTTACCCTTATCAACACCAATACCAACTTTGTTCTTGCGGTCTCCGGCTACTACAATGGCTCTAAAACTCATTCTCTTTCCTCCGCCGGTTACGCGGGTTACGCGAGCCAAATCCAAAAGCTTGGTATCAAACCCGTCATTTACAGCTCCCGGCCTTCCGGACCCGAACTTTCGCACAGGCCTAAAACCATCACTGTTTCTTGCAGTATCAGCGGGTTTTACTTCCGGCTTCTTTGTTTCCGGGACTTGTACGGGTGTTTCTTTTTTAATTTCTTCAGCCATAGTTTTAAATTAAAATTTTAATCCTCCTTCTCTTGCACCATCAGCGACCGCCTTAACCCTTCCATGGAAAACGAAACCTCCGCGGTCAAATACCACCTTTTCAATCTTTTTAGCAAGTGCTTGACTGGCAATTAATTTACCCACTTCCATTGAATGGTCAACTTTTTTACCTTTGCTTTTCATTTTTATATCAGAAACAGAAACCAATACTTTGCCGGTTTCATCGTCAATTAACTGGGCGTAGATGTGTTGGGCTGATTTAAATACACAAAGCCGCGGACGCAACTTTGTACCCATGATTTTTGATCGGATTTTTTTATGAAGTCTGTTTCTTTTAATTTGTTTTTTCAACATGGTTTTAGTTTTATTCTATTTCTTGGCCGCAACCACTTTCTTACCTTCTTTTCTTCTGATCTTTTCACCTTGGTATTTAATTCCTTTGCCTTTATAAGGTTCGGCTTTTTTGGTTGCCCGGATTTCCGCAGAAATCTGTCCCACCGCCTGGTTATCAATCCCTGAAACCGTGATCACATTTTTTTCAACAGTAAAAGTAATTCCTTCAGGTTTTTTAATTTTCACCGGGTTTACAAAGCCCAAGTTCATCACTAATTCATCACCGACAACAGCCGCCTTAAAACCAACTCCTTCAATTTCAAGTTTTTTTTCAAAACCCTTGCTGACGCCTTCAATCATATTAAAAATCAAAGCCCGATACAAACCCCAAAGACCCTTATCTTTTGTTGACAGGGTGTTTTTGGGCGTAACAAAAAGCTTTCCGTCCTTTACTTCAGCTTTAATGCTGTTATGGATAGCGGTTTTCAATTCTCCTTTTGGCCCGGTAACTTTTATATCCCGGCCTTCAATTATCACCGTTACACCCTGGGGGATTTCAATTAATTTTTTACCTATTCTGCTCATTTTCGTGATTTATGAATTATGATTTATGATGTATGAATTTGACTTAAACGATTGATTACTATAGTATATTTGTAGATGTTGGTCAACTCTACTTTCTAGGAGATCCTCATGGGAACGCCAGAGCACCTCACCGCTTACATTAACTCCATCACTCTCAAAGATGGTGCGCTCAAAATCGCTGAGCGAATCGAGAAGGAGGCCAAATCCAGAGAACATGACCACTGGAAACTCGTGGGCTTCCAAGTTTTCGCCGACGGCACAGTCCTGGCCTTCAGGAGAGACGAGCCGACTACAGTCACCTAAGCGTCGATATCTTATTCGACGCTCTTTTTTTGCTCCACTAACCCAAAAGTGAGTTGTAAAGCAATTTTTGTAATTTGTCGGAGGTAAAGACAAATCATTTATTAAAGCTTTGCCAAAATGGATGCTGTAGGTGCTTGCGCCGTCAGCTGCATTCATTTTCTTGCAAAGCATATACAAATGCTTCACCGAAGATCATTACAAAAATTGCTTTACAACGAACGCACTACCAAACTTCTAATAATATTTCTCCTCCCAATTTCGCTTTCCGTGCCTGATTATTTGTCATCAATCCCTTTGGAGTTGAAATAACCGCAACTCCAAACCCTCCCCTAACTTTTCTTATTTCATTAGATTTTACATAAATTCTCTGGCCGGGCTTGGAAACTCTTTTGGCTCCTTCAATAGCCGGAATGCCGTTGTCATACTTTAAAGCAATCTTCATTATTTTATTTTTTCCTTTTGCTACCTTTTTCACTTCTGTGATAAAACCTTCTTGGGCCAACAAGTTAGCAATTTCATTTTTCAATTTTGAAAAAGGAATCAAAACCTCCTGTTTTCCAACAGCTTGGGCGTTTCTTATTTGATTCAACATATCGGTGATTGGATCTGTCATCTTGTGAATTTTAAATTTTTAATTTTAAGTTTTAAAATAATTTATCAATTCTTAAATTTTAAAATTTTGATTTCATTTAAAATTTATAATTTAGAATTTAAAATTACCAGCTACTCTTCGTTACTCCCGGTATTTCTCCCTTATTAGCCAATTCTCTAAAGCAAATTCTACAAAGACCGAACTTTCTCATGTATCCCCTTCTTCTACCGCACTTAAAACACCTTCTGATAATTCTAGAAGAGAACTTCGGTTTTTTTATCGCTTTTGCAATTTGTGATGTCTTTGCCATATTATGCTTTTTTATCTTCTTTAATTGGAAATCCCATTAATCTGAACAACTCTAAACCTTTTTCCATACTTTTTGCATTGGTTGAAACGGTGACTTGCAATCCAAAAATTGTTTTTTCTTTTTCTGCGAAAATTTCAGGGAAGTTAATGTGTTCATGGAATCCGATGTTAAGATTTCCGCCCTTATCAACTCCCTTTATATCAAGGCCCTTAAAATCCCTTGACTTTGGCAGTGATAAATAAATCAATCGTTCCAGGAAATCCCACATTCTGCCCTTCCTTAATGTTGCCATTGCTGCAATTTCAATGCCTTCTCTCAGCTTAAAACCGGCGATTGATTTTTTCGATTTAACCAAACTTGGTTTCTGTCCGGCGATCAACGCCAAATCCTGCACGATAAGGTTGGTCATTTTCTCCCGTTCTCCGGAAGTTTTTGAAGCGACATTTTTTCCAAACGAAGTGTTAATGGTAACCCTGGTAATTTTTGGAACCGCCATCTTATTTTTGTAACCGAACTTAGCCATCATTGCTGGGATTACTTTGTCATTATATTTTTTTTGTAACTTTTCCATGGTATTTTAAACTTCTGACTTACACTTTTTACAAATCCTGAATTTTTTATCTTCTGACAACTTATATCCCAATCTTGAAGCCTTGCCGCATTTTGGGCAAAGGAACTTTACGTCTGAAACATCCATTGGCGTGGGAACCGAAACAACCTGGCCCTTTTCCCCTTGTTTTTTCGGCCTTACATGCTTCTTTTTTAAATTCATCCCCTCAACCAAAATCTTCAATTCCTTAGGAAAGGATTTTAAAATCTTAGCAGCCCTACCTTTGTCTTTTCCTGAAATTATTAATACGCTGTCGCCTTTTTTAACTTTCATAATTAGATATTAGATATTGGGTGTTGGGTGTTGGATTCTAACGGACGGCGTCTTCGTCGTGGCTAAAACCTAACACCCAACACCTAACACCTATAATAATTCTACCGCCATCATGGCTATTTTATCAAAACCTTTATCTTTTAATTCTTTCGCGACCGGACCAAATACCCTTCCGCCTTTTGGTAATTTGCCTTCGGCTAAAACCACTACCGCATTATCATCAAATCGGATATATGAACCATCTGCCCTCCTAAATTCCTTCCGTTGCCTTACGATAACTGCTTTTACCACTTCGTGTTTTTTTACCAGTTTTCTTGGTTCCGCCTTTTTAACAGTTCCAACAATAATATCGCCTAATTGGGCATATCTTCTGCCGGTTCCGCCGGGAACGTTAACACACTGGATTATTTTAGCTCCGCTATTGTCGGCGACTGTTACCATTGATCTTAATTGAATCATGTTACGAAATTTTAGAAATTACTTTCCACTTTTTATCTTTCGAAATAGGCGTGGTTTCTTCTATGACAACGGTGTCCCCCACCTTATATTCTTTATTTTCGTCGTGGGCTTTATACTTTTTGTGAACCTTGTACCTTCTTTTATATTTAGGATGTTCGGTAACGCTTTCTACGCGAACCACCACGGTCTTTTGCATCTTGTCTGAAGTTACAATTCCTGTTAATTTCTTTTTTGGCATATTATTTTACTTGGCTCGCCGTAGCTTTAGTAGAGGCGGCTTCCTTAATAATAGTAAGCGTTCTGGCAATTTCTTTCTTGATGCCGTTGATTTCTTTCACATTTTTCAATTGATTTGCAGAAAACCTAAAGCGGGCTTCGCTCAATTTTTTTCGCAAATCTTCAACCGACTTGGTCAACTCCTTTATATCTTTTTTTCTTAAATCTTGGGTTTTCATGCTATATTTCTCGTTTAACAAATTTCGTCTTAATAGGTAATTTCATACTGGCTCCTTTCAAAGCTTCCCGGGCCACATCTTCTTTTAGTCCATCTATTTCAAAAATCATTCTTCCGGGTTTTATGGCAAATACATAGTGGTGTACCGCTCCTTTTCCTCCTCCCAAGGGCACTTCTTCGCCTTTTGAAGTTACCGGCTTGTCAGGAAAAATCCTTACCCAAATCTTACCTCCCTTTTTCATGTATCTGATGATATAACGCCTGGCGGCTTCAATTTGTCTTGCGGTTATCCATTTTGTGCCCATGGCCTTTAATCCAAAACTGCCGAAATTCAAATCCGTCGCGCGGGTTTCCACGCCTTTGGTTCTGCCTTTGTGCCATTTCCGGTGTTTTACTTTTTTGGGCATTAATAATGTCATGGTTTCGTAGTTTTAGGCTATTTATCAAATTTGTCACCTTTATACATCCATACTTTCACTCCAATTGAACCATAGGTGCAGTGAGCTTCTGTGTGAGCATAATCAATATCAGCTCTGATAGTTCCAAGAGGCATTCTGCCCTGCTTTAACCATTCGCTTCTGGCAATTTCAGTTCCGTTCAATCTTCCAGCAACTTCCATTTTAATTCCCTTTACTTCCTTATTTTGCATTACCCGTTCCATACTGCGCTTTAATACTTGTCTGAACGGAATTCTTTTTTCAATTTGCTGAGCAGCCATCTGGCCAACCAAAGCAGCGCAAGTCCATGGATTTTTAATTTCTTTTATATCTATTTTTATTACTCTTTTAACTTTCGCCGAAGGATTTTTAATTGCAGATTTATTGTTTTGAATTTTCTTTTCTATAATGCCTTTTAGCACTTCAACGCCCTCTCCTCCCCTTCCTATAATTAATCCCGGACGGGCACTTTCGATAATAATATTCAATTTATTGTTTGAGTGTTCTATTTCGATATTAGCCACTGAAGCTTCTGATAATTTGGCACGTAAAAAATCTTTAATTAAAAAATCTTCTTCTAAATATTGCGGCATTTTCTTACCGTAAAAACCACGGATGTTGAAATCCTCCATCCCCCGTATTCTGAATGATTTTGGGTGAACTTTATGAGTCATGATTACTTAGTGGCTTTTTTAACTGTCTTTTTCTTTGTTACTTTTGCATCGTTAGTTTTGGCGACAACACTTTCTGTTTTCTTCTCTTTTTTAGCTTCAGTAGCGGTAGCTTTTATCTCGCTTACAATTAAGGTGATGTGGGAAGTCCTTTTCATAATAGGATACGCTCTGCCCCTGCTCATAGGGAATGACCTCTTCAATTTTGGACCTTCGTCAACGGTAACTTTTGAAATACGTAAATTTGATTCATCCAACTTAAAATCATTTACCGCAGACGCTACGGCGCTATTTAATAGCCTTAAAACCGGCTCTGATGATCTTTTGACAGCAAACTCCAAAATGGCGCGAGCTTGAGCCACATTTTTATTCCGTATCATATCAACCACTTGTCGTGATTTCCTTGGTGCCGTTCTTAAATTGTGTAATTGAGCTTTAATATCCATAGTATTTTACTTAGCCGGTTTTACGGGAGCTTTAGAAGCTTCCACTTTAGCAGCTTCTCCCTGTTCTTTAGTCTGCTCCATTTCCCGTTGCATCTTTCCTCCGTGCCTGATAAATTTAGTCGTGCTGGCAAATTCTCCTAATTTGTGTCCAACCATATCTTCAGCGATAAACACCGGAACGAAATCCTTTCCGTTATGCACACCAAAGGTAAAACCAAGCATTTCAGGTGAAATAGTGGAATGTCGCGCCCATGTTTTAATAATGACCTTCTCGTCTTTTCTAACTTTCAAGACTTTTTCTATAAGTCTTTGGTCAACATAGGGGCCCTTTTTTAAACTTCTTGACATATGATTTCCTTAATAAATGCTACTTATTTTTCTTTCTTCTGCTAATAATGAATTTGCTTGTCCATTTCTTTCTGTTTCTTGTCTTTACCCCCAATGCCGGCAAACCCCATGGGGTTTTCGGATGTTTCAATCCAATCGGCTGCCTTCCTTCTCCTCCTCCGTGCGGATGATCTACCGGATTCATCGCAGAACCTCGAACATGCGGCCTTCTTCCCTTTAATCGTGACTTTCCTGCTTTTCCTACTCTATAATATCTGTTTTCTTGGTTTGAAACCATTCCAATGGTGGCAAAACATTCTCCCAATACTCTGCGCACTTCACTGGAAGGCATTTTCAAGTTGGTATATCCATGTTCCTGAGCCAAAACCTGCGCGGTCGAACCGGCAGATCGCACCATTTTTCCACCTTTTCCCGGATCCAATTCAACATTGTACACATTAGTTCCAACCGGTACATTCTTTAGCTTTATCCTGTTTCCTGGAGTAAGCGGTGCAGTTTCAGCAAACATGACGCTATCGCCCACTTTCAAATCTTGCGGAGCAATAATGTATTGGCGTGTAGTATCAGCATATTCTATCAAAGCGATAAATCCGGTTCTGTTTGGGTCATATTCCAAAGCAATTACTTTAGCCGGCGCATTCATTTTGGTTTGGGCGAATTCAATAATCCGGTATAATTTTTTCACGCCACCGCCCTTGTGGCGCACGGTAATTCTTCCGGAAGCTTTAGACCTTCCAACGCTCCTTCTGACATATTTTAAAAGGCTCTTTTGCGCCCGTTTTCTGGTAAGCAAAGAAAAATCAATTCCTGTCATTCCCCTTCTGGCTGGTGTTGTTGGTTTGTATATCTTCATGCTATGTTAGAAAATTTCAATTTTTTGGCCTTCTTTAATGGTAACCAAAGCTTTTTTATATCCTTTTTTAAAACCTTCTGTTTTCCCCATTCTCCTTTTTTTATGCGGAATGGTTATCACATTCACTGCCAATACATTTACTCCGTAAATTCCTTCAACTGATTTTTTTATTTCAACTTTATTAGCATTGCCGTATACTTTGAAGGCGTATTTATTTTCATCCCCCAAGTAAGTTGCCTTTTCAGAAATATGAGGCTCTTTTACCACAGAATAAGAAAACTTTCCTTCTTTCAAAGATACTTTTGGTGACGAGACGCGAGAGAGGTCGGCTTTGCTGGATTTCCCGTCTGCTTTTTCGGGCTTTTCAGTCTTTGCAGCTTCTGATTCTTTTTTTACATCAACAGCAACCGCCTTCTTTTCAGTAGCTTTATCTTTCTCTTTTTTATTTTTTAAAAAATCTAGTAATGCCATGTTTTTCTTTTACTTTGCTAGCGTTTTTTCTATTTCTTTTATGCCGTCTTTTGAAATCAATAAGTATTTGTAATTCAATAAATCAACTACATTCAAATTCCGTGTTTCCGATGCTCCGGTCTTGGCAATATTTCTTGATGCTAAAAATACTTTTTTATCACCATTATTATAAGCAATCAATCTGCTGGCATTCGAAGCGGGAAGTTTTTTTATCATAGAAGCCATGGTCTTGGTCTTTGCATCTTCCACCACCATAGTATCTAAAACAACCAATAAATTGTTCTTTACCTTTTCGGAAAGCACCATAAAAAGAGCTTTCTTTCTCATTTTTTTAGGAATGTCTTTTTCATACACCTTGTCGTTTCTTGGACCTCCGGTTACTCCTCCCCCCTTCCACAATGGTGACCTAATTGACCCGTGACGAGCTCGTCCGGTTCCTTTTTGTCTCCAGGGCTTTCTTCCTCCTCCGCGCACCTCACCTCGGGTTTTTGTATGGGCTGAAACCTGTCTTTTATTAGCTGTTTGTGAAATTAAAACTTGGTGAACCAAATCAGCGTTCAACGGAACTTGAAAGATTTCTTTGGGCAAAGTTACTTCACCTGACTCTTTGCCTTCTTGGTTGTATACAGCGACTTTCATGGTTGTTTTATAAAATTTAAATTGAGCGTTTCCTCCAAATCTGACTTCCCCTAGCAAACCCTGGTCTCATTTGGAAAGACGCGAGAATTATCCGCTTTAGAGGAAATTCCCGTCTCCGGGGAAATGCCCAATTTAAATTTTCTATCCCTTTATTTGCAATAATGTGCCCCGGTGTCCCGGCACGGCTCCCTTCAATGCTAAAATATTATTCGCTTCGTCAACTTTGGCAATTTTCAAATTTTTCACGGTAATCCGGTCAAATCCCATTCGGCCGGGCATTCTTCTTCCTTTAATAACGTGCTGGGGGAACCGCTGCCCAATAGATCCGATGGTTCTGGTTTCGTGCTTTGCACCGTGGCTGGTATTCCTTCCGGCAAAACCGTGCCTTTTCACTCCCCCCTGAAAGCCCTTTCCTTTTGAAGTGGCGATAACATTTACCTTGTCTCCTTCTTTAAATATGGCAACTGTGACTTGGTCTCCTGCTTTGGCTTCTTCATTGGCATCGGTTCTCGTCTCCCTGATATATCGGTACTCCTTATCTTTCATTGATTTTTTAATCTTGCTTTTTTTGACAAGCTTTCCGTAGCCAATCTGCACAGAATCATATCCTTCACGCTCTTTAGTTTTTTTCTGTAAAACCACGCAAGGCCCCGCTTCAACCAAAGTCACCGGAATGATATTTCCTTTTTCATCAAACATCTGGGACATTTCAATTTTTTTTCCTAAAATAAATTTCACCCCGTTAGAAGTCTGGGCAAAAAATATTTTTGTGAAAATATTTTTTGCTTGCTACTTATTAATTTTTATACTAAACCCTATTTAACCCACTGAAGTTCCTGTTATCAATTCCAAACTTCTAACGGGGTTCATGCTTTTCGTGTCTCTTAATTAAAAACTGGGCAACTGCCCAGCTGACTGGCAATGTTGTTATTCCGCAAATATTTTATCGTAAAATATTCATGAAAAAGTTAACAATCGCACGTTTGATTGTATTGACTATCCTATTAAATTTTGATCGTAATGTCAACCCCGTCGCTCGTTTCTTGACCAGAACTCGCTCCTTAGAAACTCACGGTTTCTAACGTGTCCGCTATTCGCGGCACTGTTTTCCTTCATGGAAGGGACACCAAGTTTCCCTTCCGACCCATCCCTCGTGTAGCTATATCTTAATCGTTATATCTACACCTGAAGGTAAATTCAAGTCACGTAGCGCCTCAATAATTTCTGGGTTCGGACTTAAAATATCAATGATTCTTTTGTGCACTCTCATTTCAAACTGTTCCCTGGCATTTTTATGCACAAACGTTGACCGGTTTACAGTGTACTTCAACACTTCTGTTGGCAGTGGCACCGGACCCACTACGGTAACTCCGTACCTATTGGCTATATCAATTATCTGTTTTACTGAATTATCTATAATTTTGTGGTCGTAAGCCTTCAGCTTTATCCTAAGCTTGGGCATCAGGACCTCAACTGTTTCTTTTACAGTTGTGGCTGGTGTATCTTTCTTTGCTGTTTTTTTCTTTGCTACGGACTTTTTAACTGGCATGATAATTTTTAATCTTTAGTTCAAAACACAAACCTCAAGATTATAAGAGTCTTGAGGTTTGGCATTTAAACTATTTGATTATTTTAGTTACAACTCCCGCGCCCACAGTTTTTCCTCCTTCCCTTATGGCAAATTTTGATTTTTCTTCCAAAGCAACCGGCACAATCAACTTAACCGTTAATTGGGCTGTATCTCCGGGCATAACCATTTCAGTTCCTGCCGGCAATGATACATCTCCGGTAATATCTGAAGTTCTGATATAAAACTGAGGCTTATATCCGGTGAAAAATGGAGTGGCTCTTCCACCTTCATCTTTGCTTAAGATATATACTTCGGCTTCAAATTCTGAATGAGGCTTAATGCTTCCTGGTTTGCACAAAACTTGCCCTCGTTCAATATCTTCTTTCTTTAAACCTCGAAGTAAAATTCCAACGTTATCTCCGGCTTGACCCTGATCCAAAGACTTTTGGAACATTTCAACGGAAACTACTACAGACTTTTGAGTATCCCGGATACCGACAACTTCAATTTCGTCGTTTTGTTTGATGATTCCTCTTTCAATTCTTCCGGTAGCCACCGTTCCTCGTCCTTCAATGCTAAATACGTCTTCAATAGCCATAGCAAAAGGCTTGTCTAATTCTCTTACAGGTTCTGGAATATAATTATCACAAGCATCAAGCAAATCAATGATTGGCTTGGCAGCCGGATCATCAACAGATGTTGCAGCTAAGGCCTTAATGGCTGATCCTCTGATAATTGGAGTGTCATCTCCTGGGAATCCGTACTTTTTCAATAATTCCCTTACTTCAGATTCAACTAAATCCAAAATTTCAGGATCATCAACCATATCGCACTTGTTCATCCAAACCAGCAAACTAGGCAAGCCAACTTGCTTGGCTAAAAGAATGTGTTCTTTGGTTTGAGGCATCGGTCCGTCCGGAGCAGATACCACTAAAATACCACCATCCATTTGGGCCGCTCCCGTAATCATGTTTTTAATGTAGTCAGCGTGACCAGGACAATCAATCAACGCATAGTGCCTTTTTGGAGTTTCAGTTTCTAGGTGAGTGATAGAAATCGTGACCCCTCTGGCCTTTTCTTCAGGAGACTTGTCAATTTGATCAACACCTTCACCTGACGACTTTAAGCCACGTAATTTTGTTACGTGCATAATTGCCGCCGATGTGGTGGTTTTTCCATGGTCAACGTGACCGATAGTACCGATGTTTACGTGAGGCTTTGTTCGCTCGAATTTATCTGCCATAGCTTTAAAATATTTGCTGCCGGAATATGTAGCCAATCCCAGCAAATTAATTTTATTCTTTGTTAATGCTTTTTATAATTATGAGTAAAGGAGATGTGAAAATAAGAAACTTTCATATCGACCGCACGATTAATTATGTAACTTGTTACATTTTATTCTATATTTAAACAATAGTCAATATCTGTTGCCTACTTCCCCCTACTCTCCGTGATTTGTTGGGCAACATTCCCGGGCACAATCTCGTACTTATTAAATTCCATGGTAAATGATGCTCTCCCTTCTGTTAGAGACCTTAATGCCGTTGCGTAGCCGAACATTTCGCTTAAAGGCACCATGGCATCCAGCACCTTCATGCCCATTCTTTCTTTGGTTTCTTCAATCTTTCCGCGCCTTGAAGATAAATCTGAAATAACGGTTCCAAAGAAGTCTTCCGGGGTAATAACTTCCGTTTTCATAATCGGCTCTAAAATTACGGGCTTGGCTAACTTGGCGCCCTGCTGAAGAGCCATACTGCCGGCAATTTTGAAAGCAAATTCCGAAGAGTCAACTTCGTGGAAGCTTCCATCGTAAAGCGTAACTTCAACGTCTACCATTGGGTAACCGGCCACAATTCCCTTATCAAGCGCCTCAATAATACCTTTTTCAGTTGGTTTAATAAATTCTTTGGGGATAGCTCCTCCTTTAATTTCATCAACAAACACAAACCCTGCTCCCCTTTCAAGCGGCTTTAGGCGAATCTTTACGTGTCCGTACTGACCCTTTCCACCGGACTGCCTTGCGTACTTTTCTTCCGCCTGACTTTCCGCGGTAATGGTTTCCCGGTAAGCTACTTGCGGTTTGCCGAAGTTGGCGTCAACGTTAAATTCTCTCTTTAACCTGTCTTGAATAATATCCAAATGCAATTCTCCCATACCAGAAATAATGGTTTCTCCGGTTTCAATATCTTCTTTAATTCTAAAAGTTGGGTCTTCTTGGGTTAGCTTTCTAATAGAAGCAATAAGTTTTTCTTGATCAGCCTTGGTTTTTGGTTCAACCCGCATAGCAATAACCGGCTCGGGGAAGGAAATTTTTTCCAAAACTACCGGCTTGTCTTTGTCGCATAATGTATGGCCGGTTACGGTATTTTTTAAACCAACAGTGGCCCCGATTTCCCCGGCGTAAATGGTGTCTAATTCTTCACGGCTGTTTGATTTCATCCGTAAAATTCGGGAAATTCTTTCTTGTTCACCGGTTACAGAATTTAATAAGTAGGTTCCTTTTTGCAAAACACCCGAATATACTCGGAAAAAAGTCAGCTGTCCTACAAAAGGATCCGTAGCTACTTTAAAAACCAAAGCGGCGAATGGTTCGCTGTCGCTGAATTTTCTTTCTATTTCGGCTCCTGTCTTAGGGTCAGTGCCTTTTACCATGCCAATGTCCATAGGACTTGGCAGATAGTCAATAACGGCATCCAAAATCAACTGGGTGCCTTTATTTTTTAAAGCTGAACCACAAAATACCGGCACTAATTTAAAAGCTAAACAAGCTTTTCTCATCGCCACCATTAATTCTTCCTGTGAAATGTCCTGACCATTCAATAATTTGTCAGTCAAAGCGTCATCTTCTCCGGCGATTCTATCTACCATTTTTTCACGCCAGGCCTTAGCTTTTTCCATCATATCTGCGGGAATTTCTTTCTCCACTACTACTTCTCCCTTTTCGCCTTCAAAATAAATCGCCTTCATTTTTAGCAAATCAATAATGGCGGAAAGATTTTCTTCTTCCCCGATTGGTAAATTCATCGCTACGGCGTTTTTAGTAAGTTTATCTACAATTGACTGGAAAGACTTTTCAAAACTGCCTCCCATTCTGTCTAGCTTATTAATAAAACAAATTCTTGGTGTTCCGTATTTATCGGCCTGACGCCATACCGTTTCAGACTGCGGTTCAACTCCGGCTACCCCGTCAAATACCACGCAAGCTCCGTCTAACACACGCAAAGATCGCTGTACTTCAGCGGTAAAGTCAATGTGGCCGGGGGTGTCAATCAGGTTCATTTGCATACCCTTCCATTGCATGGTAATGGCGGCAGCGGTAATAGTGATTCCCCTTTCTCTTTCTTGGGGCATCCAATCCATCACGGTGTCACCTTCGTGCACTTCACCAATTTTGTGTGAAACTCCGGTATAAAACAAAAGACGCTCTGACACGGTAGTCTTTCCCGCGTCAATGTGAGCGATAATTCCAAAGTTTCTGAGTTTTTCTAATGGATGGGATCTATTGGCCATAATAATTATCTTGATCGTGCAAAATGAGCAAACGTCGCTCACCTTACCGCCCTCGCTTCGCTCGGGCTAGCTCTACGGTTCCGGCTCACTCCTCAGAAACCCACGGTTTCTGATACGCGCTTCGCGCGTAGTTTCCTACACGGGGAAATACCCAATTTCCCCGACCCCCTTTGTCTTTTGCGCATTTTGCTATCTCGCTATCGCGATCTAGCAAAATGCGCAAAAGCTTTGTTGGCTTCGGCCATTCTATGCATGTCATTCTTTCTCTTCATAGCCGCGCCTTCGTTGTTGGCAACGCTCATGATTTCTTGGCTTAACTTTTCTTGCATGGCTTTTCCTTTTCCGGCTCTTGCGCCATCAATAATCCATTTTAGGGCCAAAAACATTTTTCGTTCTTGCCTTACTTCCATAGGAACCTGGTAAGTTGCTCCTCCAATTCTTTTTGGTTTAACTTCCAATGCTGGCGAAGCATTTTCAACGGCTAGTTTAAACACTTCCAAAGGTTCTTTTTTTGTTTTTTCTTTGATAATATCAAAGGCACCGTACACAATTTTTTGTGCGGTGGTTTTTTTACCCTGTTGCATCACCTTGTTGATAAGTTGGGCAACAGCGACTTCGTTGTAAACGCTGTCCGGTAGTACTTTATGTTTTTTGAAAGCTCTTCGCATGAAATTTATGTAATTAATTCCACCCTGAGTTTTTATCGAAGGGTTTCCTTTTATTTCGCCTTAGGCATTTTCGCTCCGTACCTGCTTCTTCCCTGCTTCCTGTTTTCTACTCCTGTTGTATCAAGCACACCTCTGACAATGTGATATCGCACTCCCGGTAAGTCCTTAACTCTTCCACCCCTAATCAATACCACGCTGTGTTCTTGTAAATTGTGGCCTTCTCCGGGAATATACGCAGTTACTTCCATTCCGTTAGACAATTTAACCCTGGCTACTTTTCTTAAAGCAGAGTTCGGTTTTCTTGGAGTTTGGGTAAACACCTTAATGCATACTCCCCTTTTAAATGGTGAAGGGTAGGTGGATGGCCTATTTTGCAACACATTAAAACCATAGTGGAGAGCCACTCCTTTCTTTTTTGCTTTGACCGCTTTGCGCGGATGTTTAATTAATTGGTGAATCGTTGGCATGAAAATTTATTTCTAAATTTTCACCGAGTACCATCCCGCTTTGCGGGTGGTGCTTGGTGTTTTTAAAAAAATGAAGCGCACATGCGCTTAATGTAGTAATGATTTTAGCAAATCTTCAAGGCGGTGTCAATATGAATGAGTTAAATCCCGGCAATCAGATGGGAAAAAAAGCTAGTAACAATACTTAACCACCTTAACCCGCCAAAAAAGATTAAGAAAATCAGAATGAAAAGCCCGTATTGCTGTAAAAACATTTTTACTTTCCCCATTTCCGCGGGGAAAAAATGCAGAAGAATCCAGGAGCCATCAAGGGGTGGTATAGGAATAAGATTGAAAATAGCTAAAATGATGTTGATATGAACTACAAAATAAAACATTAAAAATACTCCGGGAGCGGTTGCAAAAAGGGCAGGATAAAAAATAGATACTAATCTGATCAGTAAACCAAAAAATATGGCTAAGGCAATATTAGTTGCCGGGCCGGCAATGGAAACTTTCAAGGCACCCCATTTTTGGTCTTTTAAATTATACGGGTTAACGGGTACCGGCTTTGCCCAGCCAACCAGCACGGGACTTTGGCTGATAAATAAAAGCAGCGGTAATATTACTGACCCAAAAGGATCCAAGTGTTTTAGGGGGTTTAGGGTTAACCTTCCCGCATATTTTGCAGTAGGGTCTCCTAATGAATACGCCACATAGCCATGGGCTAATTCGTGAATGATGACTGAAAACAAAAGGATGAGTAACGAAAAAATTGATGTAACAATGTCCATACTCTATGTATATCAGGTATTGTAAAAAAATAAAAGAAGTGTTAAAGTGGTTCTAATATTCTAATTGTTGTATCGTTCGCCTTGCTCACTTGTTCTAAGTAAGCGAGCCGAAGCGAGCGATAGAACAAAGCCCGAAGGGCTGATAGAACAATTACAACAATTATAACAACGCTATGGCATCAAAAACTTGTACCATCTGCGCCAAAAAATCAGGCATGTCCTGGAGTTTGGTGAAACTAAGGGGCAAATATAATCCAACCCAGAAAATCAGAAAATACCCAAATTTACAATGGGTGCGTTTGGTTACCGGGAAGAAGGAACGGGTTCTTGCCTGCGCAAAATGTATTAAAGCTTTAGCAAAAGTTTAACTTTTGAAAGTTATCAACTAAAAAACACCTGAAGGGGTGTTTTTTAGTGCTCTGACTTCCTTTAAAATTTCTATGAAATTTTAAGTGGGTGTCCTCACGTCACGACCAAAGCCGGAACAGATATTAGACTCCCGTTGATAAATGTAATATAGAATATTTACTGGAATTCAGAGCTACTCACATTTTAACTCTTTAAAAATTGATGTCAAATCCCCAAAGCATGCACTAACTGTTTTATTAAAGAAACCACCACAGGAGGCGGCATCAAGCTATTGCAAACCACTCCTTCATCGTCTTTTACTTCCCATGGCTTTTGCGTAATTTGAACTTTTTGATTTATTTCGTCAAAAGAGTATTGGTACTCCGGAGTAATCTCGTAATCATCGGCAAACTCTTTTACCTTGTCGGTGGGAATTGAATTCCTCAATAATATTTTAGGGATGCCGTGCATTCTGTACACCTGCTCCATAAGCATGCCATCCTTTTCCAATCGCGCCCTAATGGGCTCAATACCCAATTCATCGCCTTCTTTTGTTACCATTCTGGGAGCTGTACACTCCGGATTGTCGCATAGCAAATAAAACTTATTTGCTGATGTATCGTATTCAACATTTTTAGTCGGCAACAGTTTTAAATTTCTTGAGGTCTGGCACAACGGACAAATCAACCGGTATTTTATCCTTTCATCAATAACGCCGGTAGGAACGTCAATGAGCACAAAAATATCCGGGTCATTACGGTAATCAACTAAATTTTTAAAAAAGAGCGAATAGGAAACTTGGTCTATATCTCTTGGAAATCCGTCAATGAATATAGCCTTTTTACCCATACCGGCAATGGCTTTTTCAACCAATGCTAAAATTAATTCAGACGGTAAAAGCACCTTTGTTGACCGCTCTTCCATAGCTTTTATCAACTCTTCCAGAGGCATCGGACCCCGGTATTTTTTTTGTAAAAATGCAACCAGCTCTTGTTTTTTTACCGGATCTTTAAGTACGCCATCAAAAGACCTCATTAAGTCCCCCACCGATAAATGCTCTATTCTATCTGGAGCAACGGTTTCCTTAAACATTTTGGAGTATGTCCCTTTGCCGGTATTTTTTTTACCCAAAAGGTACACAATAAACGTATTATTTTTAAGGTATTCTTGCAGTTTTTTTATTTCAGGACCGGCTTTGTATTCAAAATACGCCTGACGCTGACCGGCATCAGTTAAATCAAATGTTTTTTCTTCCCCCATCTTAGTTTTAAAAATCGGAAATTCTATGCCTTTCATATTTAGTTTACTTTTTTACCCAGTTAAATAATTTTGCAAAGTGCAAAATTAAAATTCAAAGAATTTTATTTAACCGGGTGAATAGTAATGGTATTTCCATCAGACAGAATCTTAACACTTCCGTCTTGATCTGTTCTCAGTACTCTTATACCAAATTTTTCCAATCTTTGCAAAACTTCTGATGTCGGATGACCATACGTGTTATCTTTGCCAACAGAGATTACGGCAAAGCTTGGGCTTACCGCCCGCAAAAAATCTTCAGAGCTTGAAAACCTTGAACCGTGGTGGCCTACTTTTAAAACATCTGCGTCTAAATTGGCGCCCCGGCTAATTAATTTTTCCTCTGTTTTAGCGCCTATATCAGCAGTGAACAGAAAAGAACTTTTACCGAACATCAAACGCGAAACAATTCCCGATTCATTACTGCTGTCTTTAAAGTACTGGCCGGTTAAATCTTCATTCGGGCTCACGGCAACTATTGAAGCATCGCCGGATGTTATTTGCTGGCCGTATTTGGCAATTACTATTTTAGTTCCGCGCCTTTGGGCTTCTGCCAAAACTTCAAGCCACCCTTGATAAAGCTGACCATCTCTTACAATACCCGTCCACACCACATAATTAACTTTATATTTCTGCAACACATATAGTAATCCTGTTAGGTGGTCTGCATCCGGATGAGTTAATACGACCACATCTAAAGACCTATCCCAAAATGGCATCAATTTTTGCAATTTACCCAAAACATTTGCGTCCGGCCCCCCATCAATTAATATTTGATGCATGGCGGGGGTTTTTATAAAAATCGCATCCCCCTGTCCGATATCCAACACACTAACCTGCAAATATTGGTTTTGCGCCAACGCAAAAACTTCTTGCCAGGCAAAAATATTCAATAAAAATAAACCTGCAATAGGCAGTAAATATATCTTCTTATCCATGGTTACTTTAAATTACCCCATTGTAACAAAAAACACCGGTTTGATCAGTGTTTTTTGTTAAAAATTAGGGGCCACGGAACAGATTATTTTTTCACTCCCATAATCCTGAACATTTTTGTGCCGCACTTTTCGCAAGTGCCTGTCATTGCCAGTCTTGGTTTTCCTCCCTTGCCCTTCATAGAAACCTCTTTCGGATTAACCATATTGCGCTTTGCCTTGCATTTTACACAATAAGCTTCTGTTGGCATATTAGATTTTGGGTGTTAGATTTTGGGTGTTGGCTCACCGACTTTTGCGTCGGACTAAAACCTAACACCTAACACCGAACACCTCATTTATTAAGAAAGGTGTTTTGAAACGAGTTTTGTCATTTCAAACATAGTAACTTCACCTTTCCCTCCAAATACCGCTTTTAATTTCGCATCTGCTAAGATATTCCTTTTGTTCTTGGGATTTTGAAGGTTATTTTTCTTAATGTATACCCAAATATTTTTCACTACTTGGCTTCTTGGCATTGGACCCTTTCCCACTACTGCTTCCAAATCAGCAGTAAGCTTCATTGGCTTCATAAACGCTGCATTTGCTTTTCTTGGCATAATTTTTGTAATTTTTTAAATAATTAATTAATAATCGACCTTGTACATATTACCCAACCCAAACGGGCGACGGTTAAACTTTTAACACTTTAAGCCATTTTAGCCCATAATAGTCGGGGGGTCAACTCTCATGTCAAGGATTTATGGCTTCTTACCCGTAAATGGCCTGAAAAAATTGATTATGTCAACATAACCCATAATGCACTTCTTATTTTTACCATCCCATAAAAATGGAACCCCGATCTGCTGAAAATCTAAACCGCACATTTGAGCTTTATCCTCCAATGCATTGGCATTTAAAGAATCATGCAACACCTCCAGTCTTATAAAATCAATATTCTTTTCCACATCGTGATCCTTAATAAAGTCCTCCACTTTACCGCAGTGACTGCAGTTATTATCGTAAAATAGCACCACATCGTCGTTATATAAACTTGAATTGGATAAATGATATAACGTATTTATAACCTCCCTGTTTCTATAGCCGACAAACAACAAAACCGGCACTGCTATCAATGCCAATACGATAATAATCAAAACCTTTTTTGAGGGAACATGCAACGTCATCATTTTGCAGGTGGGTTATCGTTTGTTTTTGCTTGGAAGTAAAACAAATACACCATTTCCAAAATACCAAATGTATTTAAAACTAACAGGGTAATGAACCAGTTCCTTTGATTATTTTTGGAAGACCGCCACAGGGCAACGCCCTTCCAAACCAAAGACCAAATACTTAACAATACCAGGATTACCAAAAACAATGGATTATCTAAAAGATTAACAAGATTTGGATCTGCTAACATAGTTAAAAATTATTTTGGTTAATTTGATATCCGGCAACACCAAATGCTACCGACACGTTTAACGACTCTTTTTTCCCTTTCATCGGCAAATGGATAATATGATCTGACAATCCCAATGCCTTTTTTGACACACCTTTCACTTCATTGCCAATGATAAGGGCCAGGGGAAATTTGGGCTTGAATTTTAAATAATTAATTGCTTTTTCATTCTGTTCTAATGCCACAATGAAAACTTTTTCCTTTTTCAGCTTCCGTACAATCCTCCAAGTTTGTTTATGGTATTCAAACGGAACGGTTTTCTCGGCGCCAAGAGCGGTTTTTGCAATCTTTTGGTGTGGTGGCCTACCCGATATCCCGCATAAAAATATTTTGGTCACCCCAAGCGCGTCTGCTGTTCTAAAAATAGAACCAACATTCTCTAAGCTGCGGATATTGTCGCAAATCACAAAAAAGTCTTTAGCGAGGGCCATTCTAGAGTAATCTGAAGCTATTTATCACTAATCCAAAATCATATCCCAAAAACTGCGCTGCCTTTCTGCAAAACACCATTCTTTCCGTAAAAATTTCAAAATATTCAATAACGGGGCAAAAATTGGTATCGATTTTTAACGTTAATGTAATTCTTTTCTTTGCCTTATCAACCTTAATACTACTATTAGTGGTTGCGTAGTTTACCCTGTCGTGAATATCGGATTTGGTTTCTTCCATGCTTTGCTTGGCTACGCGGCTGCGATGCACATCGGATTTATCGGCCAATACCAGCAACGCTGAAATTTTATTACTAAAGTTCATTTCTTCTTTATCGTGATTGCTGATAGCTTGCATAATCATTGCCAGTTCTTTGGGCTCACACTTACCCATAAACACTTGGCTAAAAAGCTGGGCTCCGAAAAAATGGTGGAAAGTGCGGGTTAAAAAATTCCCCATGTCATGGCAAAACCCGGCCATAGCGGCCAACTCACCTTCCCGTTTAGGCAAACCGATGGCACTAGCAATTTCCATTGCTCTTTGAGAAACTAAATTTGAATGCCGTAATCCATGGTTAGTGTAACGCAACGCCTCCATGGCTTGCTCGGTCTGGTTAATAAATTCTAATATCTGCGGATTCTTTTTGACGTCATCTAGGGTTATCATATGATGTATAATTTAAGAATTTTTAAATCTTTTTTCCACTTCTTGCCAATTTACCACCCCCCACCAAGCTTTTAAATAATCCGGGCGGACATTTTTGTATTGCAAATAATAGGCGTGTTCCCACACATCATTTCCCATAATAGGAAAATGCCCGTCACTCATAGGATTATCTTGATTGGCAGTTGATAGGACATCCAATTTCCCATCTTTTGTCCTAACCAACCACACCCAGCCGCTGCCAAAACGCTTAGTTCCCGCATCATTAAATTTAGTTTGAAATTCTTCAAAACTGCCAAAGGTTTTTTGTATTTCTTCTGCCAACGCTCCCGACGGCTCAGAGACGGGAGATCCGGCAAAGTCGGCCTCTCTCGCGTCTTGACCCCCGCCATTTAGTTTCATTATCTTCCAAAACATACTATGATTTACGTGTCCTCCCCCATTATTTCTGACAGCCATACGAATATCTTCTGGTAAGGCATTTAAATCCACTAACAATTCTTCTGCAGTTTTATCAAACAGTTCTGGGTGTTTCTCCAATGCTTCGTTTAAATTTTTAACATAAGCCGCGTGATGCTTATCGTGATGCAACATCATAATTTCTTTTGAAATATATGGCTCCAATGCATCATAAGCATAAGGCAATTCCGGCAATGTATGTAACTTTTTATCCATACTATAATTCTAATTTATCTTTCTTCGCGCCCAAATGCTTCATCTATGCCCGTGACCTTGCCTCTGTAAGCTCTGGCTTTCTCAGGATAACTTCTAATAAAGCCATCCCATCTTTGGGTATTTATCCTATTAAAAACTCTGTTCCAAACAGAACTATAACCATCAATGCCACTAGCCTTTACGCTAGCCATGGCCTCTTGCACTTCAGAATCATTATTAGTATCTCTTGTAATTTCTTTTTCAGTCTGTTCAACCATTGGATCATCTAAGGGATTCTCATATATTTTTCCTATTTCAACTATTTCAGACATTTCTGCTTGCTCTGAAGTTTCTCCCAGACCTTTTTCAGCGCCATGTAAAGACTCTTGATCAACCATATTTTTATTGTAACTATATTATTTATCGATTATACCAAAATCTCCACTATATTTCACCCTTCTTGATTTTTTCCCTAATATTTGCCACATAGACGTTAAAATAATGCAAATTATGAAAAGTAATCAAACGCAGCGCCGTAATTTCACCGGCCCGCAATAAGTGGCAAACATAGGCCTTGGTGTAGTTTAAGCAAACTTGGCACACGCAATTTTTATCAAGTGGTTCTACTTTTTTTAAATATTTTTTGGTACGCATGATTAATTTACCTTCAGAAGTAAAAGCCACTCCTCGGCGGGCATAGTGCGTGGGCGCAGTGCAATCAAAGGTATCCACACCGCATTTAATCATTTTCTCCATGTCATCTAAATGCCCTACGCCAAGCAAATGGCGCGGCTTTTTTTCAGGCAACTCTTTAATAACCCAATCCAGCATTTTGGACATTTTTCTCTTATCGTCACCAAATTCCCCGCCAATACCAAACCCATCAAACGGTAAACTGCCAATAAATTTTGCGCTTTCAATACGTAGGTCTTTAAATTTCCCGCCTTGCACAATTCCATACAACGCCTGCTTAGATTTTTTAACATTTAAACAAATTTTTGCCCAGGCATGGGTTTTTTCCAGTGATTTTTTAGTATATTCGTGGTCTGCTACAGGGGAAGTAGGTTCATCAAACACAAACATAATGTCAGCGCCGATAGCTTCTTGGATCTTTATACTTTCGCGCGGTCCGATAAATAACTGTCTGCCATCAACTGGAGATTTAAAATACACTCCGTCTTGGGTTATTTTAATATTTTTAGGTTTTTGATTTACCGTAACTTCGGCATCGTGTTTTTGCTTTAAAATTTTGCCCACGCCATGGTCTCTGCCAAACCCCAAAGAAAATACCTGAAATCCGCCCGAATCTGTCATCATTGGACGCTTAAAATTCATAAACTTATGGATACCGCCAGCTTTTTTCAAAAACTGCTCACCCGGTTTTATATGCAAGTGGAAGGTGTTGGCAATCAGTATGGGCGAATTAACCTGCTCAATTTCTTCACTGGTCAACGTTTTTACCGTAGCTTGTGTTGCCACTGTAACTAAACACGGAGTTTCAACAACTCCGTGTTCTGTTTCTATAAGCCCAATCCGGGCGCGAGAAAGTTTTGATTTTTTAAGTATCTTAAAATTCACCCCGTTAGAAGTCTGGGCAAAAAATATTTTTGTGAAAATATTTTTTGCTTACTCCTCTTAATATGTATTATTTATAATATTCTTACCCGTTGAAATCTCTATTTAATATACAAACTTCTAACGGGGTTCACCTACTACAATGATTTCTATTTGAATTTAACCGGCAAGCTGAACGTTTTGTTTCTTTCAACTTCTCCGCTTGGGTTTTCGTTATAAAACACAAGGGATCCGGACGCGGTTGCCGGGGCTGTAAAACTCAGTGCGGTTTCAAAGTTGATCACTTGTTGCATCCATTCGCCTTGGGCGGTTAGAATGCCAAATGCCAATACTTTTCCAGTTTCGTCCAGCAATTTGACGGTACCAACCTGGGCTTCGAAGCCAATCCATCCTTCGCCTGTTACTTTTCCCGTAATTTTTAAAGGTGACTTTACTAATTCGCCCGACGTTGGAGAAGAAATTTCAATGCCTTGGGCAGGATTAGTATTGTTATTTTGCGCCGGCGCGTTGCTACTTTTAGGAAAAAATAAAATAACCGCTAACACCACAATAATGATTGCTAAGATAACTACCATTAAAATATTTTTGTTCATTTTTTAAATTTAATTATATTTATTAACTACATATTAGTACTCAAACCATAAAAAATCAACTGGCACTGGACATTGTTGGCACAGGAGGTATAATTGACTTAGACAATAAGTCGAAATTAAATTAAAACGGCTTTGCGTCAAAGGTCGTTTTACTAAATAAATACTTTGAATTACGAAATGCTTTCATGGGATTTTCTTCAAATTTCAGAACGAGAATTTGATAGAATTATTTAACATAGCAAGCTATGTTAAATAATTATTACGGATTCGCAGTTGAAATTTGAAGAAAAGACCTGAAACTTGCCTTTTCACTAGGCATTTCTAATTCAAAGTAGTAGCAAAAGAAATGTTCAATAAAGATAATGGGGGAAACGGCGGAGGTTTTGGTCCAAGACCAATGGTGCAGGGCAACTGGAAGTGTAGTGAGTGCGGAGTTGAAATAACACAACTTCCTTTCGAACCAGCTCCAGACAGGCCAATCTATTGCAGAGAATGCTGGTCAAAGAAAAAACCGCCACGATTCAACAGATAATCGTATCTTTTGGAACAAAAAACCGCTTTTCGGCGGTTTTTTGTTTATATATGTATAAGTTTAGTCTACTTCCTTTCCAATTTCATCCAAAGCCAAGCTACATACAAAGCTGCTAACCCAACAACTACGTATACTAATCGGGCAATTGACATGCCTAAAATCATTTCTACTACGTTAACTGATGGCCACAATCCCATAATTCCCCAATTCAATCCGCCGACTACCAATAATACGAGCGATACTACATCTACTACGTTTAATTTTTGCATTGTTAAAATACTTTGAATTACGAAATGCCCTCCTTATAAAAAGCAAGTTTCAGGTCTTTTCTTTAAATTTCAGCTACAAATTTGCAATAATTTTAAAACGTAGCTTACTATGTTTTAAAATTCTATCAAATTCTCGTCGTGAAATTTAGAGAAAATCCCATGAAAGCATTTCGTAATTCAAAGTATAATTTAGATAGTAAATACTTCTCGGCCTTTAATAAAGGCTATTAGGGTCACACCCTAGATAAACCTTTGTTAATTATACCACATATAGCAAAAGCTGTGTCAAGTATTTAATCCACAATGCGATGGCTCTTTTCGATAACTCTTTTTCTGGCTAATTCCATACCGACTTTCCGAGGATTCAGTTTATCCTTTAACGATTTCTTAATTATGACAGCAGTCGTTTTAATAATCTTATCTTTTACGGTATCAAACATTTTTTTAGGGTTATACCCCCTATATTCGGCATATGAAGAAATTACTCCACCGGCATTGGCAACAAAATCCGGAATAAACATAATTCCCTTCTTAAATAATTCTTCTTCTATGTTTTCCTGCATCGGAATATTGCCGGCTTCAACAATGAGCTTTGCGCGAATAAACTTTTTGTTTTTTTCGTTAATTACATCGGTAACGGACGCGGGGATTAAAATATCAACCGGTATTTTCCAAAAATCTTCGGGCTTTACTTTCTTGGCAGACTTGTAAGCGGTAACCGGTTTTTTATTTTTTATAATCTCTTTCATGATTGCCGGATCAAATCCCTTGGCTGAATATACCGCGCCGTCTTTATCTGCAATCAACACCACCTTGGCCCCCATGTCAGTTAGATAGGTGTAGGCGAATGTTCCCACATTCCCAAAACCGTGAATAGCGACTGTTGCGCCCTTAACGTCTATCCCCAAAATTTCCGCGGCCGTTTTTGTTGATTGCGCCACTCCCCAGCCCGTGCTACCAAATTCATGCGGTATTCCGCACTTTTCACCCTTTTTACCAAACACCTTCATGCATAAATTTGCAGGCTTTCCGGTGGCGGATTTCCAATTACCCGTGGCCCCGACAAACCAGGCCATTTCTGTTTCACCCGTGCCCACATCGGGCCCTGCAATATATTTTTTAGGAATCAATAATGAAATTTCTTTAGCAAAATGCCGGACGACGGCCATCTTTTCTTGGCTTGTGCCTCCCTTCCAAACAATTCCCGCCTTAGCTCCGCCAAAAGGAATGCCGGCCAAGGCATTTTTCCAGGTCATGGTGCGAGCCAACCTTGCCACTTCTTCGACGGTAACATTGGGCGTCATGCGTATCCCCCCCTTTCCCATACCCAATGCCGTATTATCTACAACCAAAAAACCGTCTACCCCAAGCTTTTTATTGTAGACTTTTACAATTAATTCCGGCCCGAATTCGTCTTTTGTTATATTATCCATAGTGTTCTTCAATCTATGAGACACCTTACTTCATTGCCTTCCCGCACCTCCAAAAATCCCGAAGTTACTTCAAAAAAATGTTCTTTTTCAGCAGAATCAATAATTTTTACCAAACCCGGCTTCAGTACCCCGATAAATGTTTCATGATTATCCAATACCGTAATCTCTCCCATAACCGTTTTGCAATTCAAAAGACTGGCTTCGCCGGAAAACAATATCTTCTTTAATGAATAAACCGAAAGTTTCATGTAGTTAGTAAGTAAAGCGAGCCGTTAGCTTACAAAGTAACTCTCGCAGGCAGTTTGGCATGGTGGCCCGCTTCCAGTGGGCGCAAACTGCCGAGAGTGTAGACCGTTAAATTCGCTGGAATTTGAACGGACGGTACTTTGTGGGCTAATGGCGAACGGCAAATAACAGCGAATTGCCTCTATTTCCCAACAACCTCATCAATCCCCCCTTTCATATAAAAAGCATCTTCAGCAACCTCATCGTGTTTACCCGCCAAAATTTCTTCAAAACCCTTAATGGTATCTTCCAACTTTACATACTTGCCAGGAATGTTGCTAAACACTTCGGCCACGTGCACCGGCTGGCTCAAAAACTTTTGAATTCTGCGGGCGCGGCTCACAGCTTTTTTATCTTCCGCTGATAATTCTTCAATGCCCAAAATAGCAATAATATCTTGTAAATCTTTGTAGCGCTGCAAGGTTAATTGCACTCCTCGGGCAACTTGATAATGTCGCTCTCCCACAATTTTGGGGTCTAACGCACTGGAAGTGGAAGCTAACGGGTCAACCGCCGGATAAATTCCGATTTCAGTCAAAGCCCTATTAAGCACAATAGTAGAATCTAAGTGAGAAAAGGTGGTGGCAGGAGCCGGATCGGTAATATCGTCTGCGGGCACATAAATAGCCTGTACGGATGTAATACTGCCGTTTTTGGTACTCGTAATCCTTTCTTGTAATTCAGCCATTTCCTGGGCCAAGGTTGGCTGGTAACCCACGGCTGATGGCATTCGGCCCAAAAGCGCCGAAACTTCAGACCCCGCTTGTGAAAACCTAAAAATATTATCAATAAACAAAAGCACATTCTTTTTTTCTTCGTCACGGAAGTATTCAGCCATGGTCAGCGCTGAAAGCGCCACGCGAGCGCGAGCTCCCGGCACCTCATTCATTTGCCCATATACCAGCGCGGTTTTTTGCAATACGCCAGATTCGTTCATTTCCTGGTACAAATCGTTCCCTTCCCTAGTTCTTTCTCCCACACCGGCAAACACCGAAGCTCCGCCACTTTCTTCGGCCACGTTTCTAATTAATTCCATCAATAACACGGTTTTTCCTACACCGGCTCCCCCGAACAATCCGATTTTTCCTCCTTTAATAAATGGGGCAATTAAATCAATAACTTTGATTCCTGTTTCAAAGACTTCGGTTTTAGTGGTTTGGTCCACAAATGGTGGCGCAGGGCGATGGATTGGCCAGTGCTTGCCGAACTTTTTTTCAGTTTTATTTAACGTTTCTCCTAATACATTAAAAATATTTCCCAGTACTTCTTGCCCAACTGGCACTGAAATTTGTTTACCGGAATCCAAAACCTCTAAACCACGTTTTAACCCATCAGTTGATTGCAAGGAAATGGCTCTCACTTTTTGCATATCTAAGTGCTTGACCACTTCCAATGTCACTTCCCCATTCGGTCCAGTCACTTTTAATGCATTAAAAATCTCCGGCAACGCAACGCCTTCCGCAAATTCCACATCCACCACCGACCCTATGATTTGCACAATTTTGCCTTTTGTCATCTTAAGTTTATTAAATATTAGTTTTGATTTTTAAGTTAGGTCTGCGCCTCGGCTCCCGCTGAAATTTCAATAATCTGGTTGGTAATGCTTGCTTGACGCACTTTATTGTACTGCAAATTCAAAACTTGGCCTAAATCGCTGGCGTTATCTGATGCTGTTTTCATGGCTAAGCGGCGAGCGCTATGCTCTGAAGCATTGGCCTCTAAAATAACATGATACACTTGCATAAATAATAAGTGTCTTGCCAAGTCTTCTAAAACTGCCGCAGGTGAAGGCTCAATTAAATACTCCTTTTCTTCTTTGTTGCCATTGGTAAAACTAAGGTTTTGTTCTTTTATCATTTCAGCAAATCTTCCGGTAGTAGGTGTAATCTCTTGGACAATTTCTTTAATATGGTCAAAATCAATGGGCAACACCCTTCTTACCAATGGTTCTTGCTTTAAAGCAGAGGTAAAATGGGTTGCAAACACTACAACTCTATCCCATTTTTTTTCAAGGTATCCGGCAACAATAAAATCTGTTAGGGGTTGTATTTGTTGAGTCGCGGTATAGTCTCCCACTTGGGTAAACTTTTTTGCCACATTCCATTCTTTTTTATACAGATATTGAAAGGCCTTCTCCCCCACCGCGATAAATATTTTTTCTTCATTCTTATACTTTTCTTTATGTTCGGCTATATGCTGTTCAAATTTTCTGAATAAGGCGCTGTTAAATGCTCCGGCTAATCCCTTATCAGATGCCACCAGCACAAACAATACTTTTTTAACTTTTCGCTGTTTCAATAATTCTGGCTTTTCCCCTTCGACTCCGCTCAGGGCAGGCAACAACGTTAAATTAGCTAGCAAATCCAGTGCCGCGAAAGCGTACGGGCGCGAAGCCAGCGCAATTTCTTGGCTTCTTCGCATTTTTGTTGCCGCCACCAACTCCATGGCCTTGGTAATCTTGTTGATGTTAGCAACGGATTTTAACCGTTTTTTTAAGTTTTGTACCGATTCCGCCATTTGACAAATATTTAAATATGATTTAGGATAATTCCGGTGTTCTTAACCTGGTTACATTTCAATGGAGAGAACCATGAAAGTGAGGCCCAAGAAATTCGCCTTCAAGAAAGTTGCCCGAATCGCTTTCTCTAAGGCAACTGGCGTCTTAAGATTCCTGGATGACAAGAATGAGCGTGTAGATCTCCTCAATGGTGAGTACAAGATGAACATCTCGGGTCGAGGAGCAGCGCTAGCCATTGTCGAGTTCCTACGACTCGCCTTCGGAAGAGTATTCCGCATAGAACGAGACGACAGGGATGTGCTACTCCTCATTCGTCTGGGCTCTGCCACAGATCACAGGATCAAACAAATGAACGGCAAGGAATGATGCCAGCCAACGCACACCTTAGTGGCCACAGCTTCAACGCTAGTGGCCATCTTTTTTTATGTGCTTTCAATAAACTTACCGGTTACCTCTTTCAATTTTGCTTCAATTTCGTCGGTAATCTGTTTTTCGGTTTTCAATGATTCCAATAAATCTTTATGCAATTTCTTTACATATTCCAAAAACTTTACTTCAATCTTTTGAATTTCTTCCGGCTGGAATTTGTCAAAATATCCGTTTAGCGCCGCGTACAAAACCAATACCTGTTCTTCAAACGGAAATGGCTGCAAATCCGGCTGTTTCAAAACCTCGGTCATAATTCTGCCCTTATGAATCTTCTGCTTGGTTTGCTCATCAACATCGCTGGCAAACTGTACGAAAGTTTGCAATTCCCTGAATTGCGCTAATTCAAGCCGCAATCTGCCGGCCACTTTTTTCATGGCTTTGGTTTGGGCTGAACCCCCCACACGCGAAACCGAAAGCCCCACGTTTACGGCCGGGCGGGTGCCCTGGTAAAACAAATCAGACTCCAAATAAATTTGCCCGTCAGTAATAGAAATGACGTTAGTTGGAATGTAAGCGGTTCCGTCGCCCAACTGGGTTTCAATAATGGGAATGGCCGTAAGCGAGCCCCCACCATTTTCTTTGGAAAGTTTGGCGGCCCTTTCTAGTAATCTTGAATGTAAATAAAATACGTCTCCCGGATAGGCTTCTCTTCCTGGTGGCCTTCTTAAAAGCAGTGAAATTTGGCGGTACGCCCAGGCGTGTTTTGATAAATCATCGTAAATAATAAGCGCGTCTTGGCCTTTGTCACGGAAATATTCACCGATAGCTGCTCCCGCAAACGGCGCCAAATACCACCACGCGGCCGGGCTTGAAGCTCCTGCCACCACTACAATGGTATATTCCAACGCGTTATTATTTTTTAAGGTTTCAACAATTTTGGCAATTTTGGATTCTTTTTGCCCCACTGCCACGTAAATGCAAATGGCCGGCTTGCCGCCTTCACGGCCTTGGTTGATAATCATGTCCAAAGCGATGGCCGTTTTTCCCGTTCCCCTGTCGCCAATAATCAATTCGCGCTGACCCCGACCGATCGGAATCATAGCATCAATGGCTTTAATTCCCGTATGCAACGGCTGTTTTACCGATTGCCTGGCCAACACATCCGGCGCGTTGTTTTCTAAAGGATTTACCTGTGGCTTATCTTTTTGTGAAAAAACCGGCCCCTTGCCGTCCATGGGGTTGCCCAACGGGTCAACCACCCGGCCCAGCAACTGTTCACCTACATTTATAGAAAGCAATGTTTTGGTGCGTTTTACCGTTTGGCCAGCTTTTACTGCAGTTGCATCACCCAACAAAAGTGCTCCGACAGCGTCTTCTTCAAGATTCAAAGCCACCGCTTTAACCTTTTCTTTACCGGCTTCAACGACTAAAACCTCTTGGCTTTCTACGTTAGAAAGCCCGGAAATTTTAATGATGCCGTCACCCACTTCAATAACGGTGCCAACTTCTTCCCATTTGGGGTCAGACTTATAGCCCTCAATAGATTGTTTAATTTTTTCTAAAATTTCGTAAGACATTTTTTAAGTAAAGATATTATCTAATTTATTTTTTAAAGAAAAATCCAGTTGCTTATTGTTGTTAATCATTACTTTTATCCCCGCTATCAATTCAGGGTTTATTTTTTCTTTCACCATATCACCCTCCTGAAAAAAATCTTTTAACAGGTTCTTTTTTTCAATTCTCCTGGCAGTTTCTATTATAATTTTACGCTTGCCGGTTCTTTCATAAAAAAGATTTTCGGCCAAAAAAATGACTTGGCCGGCTTTTTTCATATCCCCATTTTTTGCCAAAAAATCTAAAAAGGCGGCAACCTGTTTCTTGGTGTCTTTTTCCAGCATAAGTTCCATTAGAGCTTTCGCATATATTTTTGCAGGATACTTCATTCTTTTGAAATTTGAGAAACCGCTTTTTCAATTAAAGCATCATCTATATCTTTGGGGTTTAACTCAACGGTTTTTACAATAATTCTTTTGACTAATTCAGAAGCGCCCTTTAATACATTCTGTTTTGCCTCTTCTTGTTGACGTTGATAGCTTAACTTTGCTTGCGCCAGTAACTCTTTCTGCTTTTCTTCCGCTTTTTTTACCAAAGATTCCTCAAGTTTTTTGGCGCGCTCTTCGGTACTTTTAATAATAGCGATGGATTCTTGGTCGGCTTTTTTCAAGTGTTCTTTTGCAATCACGTCAACTTCTTGCAATCTGATATCAGCCTCTTTTGCTTTTTGCAACCCTTCCTTTATTTTTTCATTCCTTTTTTTTACCACCGCTAAAAGAGGCTTGTAGACAAAAATCCTCAATACAATCAAAAGAATAAAAAAGTTAACCGCTTGGCTTATGAAGAGTTTCCAATTTATTCCGAGTTGTCCGAGCAAACCAGCTTCTTCCATTTTGGGTGTTGGGTATTTAGTGTTGGGTTTTGGCAAACGACGTTTTTAATTTGTCATCTAACACCTAAAACCTACCACCTAACACCTATTAAGCTACGAACTTTACAACCAACGCGACTACCAATGCGTACACGGCGATAGCTTCAGCAAATGCGATAGCCAAAATCATAGCAGTTTGGATTTTAGAAGCTGCTTCCGGATTGCGCGCAATTGACTTTAGCGCTGTTGACCCGATCCACCCAATTGAAAACGCGGGCATTACGGTACCAATCGCAATAACGCCAACGGTTGCCCATAAACGAACCATATCTAATTCCATGTTATTTTGGGTGTTGGATATTGGGTATTAGGTGTTAGCCCGTCGTTTGACGTCTAGCACCTAGCACCTACCACCTAACACCAATTAATTTAATTTAATGTTCATGCGCTGCCGTATGCAACGATATTGAAACTAGGGTAAGCATGGCGAACACAAACGCCTGGATCAGCCCCACGAATATCTCTAAAAATAAAAATGGCAAGGGCACAATATACGGAGCCAAAAAGAAAACGATGATCAGCAATACTTCCCCGGCAAACACATTCCCAAACAACCGGAATGACAACGAAATGACTTTTGCAATTTCCGAAACAAACTCCAGAATGCCGATAAAAAACATGATCGGGTTTTTGAAATTCAAGAATTTGCCAATGTGCGGGAATACTCCTACTGCCACCATGCCGATAATATTAGTCACAATAACAGAAATTACCGCAAAAGCCAATGTAAAATTCAAGTCTGCGGCGGGAGAACGGAACAAAGAAATTTCCTCGTGGCCGCGCTCAATAAAAATGGACCCTACGCCAGGCAGTATCCCGGAAAGATTAGAAAACATGATAAAAACAAAAATAGTGGCAACTAAAGGGAAATACTGCTCGGCCTTTTTCATTGACCCGAGCATTGATTCCATCAAGCCCAAAAACCATTCCGTACTCATTTCTACGGCGCCCTGCACATTACCCGGAACCATGTTGATTTTTCTAGAAAAAACCGATGCCAGGATGATGAGCACCAATGAAACCGCAAGCGTTTGAAACAAGCTGTTGGTTACGCCAAACCCCCCAATATTAAATAATTCATGCGCCCTTAAAGAAATTTCTTCCATGTAAATAACTAATAATACTAGTGAAGGGAGGAATATGAAAATTTATTTTCATATTCTAACCGAACGACGTATTATATAAATGGCTAAAGCCATTTATATAATTTTGAAGGTTAATTATAACCTAAATATGAACTTTTTACAATACAAAAAAGAAAAATGGTATTTGCGCATACCATCATTCTTGCAAGCCGCATAACCACATTATTTGATGCCAAGCTTGTCTTTTACCCTGGGTCATGGAACGCATTAGAGTTGTTTTTAGCGGCGTGAATTCAGGCAAGATTCAAGGCGCGAGCAGTAAGCTTAATGCCGGAGGTATTGCTTACTTCGAAGCAACGAAGAAGTTTGCCTGAATTCACCCGCCCTTCGGGAACCCTAAAAATGAATGATTTCTGCGTTACGACTCCGGGGGCGTAGCCTACGGCTACAACCTCCTCGCCGCGCCTTCAAATCATTTCATTTTTGGGGCTCTAAACATCATCTCTAATGCGTTCCATGACCCTACTAACAATGTCATCAATTCTTAAATCCGTTTTAACAATATAGTCGGCATCGGAAAACGCTTCTATAGCATCGCTAATATGTTCAGAATCTTTGAAGTTGGTCAAGAAAATCATCTTTGTATTAATTCCATCCTCTTTAAGCTTTCTGGCTACAGATATCCCATCTATCTTGGGTAACAAAATATCCATAATAATCAAGTCCGGTTTTTCCTTTTCGGCCATATTCAGACCCTCCTGGCCATCGGTTGCGTAGGTCACAGAAACATTTTGGTTATCAAAACTTTGCCTGAGAATCCATAAGAAATCCTTGTTATCCTCTACGATAAGAATTTTCTTGGTAGTTGGTTGATCCATGGCACCCGTAGTTTAGCCTAGTTGTTTTTTTATGACATCTATCAGCTGAGTTGGTGTGAGGCTTGCCTTAATAATAATTTTATCGGGCTTGATGCCTTCGGGCATTTGTTTTTCAGCATTTTCCTGATTAGTCAGGATAAAAACTATGATGTCTTTAGTGGCACTGCTGTTTTTTATTTGAGTGAGAACTTCTACTCCGTTCATATCCGGAAGTATCAGGTCAAGAAGGATAATATCAGGTTTTGCCTCTTCCCCACTTTCAATACTTTTTACCTTTTTTATCACATCTTGGCCAAGACTGGCGATTTGAACTTCAAACCCGGCCTTCTTCATCATCATAGCGTAAATATCTATGATAGCGGAGTCATCCTCAACAAGAAGAATTTTTTTTGTTTTTTCTGGCATGCTTAAATGAAAAATATATTGCTTCAGGGTAACAAAGCACATTAGGACTAGTTTTAGCGGATCGGATTCAGGCAAGATTCAAGGCGCGAGGAACAAATTGAATGCCGGAGGTATTGTTTGTTTTGAAGCAACGAAGAAGCTTGCCTGAATCCGTCCGCCCGGAGGGAAGCCCAAAAATGAACGATGTGTGCGTTGTGGCTCCGGGGGCGTGGCCTACGGCCACAACCTCCTCGCCACGCCTTCACATCATTTCATTTTTGGACTTCTAAAAGCTAGTTCTAATGTGCTTTGTTACCCTATCTATATATACCGCGTTTAACCCCTATTGGAAAGGGTCAGTATATATTTTTTTAGATGGAGTTTTAAGGAAATCTTCTCTAATGTTACGCGCATTTAAGACGGACTGGTACAAATCTTCCCGGAATTTCACGGGAGTGTTTATGGTTTCTGATTCTCTATTTAGTAAAGAAATATGCCTGAGTATCAAGAACCCGCCAAAAGATATACTCAATAAGCACAGAAGCAAAATAATCAAAAATGCGTGCCTACCCAAAAACCATGCCATAATACCGGCATTCTTAAAAACAGAATTCTTTATTTGTTGGTAGTTATCGAAAGATTTTTTGAACTCTTCTGACATGACAATTTAATTTATTAAATTGGCACCGAGTACCAGATGCGAAGCATTTTGGTGCTTGGTAATGTTAAATTTTTACTGGGTGATAGCCTCTATTGAAAAGTTGGCCTCGATGTTATTGGGAGAAGCGCCGGTTTTATCAAGGACATCTTTTTCTACCTTTTTCATCGATAGACTCTTAATCGTAATCAAATATGGCCCCTGTTCCAACTTCTCAGAAAATAATAGTATATTTGAGAAGTCTCCTTCGGCAAAAATCTGAAACAAAACTGTTGATCGGGTATCTGGGGCTTCTTTTTTTGAAGAAAAATTTAAGTTGATATCAGCGTCAATATTCAAATCAGCGGCAGCTTGCTCTAAAAATTCAATAAAGTTAACCGGACTTTGCGCCTCAACAAAAGACTGGCTTATTTTTTGTAAATGAGGCCCGTACTCTTTATATTTTTTTTTGAAATTATCTAATTCCCTGTTTTGAAAGTCCATGGAAGCTGCTTCTATCTTTCTTGATAAAATCTCTTCAGAAACACTTTCAATATCTCTTAACGCGGGGTAAATAAGCAACACGATTAATGCAAAAGCCACCACTAAAAATGATACTACGGTTATATAAATATTACTTTTAGTTTCCATATAGTATTTCGAATGTCATATAAAAATTAACACCGGTCGATTTTATCCAGTTATTAGGAGGAAAATATATATTTTTTACCCTGCTGTTCTGCTCTACATTACTTTTAAATAGTATCAGGCTATCTCTGGTGTCACTTACTCCAAAGACAGTTACCGTAGCTTTATTGTCTTGATCCGGACGGTCTATGGCAATGCTTGTTAGATATAATCCCGCCGGCCTTTCAATTTCTGAAATAGTTTGCAATGCGCCAGATACATAGGCTTGCTTTTTATAAAAAATATCTGCAGTCTTTAGAGAAAGATTGTATTTTTGGATCATATCTTTAAAAAACAAGAAATCCGGCGTTTGATATTTATTTTCTAAGCCAGCCAAAACTTCTTTTTGATAAACGGCTTGGCTTAAAATATAAAACTTCACTGAAGCTAGGACGAGTATTAAAAAAATCAGGAAAATGAGCATCACATTACCCAAAACCATAATGAGCTTCTTGTATTTTCCCAGTAGCAAATGTTCTTTTTCTTTTGGAGGTAAAAGGTTAATCATAGGTATTACATGTTCTCGCGGGCTCCCCGCAATGCTAATCCGATCGCAGTGGTAAACGATAGGGCCGATTCGTGGGTAATGGGGCATTTTAGGCCCTTGTCACAGGGAATAATATTTAAAAATGGATTTCCAAGTTCAACGGGAACATTTAGTATCTGTGAAAGAAATTCAGGCAACCCTTTTAAATTTGCTCCGCCACCACATAACACAATTTTTTCTATATTATCGTCGGAAGGAAAGTAATCATGAGAAGAATGCCCGTGATAAAAACTGATATACTTTTTAATTTTATCAGCGAAATCAGTTAACAAGCGGATCATGGCTTTTGCAGTCTCCTTGCCTTCCTTGCTCTTTTTGTCTACTAATCCATTTTTCGTTTTGAGTTCTTCCGCTTTACCGAATTTTATTTTTAATTCATCAGCAATGGCCGCCGTAAGCTGCTTTGAAGAAAAAGGGACCGAAGCGGTAAAACGCAACGCGTCTCCGGAAAAGATGATAAGACTGGTGCTATCACCCCCAAAATCAATCAGCACCATGGGTTTTTGAGACTCTCCATGTTTGGTAAGAGCGCGCACAACAGATTGCGATTCTATCTCTAGCGCATAGGGAACAAGGTCAGCTGCTTTAAAGCAAGCGACATAAGAATCAACAATATATTTGGGCATGACATTTACCAAAACATCCAAATGCGAATTCCCGGCGACCTCTTTATGGGGAGTTATTACTTCAAAATCTAAATACACCTTATCAATGGAAAGTGGTATATAATTTTCAGCCTCAAACGGCACTGCCTTTACCAGTTCTTGGTGCTTCATATTGGGCAAACGGATTATCTGTGAGAAAGAACGTTCTTCGGGCAAAGACAGCATAACATACTTGGTAGCAAGTTTTTTCCCCTTAACACTACCGCAAGCGGCTTGTATAATTTTCACTAAAGACTCCTGGTCCGTAATTACTCCCCCTTTTATAACTCCCGATTTTACCTTTAATTCATTATGAGAAACCATAAAAAACTGCGTGCCCTTTTTTTCAAGCTTAATTACCTTTATTGAAGAGTCATTCAAATCAATACCAAAAACTTCGGGTTGTAAATTAAGAAATTTAAACATGCGTTTGTTGGTTTATGTTACCATAAAACTCCGGCCAAATGTTAAATGTAAAATGTAAATTACTGTTCCTGCCAACTTTTTACTTTCCAACCACCACTGGGGCCATTAGTAAAATAGGTATTTGCCAGCCCACTATCGTAAGTAATAGTAGCGCTGTTGCTCATAATAAGCCTATGTCCGGTTACTTCATGGGCGCTAAAACTATTAGAAGCCGTGATACCGCCTGCACTAGCGTAAAAAATTGCCGCTGTAGCGCTATTGCTGACTACAATAGCCGAATCTGATGTGTTAGTTGAAAGTACCATAAGGTAGCTTCCTGTTTGTCCCGACCCTTGCAATACGGAAGAATTGCTGGGGGAGATAGTCCCGTCAGCCAATATAACCCCGCTTAATGAACCATAAGAACTATCCAATTTTACTTTGGCGCTATTGCTTAGTACAATATTGCCTGTCACATACACGGTGCCCGACAACGTCAAAACGGCGCTGTTGCTAACATATAAATTCCCGTTAACTTTCTTGGGACCAAGAGTCTGCGTCTGGGTACCGTACAGGTTGACAGTGCCGGTGGTACCACCAGCTTCGGCATCTGCCTTCCAAGCATCAATTTGTTCGGCAGATATGGGCATTGGCTGAGAGGGGATGTCATTTGGTTGGGTGGTGGTACTTCCGCCCACACTGCAATTATTGGTTCCGCCCTGAACATAGGTCAAATTGCCATCAATAGTTGAGTTACTACAATTACGCACAAGAGCATTCCCCCCAACATCCATGCCGCTTAATGTGTGGTTGCCGGCAATGATAACATCATTATCAATGCTGGCGCTGTTTGAACCGGTAATATTGCCATTAGAAAAAACATTACCAACCACCCTGGTGTTATTAGACATGGTAAGCCCCCCTTCTCCCACATGAACACCATAATAAAAAGACACGGCATCAGCATCAACACTATAAACCGTTTGCACGTTTCGCACCCTACCCAAAGCATCACCCTTGGAAGTAATTGCTCTTGAACCTCCCACCACGGTGGGTATGACAACGTTGGCCGTGGCCGTTCCAACGGGCAACGAGTATGAAAGTGTTGAAATGGAGGGGTTATTATGCAATCTTAACAAAGCATCTTCCACTCCCGATTCAGCGGCATAATAGGATTGAGTTGATTTTACCATATTGGTTGAAATCTTTTGACGTGACACCGCCACCGCGCTCATACTCATAGCAACAGCCAACATTATCACTAGAGTAAAAAATGTAATGGCACTGACCACAAATCCTTTTTGCCCCGTTAGAAACAACCCGCTCCATAGGCCCTTCGAGCGCACCAACACGGGCGGTGTTTCTAACGGGGTTTGATTGTACTTAGGAATTTTCATTATAGTTCAAAATAATTTAGAAACTGTTTAATAACTCCTTAACGAAACGGTTGAATCCAATGTTACCGACGAACTCTGGCTGGTTTCATTGGTGGGGTTTTTATTTTCAACCGTCAAACTTATTTTCACAGACGCACTGGTGTTATTGGTAATCTGCGCAAATGAAAGTCCCGTTACTTTTACTTTGTCAGAATTCAATATGACGGGATTTTGCCCTTCTTTTTTTAAACAAATATCTGTTGATGGTGTCCCGCACAAGAAAAAATCAATAAAGGTAACGGCTTCTCCTGTGGGTAGGTACCGCAAGGTTTCTAAGGAAAGCTGGTTTGCAGTGGTAGTGGGAGTATATACACTTTTTGCGCCCTTTATTTCATAGCTTATGGTGTCTAAGATAGTTCTGGCGCTTTCAAGGGTATTGGCATCGGCCTTGGATTTAAGATTGGTGATATTTAACCAGAAAACAAATGAAATAATAGCCAGTAAAATAAATGCGAAGATGGCTACCGAAACCAAGATTTCTAATGTGGAAAATCCGCTTTGTTTGTCAATGGCATTCATCATTGGTTCCAGTTAGTAAAATATGAAATAACCTGATACGTTTTCGCTCCCAAAGTAACCGTTACCGTAACTTTACGGGTATCGGGGTCATCATGAGCGGCATTATACATGGTTTCGATATCACCAGCTGAAGGGTCGCGTGAAACTTTATCAAAAACGGCTTTGCGGGTAAAAACACCTACAGTTTCGATTCCGGCATTGAATTTCCACTTTGGAGGATTTGCGGTTGTGTCTTGCGCCGCGTAATAGGGATTAGCCGGGCCGGTAGCCAAGGTTGCCAAGCCGTCAGTAGCCCAGACCGTACCTTCGCGAAAAGACCGTATAGCTTCAAGCTCTTCCCTGATAAGCGAATCCGCTTCAGTGGTTTTCTGCACTGATGTGGCAAGGCTAAGGGCAACACCCCCGATTCCCAATAAAGTGATGAACACCAGGCTAATTAAAGCCACCGCGATGATGATTTCCAAAAACATAAATCCAGCACTACTTTCGCGGATTGATTTTTGGGCAGTTTTTAAATTATGTTTTATAAAATAATTGTTCATTTAGATAAAATAGTGTGGCGAAAGTGGTGCTGGGTAAACCTTATTGCCAAGCAAAACTTGAAACATACGTTGACGAAAAAGAAGTAGTTAACCCATCCGCGGAATATAACGCAAGATTGCCGGAACTATCGCCTGAAATAGTAACCTTAAGACTTTTATTATTTAACCTTCCATCACGATGAATGTTAAACTGGGTATCTGGGCTATTTAATCTATGCGTTTGCACCGAAACCGTTTGGTCAACTCCTCCAACCGATACTATTCCCGTCCAATTAATCTGACCCCCGGACATATTGGTGCTGATGGGAATAACTTGGGAAACCGTATTATCAAAAAGCAGTGTAATGGTTTCAGTGCCCGTAGCAATTACCCTGCTATAATCAAAATGAATATGCCGCGAATCTTTTACCCTGGTGTCAGTAATTATACCAGGAGCAGTAAAACTTATCACGCCCGAATTAGCAATATAGACTGTTTTTATTTTACTGGTATCAGCTTTTAACCTCACCGAAACACTGCCCGACTGGGTGGCATACCCAGTTAATTTATTAAATACCACTTCATTGCCACCACCCAAACTAATAGCTGAAAATTCCGTGGTTTTCGACAGCCAAAATGATTGGTCAAAAGCGGCGTTTCTGGCTGCGTAACTTGCGCCCTTAAATATCACGTACTTATGGGGCAAGACCCCTGCATCTATATACACCCCGTACTGACCCTCATTTTCTGAAGCCAAAGATTTGCTCTGAGCAAGCCGCAGGGCAATCTGAAATTCTTGCACACCATTATCAACATCAGAACTTTTTAAAAATGCATCAAACGCGGGAATTGATACTACCCCCAGCACCACCAAAATAAAAACCACCACCAAAATTTCGATTAAGGTAAAGCCGTTTTGATGCATAAAATTAACTGCCAATAAACTTCAACGACGAATACATCGGTTGTATAATGGAAAATGCGAAAAATCCTACGCCTACCCCTAAGAAGACAATCAGTGCCGGCTCTATTAAAATAGCCAGTTTTTCCACCGCGGTGGCAGCTTCTTGTTCGTAAAATTCCGCCAGTTTTTTTAAAACAGATGCGGTTTTTCCCGTTTCCTCCCCTACTTCAATCATTTCAATCACCCCGAACGGAAACAGGTGCATATATTCCCTCAAGGAGCCGGATAGCTTATCCCCTTTTTTTATTTTTACTCCCGCGCTTGTCAGTGCTTCTGAAAAATAGTGGTTACTGACCGTTTTCGATGAAATTTCTAGGGATCGTACCATGGGTACCCCCGATGAAATTAACGAACTTAGCGACCTGATTAAAAACGCTGAATTACTTTTTTTAACAATCTGAGAAATAACCGGCAGACGCAACAACAGGGTGTCCCAAATCCATTTGCCCCTCCGAGTTTTTAAAGCAAAATAAAAACCACCTGCCAGCGCTAAAGGCACCACAATCAGCAAGTACCAATGCTTTGATAAAAAAGTACCTAAAAATAGTATAATTCTGGTGTAAATGGGAATCGGTACGCTCATGGAAGAAAAGAACACGCTCAAACTTGGCAACACCACCGTAATAATAATGATTCCCACCACAATCATCACCACAATGATAATAGACGGATAGACCATGGCGTTTTTTATTTTGGCCTTCAACTCATGCTCTTTGCCAAGTTGCAACGCTAACACCTGAAAAATTTCATCCAGGGTGCCTGATTCCTCCCCCACTTTTATCATGTTTACAAAAAGTTCTGAGAAAATTTTCGGGTACTGGGCCAACGCGTCGGAAAGCGACTGCCCCTTACTTACCTTCTCTTTAATATCCATTAGGGCGCTTTTTAATTGGTGGTTGCGGGACTGCAAAGACAAAATATCAAAAATTTTCACCATGCTAAGACCCGTGGAAAACATCACGCCCAAGTTACGCGTCATCATGATTTTTTCCGTACTGGAAACACCCAAAAACGGCAAAGAGATTTCACGGTTCAAACCCCGTTTTTTTCCTTCCACCACCGCTTCAACCAAAATCAACCCCTGGGCTTTGAGGGTAAGCGCCAGTTCATGCTCATCACTAGCTTGAATCTTGCCGATGGAGTCTTCGCCGTCAAACGATTTAGCTTTATAAATAAAATTTGGCAATTTAGTTATTAGTTTTTGGTTATTAGTTTTGGTTGTTTAGTTTTTAGTTAAACTAGTAACTAGCTAACTAGAACTATGAACTAATAACTATCAACTATTTCTATTCAATTATCACTCTTAAGACTTCTTCGATTGAAGTTAAACCTTGGGCGGCTTTTACCATGCCATCTTCAAACATGGTACGCATACCATCTTTTACGGCTTGATCCGTAATATCTTTAGTAGAAGCTTTTTTCACCACTAATTCTTTAATGGCTTGGGTTGCCGATAACACTTCGTAAATTCCCATTCTGCCCTTGTATCCGGTGCCGGCAGTTTTTGAAACCTTAGGCCGACAAAAATCAATATTCAAAAGCGTTTCTTTGGGTTTTAATAATTTTTCTTCACGAAGTATTTGTAAAATCCTTTCCATATTGCAATGGGTCGCTAGGTTATCCACTTCCGCCTTTTTTAACCGGTATTTTTCTTTGTCACTGGCGAATTTTCTCACCAACCGCTGAGCAATAATCACATTCACGGTTGAAGAAATTAAAAATGGCTCCACCTGCATATCAATTAGTCTCGGAATGGCTCCAGCCGCTTCCGTAGTGTGAATGGTGCTTAACACCAAGTGCCCCGTTAACGCGGCGTTAATGGCAAGGTTGGCCGTTTCACTATCGCGGATTTCACCCACCATAATAATATTGGGGTCTTGCCGTACTAGGGCCCGCAAACCCGATGCAAACGTAAGCCCGATGGCGGAATTCGTTTGGGTTTGGTTGACTCTTGGCATTCTATATTCAATCGGGTCCTCAACGGTAGAAATATTTACCGTGGGCGTATTTAAAATTTCCATCATGGAATAAAGCGTAGTGGTTTTACCTGACCCCGTCGGCCCGGTAATTAAAATCATACCCGTTGGCCGTATCAAATTCCTTTTGATAATTTCCAAAGCCCTTCCTGTAAATCCTAATCCCTCCAGAGTTTGAGCTTTTACGCCTTCGGCCAATAATCTCATCACAATTTTTTCACCGTTAAAAACGGGTAGCACCGAAACTCTCACCGAATATTTATACTCGTCCGTTTCAATTTTAAACCGACCGTCTTGTGGCAGCCGGTGTTCGTCAAGTTTTAAGTTGCTCAATACTTTTATCCTGGCCACAATACCAAGCGCACTGGAAACCGGTAACGTCATAATATCATGCAAGATACCGTCAATGCGGAATCTAGCAATCACCTCTTTTTCCATGGGTTCAATGTGAACATCCGAAGCATCTTGCAAAATGGCGTGCTTCATTAACGTGTCCACAATTTTTACAATGGGTAGCTCCTGCGACGCCTTGATAAGGTCATTTTTATCAACCAAAATTTCTTCGCCCGGCGTGTGGTTAATTCCCCCCTTCAAGGCGTCTTGCGCTCCAAAGGGAGACATAATGTCGCTAAATTCCACATCCAGCGTTTGCTGGTATTGGCGCAAGGCGTTTTTAATGCCCGCGGGAGTGGTAAGCCGTGGCAATATTTTAAGTAACGGATCTGTTTTCTTAATAAATTCGATGGTGTTTAAATCCTCCGGGTCAAGCATAGCCACCTCTAAATTATTGTCTTTTTTTCGGAAAGCAATAATATTATGAGATCGCGCAATTTGCTCGGGGATAGTGTTTAGCACTTGTGGCGGAATGGTTTCTTCACCAATGTTAATGAAGGGAATTCCCAGAAGATACGCCTGAAACTTAGTCAGTTTTTCCTGTTCAATAAGGCCCTTTTCAACCAAAACATCCCCAATCTTTCTATTGGTTTTAAGGCTTATTTCCAAAGCCCTGTCAAAATCTTTTTCAGTGATTAATTCCGCATCCAAAAGAAACTTTTTTAAACGCTGAGGTTCAACATTCACCCCGTTAGAAGTCTGGGCAAAAAATATTTTTATGAAAATATTTTTTGCTTGCACATGTTAATGATATTAAAATTGCTCACACATGCCCCATTAGCCTTTCTCTTAAAAAATCCTGACTTCTAACGGGGTTCATGCTTTTATTATACTACAATCAACAAAGGCAAGACTGTGTATAAAATGTCACAAAAAAACACCGGTTTTACGATGCTTTCATGTGAACAAAGCGAGGATGCTACAATTAAAAGTGCGCGCTCGCCTTGGTTGCCGCGCACGAGTGCGGACGGCGTGAATTTTGCCGGGTCTCCCGGAAAATTCCCGTCCGCACTCGGCGCGGAACGAGCCCGAGCTGACCATTTCGGTGGAAAATGGTCGCGTCACTTTTAATTGCAGTATCCGAGCGTAGCCCTACCCCACCGGCAACTCAATATAAAACGTAGACCCCTTCCCCTCTCCATTGGATTCGGCCCGAAACTTTGTCGCTCCCCCTTCGAGTTCGCTCCTTAGAAACCCACGGCTTCTAACGTGTCCGCGAGCACAGCTCGCGGCACTGTTTTCCTACACGGGGAAATACCCAATTTCAGAGACGGGCGATCCGGCAAAGCCGGCCTTGCTAGGTCGGGAAATCCTACTCTGCAGGAATTTCTCGCGACCCTGCGCGTCTTGACCCGACCCCCTTTGTAAAAGTTTGGGCAGGGAAATTATTCAATAGGAAGCTCTATGTAGAAAATTGACCCTTTTCCTTCTCCTTGGGATTCAGCCCAAACTTTTCCGTTGTGAGATTTGATAATCTGGCCGGAAAGATACAGCCCTATGCCGCTGCCCACGGTACTGACTTTCTTGGCCGCATCGCTTCTTTCAAACATACTGTTAAAAAGATTGGCTATTTTGTCTTTAGGAATGCCGATGCCTGTATCGGTAACGGTTATTTTCACCCCGTTAGAAACACCGCCCGCGCTTTGCGCACCCGAAGGGCCTGTGGGCGGGCTGTTTCTAACGGGGTTCACCGGATTCTGATTTTTTACTTTTACGTCAACTCCGCCGGTCACGGTGTACTTTACCGCGTTATCAATCACATTAAATATGGCTGCTTTTAATTTTTCGCGGTCGGCCTTGATCAAAAGCTCGCCTTCCGGCCTTTCAAGTTTAAGGTACACCCCTTTTGAATTGGCTTTAAATTCCAGTTCATTTTTTATGTTGTCCAGCATCTGCAAAACATCCACCCCGGGTTTTAAATTAACCACATCTTTGCCCAATTGAAATTGCGCCATATCCAAAAAGTCATTGACCATTTTTATCATTCCCTGGGTTAAATTCTGGAATTTTTCAATTACTTCCGTAGTTTTTTTGGTCTGCTTGCCAAATACCCCTTTTAATAACAAGTCGGAATACCCCATCATACTGGTTAGTGGAGTTCGTAAATTATGCTGGGTGGTCATCAAGAACTGGTCTTTAAACTTATCCAATCTCTCCAGTTCTTCCTTGGCTTTCTTTTCTACCACATACGCCCTTTTTACATCTTCCGCCAGTTGGGCAATTTCTTCTCTTTGTTTTACTTCTTTGGCAACACTACGAACCAGCAATATCCCAATAAAAAGGAAAAGAATCAGAGTCAACGAAACAATAATCCTGGAAATTTCTATGGTTCTTATAAAAAGCAACGCCAAGAGCGCAACCCAAAGCGTAACTACCAGGGCCTGGGTTCCCACAAGTTTTATGTTGAAAGCCTTATACCTGACAATTAAATATGCAAGAAGCGCAACAAATACCGGAATGCCAAAAAGCCCGTATTGGCCAATGGTCCAGTCTAGTGAAAGGTTGCCAATAATATTGCCCAAGGAAAAAGATAAAAGGAATAATAAAATACCTCCCATGATTAACAAAATTTTCCTTCTATCTTTAGCAACTTTGGCCGCAAAAAATTCTTTAATGCCAAACCCAAGTATCCAAAGGGAAAAGATGATTTCTGCTCCATACCCATACAAAGCCAGGGGGCCCTCAATGGCTTCCCGCTCACAGTTTGAAAGGTCAAAATTCAGCAAAGCAAACTGTGTCGGAGCCAAAAATACCGTGGGAAGCAAAATAAGCAATATGAGCAATCTCCCCTTAAATGGAATATCCTTGCCACTGATAATTGCGTAAGCGAAGAACAGCATCCCCACGTAAATAATAGGTTCGATCAACACCAAAAGCGACCAAAAAAACATGATGTATGATGGTTTTTCTGAAGCCCATAGCACCAAGTCCGAAAACAGCCACACCGACAAAAGTATAACCGTAACCAGCAGCCACCGCGCTGATAAGGATTTCCCATTTTTTACAAAAACAAATAAAGCAAGCAATAGTGAAGCCACCAATGGCAACAAATGGGAATAATAAACAAGCGCGGCAAAGACGTTGTCGGAAAAAACGAAAAACCGGGCATTGTCCCATTGGCACAATTCTATGAATTGTTGAACGCTGGCATCAAACATATTATTACTCTTCTAAAAGGGACTGGTTGAATAATTCTTCGTCTGTATAAAAAGATATGTCTTCAAGAACAATGTAACGCAAAAAAATCATGGCCATAGAGACTGCCACCATTGTCAAAAACAGCGCTATGACATACTTCGATTTTTTATCCATGAGAATTCTTGATTTTATGATGCCGGTGGTAAACTCTTTGGAAATACTTTGGTATATAGGGGAAGTATTCTTTAAACTTTCCATGCGGAAGGAATTGGATCGACCGCACTTTCCCGCCAGTCATGGCATCTTCCAAATGCCACAATACCTGTTCCTCCGTTGTGGAATAATCTATGGTTACCTCTTCACCCTTACGCATATTCCTCATAGCCCTTACTAGCACCTTGCCCACTATGCCGCAATTGGGATTTGACGAGTGGTTGATATATCTGCCCCAGCCGACAGGGTCAATCCAAGTATTTTTTCCAACCCCTATCCAATGCTCCCCGTACAAAGCTGTTTTCTTATCGTTAACCTCCCAGTGCTTTACTTTGCCTTTAATGACAAACACTATCTGCCCTTTTTTGATATCTTTTTTTGCAATAATCCCTATGCCGTGAATTTTGCTTTCCCCCAGCATGATTTTTTTACTATACGGCACGAATTCTTGGTAATTCAAAGCTTTTATCATAGTTGTTATGCAAATCTTGAAAGGAGGAGAATAGAAACAACGCCCGCAACCAATCCTGCCATTTCGTAATAATTAAGATTCTCTTTAAAAAAGAATGTGCCAATTAAAGTAAGCGCCAGTACCGTAGTGGTCGCATACACAACACCTAATGTCCCCAGCTTGATATTCTTCATAACAAAAAACCATCCAATTGCGGTTGAAGAATACACTAGGGCTCCGATGAGAAAAAACTTCCAATCAATATATCTTGCCCCGCTTCCCGATAATTTCAAAAAATAGTCACCCAAAACACCTATCAAACTCAACCCGATAATAATTAAAATCTTAATATACATGGTTTATTTACTTTGAATTACGAAATTTTGAGCAAATCCTCTAAAAGCATTTCGTGATTCAAAGTAATTATAGAATAAATTACCAACTTCAACAATCAAGGGGTCAAGACGCGCAGGGTCGCGAGAAATTCCTGCAGAGTAGGATTTCCCGACCTGCAAGGCCGGCTTTGCCGGATTGCCCGTCTCCGATCATAAAATAAGCTCAAAATCCTTTTTAAATAACCATCTTGACATCTGATAAATACCATAAGTTATGAATGGGGCGGCGAAAATATCAATGGAATAATGCATATGAGCTAATAACATACTGACGGCAAAAATAATTGAAATAGCCAGGAATACGATGCGCCACGTGACTTGTTTCCAAAAAATCAGGGCAAATAAGAAGCTGGCACCCACGTGTCCGGAAAAAAAGAAATCGTTTTTGGCGTTGTATAAAAAGTCGTAGAGAAAAAAACCGATGCTGTTTGGATCCAAGGTTATTTGGTGCAAATTGACTCCTAAATGAGTCAAACTTATAAAAAAAGATCTGATAATGATAAAAAGCGCCAGTGTCTTTACTGAAAAAATCAAATATTTTGGATAAAGAAGAAACAAAATAAGAACGATTGCGGTTGAAACCAACGCCCCTTCAACAATAAAGAAATCTAAATTTACTACGGCCAAATTATCCAATAACAAATCCCCCACCGGAGTGCCATTGACGGTACGGTCAATATAGTTATAAGCAAAGTGCTGTATGATGGTAGCAAATAAAAAAAATACAGCTCCGCCCAACAATGATACTATATTGGTTTTTGACCAAAAATCTTTATGCCGCAAATAAAGGCTGCCCATAATGTTAAATTAAACTAATTTGAGTTTTCAGAGACTGTTTACTAATCAGTTTTCTGTAAGCGCAGTGCTGACAGTCTCTGCCTGATTCTGGTATTTCTTCTGAATCAAGGCACTTTTTAATATTCAAAATGACGGGCTCAATCCATGAAATATCGCTCCGGTAAGGTATGATGGATGTTTCAAATTCAAGCTTACCACCAAACCCGGGGCGATTTTTATTCCCGTTAGCGAAGAAAAAGTACCCCATATCAGACACCAAAAACCCCATTTGTTTGAAAATCCATTGGTACACCTCCATCTGTTTTTTATACCCTTCTTTATATTTGCTATCCAGAGAAATCGGATATTCGGTGCTGGTGGACTTGTAATCAACGATGTGAAGTTCCTGGGTTTTATTGTTTATCCAGATGTCATCAATAATACCGCAAATATTTAAATTTGTTTTTTTATGTAAAAATGAAGCTCCGACCTTCATATCATGGTCATCGCGCCAAATATGAAAGCTGGGATGGCTGAAGGGCACCGCGTCTATGTTATAAGCTTGCATTAAGCTATGGGGCTGGCTCTTTCCCGCAAAAGATCAAATTCATTTTTAAGCAAATTATCCACCGCGCTGTTAAGCGACCAGCCAGGCATGTCGGGCCTGACAATTCCCAACTTCCTATCCAGCCAAAAACACTGCGGACACTCCATAAAGAGCGCTATTTTTGACCTTGAAACATTAAAGGGTTCCGATGACCCGGCTTTGTATAAATTTGACCTTCTTTTTTGCATGAAGATTTGAAGAATTTTCAACTACTTAAAATCTATCCATTCATTATTTTTTGTGAAATTCTTCCAGTACTGGCTGGCTACCGGCTTTACACTGCCAAAGTACTTGCTGTTTAGGGCATCCTTGCCATAGGGTACTTCTACTTCGCTTGAAAGCTTTACAAAAGCCACTTGGGCAATGGGCATTTTGTGATACAACTTTATAGGCAAGTTAGCCAAATTATGTAACTCTAAAGTAACCTTAAGAGTATTGCCCGGGTCAACATAGCCAGCTGTAGCGTGCACAATAAGGCCGATTCTACCCAGCGAAGACTTACCATTTAGTTGCACCACCATATCATTTGGAACCGCAATGGTTTCGTAGGTCATGCCCAAAGCAAATTCGCCCGGATGTAAAATAAATTGTTTATCATCATCAATGGTGACGCTGTCCATCATTTCATCAATGGGTTCTTTGGGGTCAATGCAAACATTGTTGGTATTTTTGAACACCAAAAAGTCTGCGCCCAAATGCACATCTACGGAGGCGGGTTGGATAGAATTTGGAAATAATGGAGTAATTCCAATATGCCCGTCCGCCAACGCTTTTTTAATATCTTTATCTGATAAAATCATGTTTTACGAATTACTCTGTTGTTACGCCATTAAATGTATCTTTGGTGTCAGCCATCGCATCTTTCTTTGTGGGATGAATAGTGTCTTTTAAGTGCTCCGGCGGAGAATAAATAGTATACAATTTCATTTTTCCGTCTGCATTATTAACCACATTATGTTTAGCCCCAGCGGGAACCACAATGGCAAAATCATCTTCCACATCATAAGAAACACCATCCAAGATAGCCGTACCCTTCCCATGTTCAATTCTTATGAACTGGTCCACCTCGTGCACTTCTTGGCCGATGTCTTCATTGGGTTCTAGACTCATCACAACCAGTTGGCTGTTTTTGCCGGTATAAAGCACCTTGCGAAAACTACTATTATCAACGGTTTCTTTCTCAATATTTGATATATATCCTTTCATTTTTATGGTTTTACCATTAATGATATTATATCAATTATAGTTAAAATGTAATTCAAATGCAACTCAAAAGCCCTCTCATTGAGAGGGCTTTTGTAATATTCTAGCAACACTTACACATCCCGGATTTTTCGGTGAATTTCATAAGACCCGCTACAATAACTAGCACCGGCCAAATAACGTTTACCGAGTCCCAACTTAATGCTCCCCACTGTCCCAACAGAAAAGCCAAACCAAATAATACTATCAATAGTGGCATGACTTTATGGTGGTGACACTTACACACATTTTGATTGTTTTCCATTTTTAGGTTTTGGGTATTTGGTGTTGGGTTTTGGATGTAGTGAATACGGTTTTGTATTGACTAATACCTAATACCTAGCACCTAACACCTATTAATTATTGACCTTTACTGTATTTTACCATGAAATAAACGCTTCAGACTATGTCTGAAGCGTTTGTGCGTCTGCCAAACAACTAAAAACCGCCTTACGAGACGCGAGAATTGCCGGCTCTGCCGGAATTCCCGTCTGTGGCGGTCATTAGTTAAAAGATTTAAGCTCTTGTAACGTTTTTTGCTGAAGGGCCTTTTGGACCTTCTTCAACATCGAAATTGACTACATCGCCAACTTTCAATTCGTTATAAGCTACTCCGCTCAAATCGTTAGAGTGAAAGAAAAGATCTTTCGCTTCGCCTTCGCGAGCGATAAATCCAAATCCTTTCTCTGTAAGTGTTTTGATAGTACCTGTCATTGAATGTTTTTTACTTTTTATTTTACTCGATTGCTTTTGACAAATCGATACTCTTGAGAAACCCGACCCCGTCTCTTTATAGTATGCTGATGTTACCATGTAGCCATAGCCATGTCAACCTTTTTTGCGAAAATCTGTAAAAAAAGAATCCCCAAACAGTTGTTGCGAAAAACCGTGAAGGGGATTTATGCGAAGGATTACTCTTCGCGGACACCGAGGAACACATCCCACCTATCCCAAGAATCCCCGCTATCGACGAACCAGTTAAGTCTTCTGGACCCGCCACCTGCCCATAGTCCAGGAACTCTTTTTTGCTCGTCTCCATCCTCGAAACTGTCGCGAAGGGCGACGATAGAGTGATTAAACTGGAGGCGCGGGAAGGCTTTGTCAAAGGCCTCCAGCTCATAGAACCCTGCCGGACGAAAACCTTCCTTGGCCATTGCTTCCGTCACTTGTTGCGACGTCATCCTTGTGGGGAAGTTAAAGCGTCTCACCACCACCGTCTTCTTCCCATGCTCACCTTGAGGGATTACCAACTTCTCCTCAATGAAGTCAGGGGTCAAGTAGGTGGGAGATCCTTGTAAGATCACCTCTTTTAACGGTTGGTCATGATCGACCGTGATTCTCTCCTGCCCGTCCGAAAGACTGGAGGAGCCAACAAGCCACAGCGCGGTCGCCAGCGCCATGACAAATGCCACCCCTCCGAACAGGCTGTTTCTGTGTTGCCGAAGCATGTGCCAACTCCTCCTATGATGTTGCTTTAGGCAAATCTTCCACTCCAGACGATCTGGAGCTTCAAACCGGCCACTTTTTAGTTAAAGATATTAAATCACCCTTAAGCGACCTAATATCTTTAACTAAAGCCAATGTAAAAGAACCAGCTTACTATGACTTCATTCTACAATTACCAGAAGGATTGTCAAGCACAACCTGTGTAAAAAAACAATCCCCAAAACAGTTGCCCGCTAATACTGTTGAGGGGATTTTGGACGCAACCGTCAATCCTTGACGGCCAGAAACCAGTACTCTGTCAGATCCGGGCCGCCACTTTCCATAAAAAGCCCTAGGCTTTTACGGTTATTACACTTGTTCTTCCAGAGCATTACCGACCGGTGAAACCCGGAGCTTTTGTCAAAGAAGGAATCCCCGACAGAAATCACGTAGCTAAGCTCGGAGATGTCGTGGTCCCGTGCAAAGGCCAGTATTTCCCGTGATCCCGCGGGCGAGTACCCCTTGCCCTTCAATTCTTTCTCGATCTGCCCCTTGATCCCCCTCTCCACTTCTGTGGAGATAGCCCCTCTTTCAAAGCAAAACTTAGCGCATTGCACATTCACCTTCCCAACCCGCTGATTGGGGAAGTTTTCCTCAACAATGCACGGGTTGAGGCCGTCGCCGTGGATGCCCGTCTCTTGGACAGCTTTGTCGAAAGGCAAGTCGTAATCGATGACCAAGGTGAAGTACTCCACCTTGGCATCATCTTTTACGTCCGCCGATTGGCTGGGGGGCGGCAACCACACTTTCAGCACCGCAATCAACAGAATGACAGCGACGCCCCACACGAGTACGCGCCAGTTGGTTTTCATGAAATCCTCCCTTGTGATTACGTGACAAATTAAGCCGGGAAACGCTCCCGAAACTTTAATTTATCGGAATTAGTCGAAGATATCAAATTACATGAAAAATATGCAAAGCATATTTTCGTCGCCGCTTGGCAATAAAAATTTGAGAATCTTTATTGCCTTCACTTGCTAGAAAATAACCTGATATCTTCGACTAAACCAAGATATAAAAGAACTGCTCACTCTATGCCTTTATAGTATAACTATCTAAAGGATTGTCAATAGCACCGGAATTTATGCTATGGTCCTACCCCCATCAATCGTCAATATGTGACCTGTAACAAAATCTGCGTCAAACAAATAGCAAACTCCCTTGGCAATTTCATCAGCCCCGCCCCAGCTTTTGAGCGGAGTCCCCGCCATAGCTTCTTCGTTTTCTGCATCACTTAAATTCGGTGGACGCAACATAGGACCGGGTGCAATAGCATTTACCAAAACACCCGGTGCTAATTCTTTGGCCAAAGATTTAGTTAAACCAACTATTGCGGATTTTGCCACATTGTATGCTAAATAGTCTTTGTACGGACTGGTTAATACCGACCAATCGGTAAAGAAAATCATTTTCCCCTTTACTTCTCCCTCATTTTTTAATAACTCATCTCCCAAAATTTTACCAAACAAAAACGTGCTTTTTGCCATCACATTCATATTTTTATCCCAATCCTTCTCGCTTAAGTTCTCCCACAGTGATTTTTCATAAATGGCGGCCATATGCACCAACCCATCCACCCTGCCGAATTCTTTTTTTGCAAACTCCACTACTTTTATAACATCTTCTTTTTTTGAAACATCCGCTTGCACACCAACCCCAAATGGTCCAGCCTCTTTTGAATCACTAAAGTAGGTAATAACTAAATTCGCGCCTTTATTTTTTAGGTATTCTGCCACCGTTTGACCGATTCTAGCCGCGCCAGTAATAATAATTGTTTTGTCTTTTAAATCCATATGAGTGTTAATTTTAAATTTTAAGTTTTAAATTTTAAATGAAATCCTAATTAATAAATATAAAAATATTAATTAGTGTTTATGGCAATCTTGGAAAATATCAATGTTAACTCCTGGGCTTCTTTCCATAGTTGTCTGCATTCTAGGGTGAATTTTTCAACTGTTTTTGCAAGTAATCTTAACCAATATTTTGTTTCCCTGCATTCCTTTTTACAAATAAATATCTTATGTTTAAAATCTTTCCTAGAAGAAGCGCCATTGGCTTCCATATAATTTGCCCCAATACTGGTTGCCGATCTTATTAATTGACTAATAAGAGGTTTCGTAATCGTATCTTGAGGCACTTTTTTGCATAGTGTAATTACTTTTTCAGAAAACGCGGCTGTTCTTTCTTCTAAATCATACTCCATAGTTTTGATAATTTAAAATTTAAACTTGATTTAAAATTTTTAATTTAGAATTTAAAATTAAATATCGTATATCACATTCTTCCTTTCTACCACCACTTTCCAGCCGTTCTTTTTGGCATGTTCGTACAGTTTTTTACTGGGATTAAAACAAATCGGG